>ENA-OQHD01000074-OQHD01000074.1-human-gut-metagenome-genome-assembly--contig:-NODE-74-length-43387-cov-3.661812_pt1 | contig 43387 bp, 56 predicted proteins | sample MGYA00242560_ERZ504711 | MGnify/ENA primary metagenome ERZ504711 (study PRJEB26092, sample SAMD00036198) | human gut metagenome | host: Homo sapiens | study: EMG produced TPA metagenomics assembly of...
TAAATCATTATCCCATCATAATATAGAAAAAAGACTTTCAAAAACAGAACAATCAGAAAGGATGTTCCATGGAAGCAATGAATTATGTAAAGCCCGAACTCATCGTCGTTGCGTTCGTGCTGTATTTTTCGGTGTTGCTTTGCGGCAGGCACCGGATGCGGACAGCAGGATGGAAAAATCAGTAAGCAGCCCATCCGCCATGGTAAAAAAATCTGCAGAAGTGGTGCAACCAGAAATAGAAAAAAGAATACTCAAAGACCCGGTTTTGTGTTATACTGGAAGATAGTTTAAAATGAACAGAAAGAAAAGAGCTTCAAAAAATGACTCGAAGTGTCAAATGTAAAATACAAAAGAGAAAAAATAAAGGTAATTTTTGCATACAGATTCATCGGGGGAATTGCGGCTGACAGGAGAGAACAACAGCAGATGAGAAAAAAGGCAGTAAAAAATGCAGGAATGATACGAATTTATCTGAATATGGCATGGAAACTTTTGCAGAAAAACCTGCTTAGCATCGTGATATTTGAGACGGTCTACCGCCTGTTTTCCAGCCAGCTGGTTTCAAGACTCGCCAATGCGGCGATCAACTTTTCCTTAAAACAGCTGGGAACGAGTTATATGACATCGGAAAACTTCAACAAGATCATGTTGCATCCGCTGACCCTTCTGTTGATTTTTGGAATTCTGCTTGTTTTCTTTTTCTGTATGCTGTTTGAAATCTATGCTGTCATGGCGGCTCTGGAGGCCTCCTGGAAACGAAAACGGATTTCCGTTCCTGTCATGATGCTTGCCGGCGGAAGAGGAGCCGCACAGTTTGTGCGTGCCCGCCCGTGGACCTGGTTTTTCTACATGGCAGCGAGCTTCCCGTACCTTTGGCTGCACAGCAGCTACAGCGCCATCCGCAGTATGAAACTGCTTCAGGTTTCCCTGACGAAGATTTTCAATGCCTTCCCGGCATACTGGATCCCTGTGGTGCTGACGATTCTGCTTGTCGCGTTCTCGTTTGTGTTTTCCTACACCATCCCGTTCCGGTGCATGATGACGGAAAAAGAGAAAAATACCCATCTGCGGGTGCGCCAGACACTGGAAAAACGCGTGCTGCGTGAGCTTGGCATCAACGTCTTTTTCCAGGTGATGATTTTTCTGATTACGTGGGTTTTGTATCTGATTTTCGGAACGGCTGTCGTTGCCTATGCAAAGCTGGTGAAAACGCCGTCTACCGTTGTCAGTACCGTCATCGTCTATGGTGACTGGGTCAAATCGACGATGAGCCTGATCGGCGGAGCGTTCGGCCTTGTCGGAAGCATTACGTATCTGTATCTGATTTTTATCCGTTCCTCCCGAAAGGGCTACCAGAAGAGCCGGACAACGAAAAAGCCGAGCTCGAAGCTGGTACGCACCTTCTGCGGTCCGGTAACGGCGGTGGTTCTCACGATCGCCATGCTGGCGGGAGAAACGGTTTATCTTGTATATGCCATGCGCGCAACACGTGCAGAGGCAACGGCTTCCTCCCAGTATATTTCGGTGTCAGCGCACCGGGGCGGAGCCAGAAAAGCACCGGAAAATACGATGAGCGCGATCAAATATGCAGTGGACAGCATGTCGGATTATGCGGAGATCGATGTACAGGAGACGAGTGATGGTGAGATTGTCCTTCTGCACGACACAAATCTGAAGCGGACAACCGGTCTGAATGCCAGCATCTGGACCCTGACCTACGATGAAATCAGCCAGCTCGATGCCGGTGTACGATTCAACAAAAAATTCCGTGGCGAGCAGATTCCGAAGCTGGAAGAAGTCATCGCGTACGCGAAAGGAAAAATCAACCTGAATATCGAAGTAAAATACAACGGCCACAACCAGAATATTGTCAAAAAAGTGGTGAAAATCATCGAGGACAATGATTTTGTGGATCAGTGTGTGCTGACTTCCATGAACTACAATTTCCTCAGGCAGGCAAAGAAAATCAATCCGGATATCAAGACCGGGTATACGATGAAAATGTCGTACGGAGGCCTGGAGGATATGGACGCGGCGGACTTCTTTTCTGTAAAATATACGTACATCACAGAAAGCTTTGTAGAGCATGCGCACAGTCTTGGTAAAGAAGTCTGTGCCTGGACGCTGAATTATCAGGGAGATATGCAGCGGATGGTCAACTGCGGCGTGGACAACATTATCACGGACGATCCGGAGCTGGTGCGTAAGGTTATCCTCGGAACGACCGACCGAAATCCGAGCTTTGTCAGCCTGCTTGGCTATGCACTGAAATAGATGGAGTAAAACAATGGAGGTGGAAACTTCATGGCAGAGAAAGTAAACATGCCATCCCAGAAGAAAGAAAAGAAGAAAAGAGGAAGAAAAAACTTCCTTCGGATTTTTATGATTATAACCTGCTGGCCTGCACTATTTTGCTGGTCAGCTTCGGACTGATTATGCTGTACAGCGCGAGCGCCTACGAGGCGGCCAGTACATTCAAGGGAAATGATATGTATTATTTCACGCATCAGGCGGGGCTTTCTGCTATTGTTCTGGTGGGGATTGTGATATTGTCGAAGTTTGTAGATTATCATAGTGTATGGTTCCAGCGGATTGCAGCACTGGTATACTGGGGAAGTCTCTTTCTGATGGCGGCGGTAAGGTTTACGCCGCTTGGTTATGAAGCCTACGGGGCGAGAAGATGGCTCCGGATCGGCGGTGTCAGTCTTCAGCCTGCGGAGATTGGAAAGCTGGGGCTGATTCTGTATTTGCCATACATTATCCTGAAGATGGGCAAAAAATATGCGTACCATCCGCGCAAAAGCGATTGTCCTCGGACTTGGCGTGCTGCAGGCGCTGGCTGCGTGGATTCTGACGGACAACCTGAGTACCGCCATTATTCTGGGACTCATCGCCTGTGTCATTTTGTTTCTGGCGGACCCGGAGGTAAAATTTTATGCGCGTGTGATTCCGGGCGCGGCGGTAATTGGCGATTTTTTGCGATTATCATTTTAAAAAAATAATCTGCAGATCTTTGAAAGAATAGGCGGTGACTTCCGGTCGAACCGTATCTATGAATGGCTTTCTGGAGGCAGCTATCAGATTCTGCAGGGACTTTATGCGATTGGCTCCGGTGGATTTCTCGGAAAAGGACTTGGCAACAGTACGCAGAAGATTACAACAATTCCGGAAGCACAGAACGATATGATCTTCTCGATCATCTGCGAGGAGCTTGGAATATTTGGCGCGCTTCTTGTATTGCTGCTGTTTGGCTACTTGCTGTACCGTCTGTTTGTGGTTGCACAGAATGCGCCGGACGCGTATGGAATGCTGATGGTGAGCGGCGTTTTTGCACATATTTCCATTCAGGTTATTCTGAACCTGTGCGTCGTTCTGAAACTGATGCCGGCAACGGGAATTACCCTTCCATTTATCAGTTACGGAGGAACATCGGTGCTCTTTATCCTGACGGAAATCGGCATTGCCCTGTGCGTCTCCCGCTTTATTGTGTTCCAGGATGGAAAGAGCGGAGAAGGAGAGGCGCAGGCGGAAGAACAGTAAAAGTAGAAAAATCTATTGACAAATGCCGGAATAACAGATACACTTTTTTCGAAAGAAATACTGGCTGCCGGGTAGAGGCAGGAAGGAGCAGAATAATGTTAGAAAAGATAAAAGAAATTTTAGTAGAACAGCTCAACTGTGATGCAGACAGCATCAACGAAGATACCTCTTTTAAAGATGACCTGGGTGCAGATTCCCTGGATCTCTACGAGATGGTTATGGCATTAGAAGACGAGTACGGAATTGAAATCGACACCGACGAACTGACAGACCTTTCTACCGTCGGCGACTTTATGGAATATTTGAAACAGCACGGCGTAGAGGTCTGAAAAAGAGCATTGCCGCTGGCAAAAGTGGAAGGATGGTGCAGCTCGGAAGAAACGCCGGGCTGTTTTCCATTCTAAATAAATGGTGGAAGGGAACAGACAAAAGGATTGTTCCAGAAAAACCAGAAATCAGGAGAAAAGAAAAATGAGCAATGTAAAAACAAGATTTGCACCGAGCCCGACAGGCCGGATGCATGTAGGAAACCTGCGTACTGCCCTGTATGCGTATCTGATCGCAAAACATGATGACGGAACCTTTATGCTCCGTATCGAGGATACCGACCAGGAGCGTTTCCAGGAAGGCGCACTTGATATCATCTACCGTACCTTAAAAGAGACCGGCCTGGTACACGACGAGGGACCGGACAAAGACGGCGGCTGCGGCCCGTACGTACAGAGCGAGCGTAATGCAGCAGGTCTGTACCTGAAATACGCAAAACAGCTGGTAGAGCAGGGTGACGCTTATTACTGCTTCTGTGACGCAGAGCGCCTGAGCCAGTGCAAGCGTAACGTAGGCGGAAAAGAAATCTCGATCTACGACAAACACTGCCTTGGTCTTTCCAAAGAGGAAGTAGAGGCCAATCTGGCAGCCGGCAAACCGTACGTCATCCGTTTCAATATGCCGACCGAAGGAACCACAACCTTCCACGATGAGATCTACGGAGACATCACCGTAAACAACGAGGAGCTGGAAGACCTGATCCTGATCAAATCCGACGGATATCCGACCTACAACTTCGCAAACGTCATCGACGACCATCTGATGGGTGTAACCCACGTTGTCCGCGGTAATGAGTATCTGTCCTCATCCCCGAAATACAACCGTATTTACGAGGCATTCGGCTGGGAAGTTCCGGTTTACGTACACTGTCCGCTGATCACCAACGAGGAGCATCAGAAGCTGTCCAAACGCTGCGGCCATTCTTCTTATGAAGACCTGATCGATCAGGGCTTCTTAAAAGATGCCATTGTCAACTTCGTAGCCCTTCTTGGATGGAGCCCGGAAGGAAACCGCGAGATCTATTCTCTCGAGGAGCTGGTAAAAATCTTCGATTACCACCACATCAGCAAATCTCCGGCCGTTTTCGATATGACAAAACTCCGCTGGATGAACGGCGAGTACATGAAGGCAATGGACGACGAGAAGTTCTATGAGATGGCGCTTCCGTATATCCAGAAGACAATCCACCGTCCGCTCGATTTTAAGAAAATTGCAGCCATGGTAAAAACAAGAATCGAAGTATTCCCGGATATTGCAGACCTCATCGACTTCTTCGAGGAAGTTCCGGAGTACGACGCTTCGATGTACACTCACAAAAAGATGAAGACAAACGAGGAGACCTCCCTTGCACTTCTTCAGGAAGTAAAACCGCTGCTGGCAGCGCAGGAAGATTTCAGCAATGATGCTCTCTTTTGAGATGCTCAGCGCATTCGGAAAAGAAAAAGGATACAAGACCGGTTATATTATGTGGCCGATCCGTACCGCTCTTTCCGGAAAACAGATGACACCGGCCGGCGCAACGGAAATCCTTGAGGTTCTGGGAAAAAGAGGAGTCTCTTGCCCGCATCGACAAAGCGATTGAGAAATTATCCAAATGATATATAATAATTCACAGGAAAAAAGCGGTGATGCATACCACCGGCCCCATGATGGTCCTTGCCGGACCGGGGTCGGGGAAAACCGCAGTGATTACGGGGCGGACCTGCCAGCTTGTAACGAGCGGCATTTCCGCCTCTCGTATTCTTGTCGTAACATTTACGCGTGCGGCGGCAAAAGAGATGAAGGAGCGGTATTTGAAGGCGATGGGAAAGACGAGTACCCAGGTCACCTTTGGAACGTTCCACGGGGTATTCTACGCGATTCTGCGCCATACGTACCGCATGTCCGGCAACAATATTTTAAGCGAGGAAGAGAAAAAGCGGCTGATGCGCGAGCTGGTCAACCACTATGCCAGAGACCTGGAGGAAGAGGATCTCGAGGAAAATCTGGCGCGCGAAATCAGCACTGTGAAGAACAATCAGATCCCGCTGGAACATTACTATTCCGCCTGTATGCCGCAGGAAAAGTTCCGCGAAATCTATGAGGCGTATGAGAAATGGCGGAAGGAGAACAAAAAACTCGATTTCGACGATCTGATGGTGCAGTGCAAACGTCTCTTTCTGGAGCGGCCGGAGGTCCTTTGCGCCTGGCAGCAGAAATTTCAGTATATCCTGATTGACGAGTTTCAGGACATCAGCCCCGTGCAGTATGAGATTGTGCGGATGCTGGCGCTGCCGGAAAATAACCTCTTTATTGTCGGGGATGACGATCAGTCGATTTATCAGTTCCGCGGGGCCAAGCCGGAGATCATGCTGAATTTTCCGAAAGATTACCCGGGCGCGGCGCAGGTAGTGCTCGATAAAAATTACCGTAGTACGGAATTTATCGTGAAGCGGTCCCAATGCCTGATCCACCACAACAAAAAGCGGTATGAAAAGGCGATTTCCACCGACAACGAGAAAGGCGCTCCGGTTGCAATCCGGGGATATAAGAACCCGCGCGAGGAGATGCGTGCCGTTGCCGAGGAGCTGCGGGAGGCGGAGAAAAAACGGCTGTCCGTATGAAGAGATGGCGCTTTTGTTCCGCACGAATCTTGGCTGCCGGACAGCAGTAGAGGAACTGATGGAAGCACAGATCCCGTTCCAGATGCGGGATGCCCTGCCGGATCTCTATGACCACTGGATTGCGAAAGATCTGCTGACGTATCTGAATCTTGCGATGGGAAGCCGGAAGCGCGGCGAGTTTTTAAAGATTGCCAACCGCCCGAACCGTTATCTGTCGCGGGATGCCTTTGAGGAGGCGACTGTTTCGTTCGATGCACTTCTGGAATATTACGAAGAAAAAGACTGGATGTGCCAGCGGATCCGCAAACTGGAGCAGGATATCACGACACTGACGCATTTATCGCCGTTCGGCGCGGTCAATTACATCCGCTATGCGATCGGCTATGAACAGTATGTGAAGGAATATGCTGCATACCGACATCTGAAAGAGGATGATCTGATTTCCGTTTTGGACGAGCTGCAGGAGGCGGCAAAGAGCCAGAAAAGCATCGAGGGCTGGTTTGCACATATTGAGGAATACCAGCAGAAGATGAAGGAAAAACAGAAGCAGCGCGCAGAGAGTGCGGAAGGAGTTATGGTTTCCACCCTGCACAGCGTCAAGGGACTCGAGTACGACAAGGTCTATCTTCTTGACGTCAACGAGGGCGTAATGCCGTATCAGAAAGCAGTCCTTGCGGAGGCGATCGAGGAGGAGCGGCGGATGTTCTACGTCGGAATGACGCGCGCCCGGAAAGAGCTGACGCTCTGTTATGTGGAGGAACGGTTTGAAAAGAAAGTCGAGCCGTCCCGGTTCCTGGACGAGGGATGATCCAAGTAAATTTGTACTGTTGTGAAAGATGTTGAAAATAAATTTACTAATTGATAAAATTTTAACAAATAATACATTGACAAAGTTTTAACAATGAAGTATAGTAATGACTGTAAGCGGGAACAATAAGATGACCGCAAAGCGAGGAGGTAAAAACATTATGAAAATTTTATTTTACGATACCCAGAACTACGACAGAGAATCTTTCGACCGAACCAAAGAGCAGTTTCCAGAAATTGAAGTGGAATATTTAAAAACCGGCCTTGCTGCAAGAACCGCTTCCCTGGCAAAGGGCTACGATGCCGTGTGCGCCTTCGTAAACTCCGATGTCGGAACAAAAACCGTAGAAGCACTGCATGAGGCAGGCGTCAAGCTGATCCTGATGCGCTGCGCAGGCTTCAACAACGTAGATTTAAAGACAGCTGCAAAATACGGCATTGATGTACGCCGTGTACCGGGTTACTCCCCGGAGGCTGTAGCTGAGCATGCGATGACACTGGCCATGACGGTCAACCGCCACATGCACAAAGCATATACGAAAGTAAGAGAAAACGACTTCAGCCTGGGCGGACTGATGGGATTTAACTTCTATCAGAAGACCGCCGGAATCGTCGGAACCGGAAAAATCGGTGCGGCTATGGCAAGAATCTGCCGCGGTTTCGGCATGAAAGTCATTGCTTACGATGTATACCAGAATGAATCCTTAAAAGATTTTGTTACGTACGTAACTCTTGATGAACTGCTGGCACAGAGTGATCTGATCTCCCTGCACTGCCCGCTGATGGACAGCACATACCACATGATCAACCGCGAGAGCATCAAAAAGATGAAAGACGGCGTGATCCTGGTCAATACGTCCCGCGGAGGTCTGGTAAAGACAGACGACCTGATCGAGGGAATCCGTGCAAGAAAATTCTTCGGCGTCGGCCTTGACGTATACGAGGAGGAAACCCCGAACGTATTCGAGGACCGTTCCGATGAGATTCTGGAGCACTCCACCACAGCACGTCTCCTGTCCTTCCCGAACGTTATGATCACTTCACATCAGGGATTCTTCACCGAGGAAGCACTGCGTGCGATTGCAGAGACCACACTGCAGAATGCACTGGATTTCGAGGCAGGAAAAGAGACCCCGAACATTGTCCGTGCATAATGGAAATCCACTAGAAAACAGTTATCTTATAAGAGAACAAGAGACAACCCATTTTCGGCGGGTTGTCTCTTTTAAATTATGAGAAAATAGTGTATGATGGTAGATACAGAAAAAACGGCCAGAGGAAACACTGGCCGGATACAAAAGGAGAGCAGGATTTTATGGACTGTAAAGAAGCAGCAAAAAATTAATACAGCCATACGTGCAGGGAAATATGCCGGAGAAAGAGATGGAACCGTTTATTTCCCATATCCGGAAATGCCATACATGTCACGAGGAACTGGAGACATATTTTATTGTGAACCGTGCGATGGCATATTTCGAGGATGACGCGCCCGATTCCTACAATCTGACAGGACTTCTGGAACGCGATCTGGAGAAAAAAAGAGGAAGAAGCGAGACACCGCCGGTACAAAGATACGATTTTTCCGGGTGCTTATGCTGATTCTCGTTCTGTTTCTGGTGCTCCTGGCTCTGCACTATTTTGAAGTGATAGAATTACCCTGGCTGAAAGGATTATTATGAGTGATAAAATCGTATTACTGGACGGACACAGTATTCTGAACCGGGCTTTTTACGGCGTACCGGATCTGTCCAATGCAGAAGGACTGCACACGAACGCCGTATATGGATTCCTGAATATTCTGTTTAAAATTCTCGATGAGGAGCAGCCGCAGTATCTTGCCGTGGCGTTTGACCTCCATGCACCGACATTCCGCCACAAAATGTATGACCAGTACAAGGGAACGAGAAAGCCGATGCCGCAGGAATTGCGCGAACAGGTCCCGGTGATCCAGGAAGTGCTCGCAGCAATGGACATTGAGATTGTCACAAGAGAGGGCTATGAGGCGGATGATATCTTAGGAACGCTCGGCCGCAAATGCGAGGCGGAAGGGATGGAAGTTACGATCGTATCCGGAGACCGCGATCTGCTGCAGCTTGCAACGGACCACATTCTGATCCGGATTCCAAAGACCGTAAAGCGTGTGACGACGATCGAAAATTACCACACGGCAGAAGTGCTGGAAAAATACAGTCTTCTCCCGAAACAGATCATCGATCTGAAAGCGCTGATGGGCGATACCGCAGACAATATCCCGGGTCTGCCGGGTGTCGGCGAGAAAACCGCGACGAAAATCCTGCTGCAGTACGGGACACTGGAAAATGCGCATGCACATTTCGAGGAGATCAAACCGAACAAGGCAAAAGAGGCGATGCGTGATCATTATGATCTGGCGGAATTAAGCAAAAAAAGCTTGCAACGATTGATACCGATGCGCCGGTGGAGCTCGACCGTGAAAAAAGGCGGCACTCTCGAATTTTTTGATACACCAAAAGGCGTATGAAGATGTTCAAACGTCTGGAGTTTAAAAACCTGCTGGGCCGCTTCGAGGAGACGAGTGCAGAACCAGAGGATGCCGTCTTTCTGCGCACCGTAACGGATTTTTCCGAGGCGGAAGAACTCTTTGGAACCATCGCGAAGGAGGAGAAGGCAGGAGCCGCTCTTCTGACAGAAGAAACCCCGAGGACGGACCGATGGCAGATCGGAGCCGTTCACTTGTCGGTATGGCAGTTGCGTATGGAAGCGGAGAGCCGGATGTTGTTTACTTCCCAGCAGAAGGTTTCCTGACCGGAGATTATTTAAAAGAAAAATTGACTGAGCTGCAGAAGCAGATTCCGGTTTTCTGCGTCATGGACGGAAAAGAATTTCTGAAGGATATGCCGGACGCCGATGAAGCCCATCTGTTTGATGCCGGAATTGCCGCGTATTTATTAAATCCATTGAAATCACAGTATTCGTACGATGATATCGTAAAAGAGTACGTACACCGCTATGTGCCGGCAGTGGAAGAGATCTTCGGCGGAAGCAAGATTCCGGCCGCAGGAAAGATGACGCCGGAACAGCAGGAGTCGTATGCAGGTCATCAGGCGTATGCTGTATTTGCCGCACAGGAAAACATGGAAAAGCTTCTGAAGGAGCAGGGCATGTGGGATCTGTACCGGAATGTGGAGATTCCGCTGGTGTTTACGCTCCGTCAGATGGAAACGGATGGAATCGCCGCAGAAAAAGAAGCACTTTCCGTTTACGGAGCTGAGCTGGCGGAGCGGATCGGAGAGCTGGAGGCACAGATCTACAAAGAGGCCGGCGAGGAGTTCAACATCAATTCCCCGAAGCAGCTCGGCGTGATTCTGTTTGAAAAGCTGCAGCTTCCGGGCGGCGAAAAAAGACCAAGACGGGTTATTCCACCGCCGCCGATGTGCTCGAAAAGCTCGCACCGGATCACAAACTCGTTGCCGATATTCTGGAGTACCGCCAGCTTGCCAAACTGAAATCGACGTACGCCGACGGTCTGCAGGCCGTGATCGGGAAAGATGGAAGAATCCATTCGACATTTAACCAGACCATCACCGCGACCGGCCGCATCAGCAGTACCGATCCGAATCTGCAGAACATTCCGGTGCGGATGGAGCTTGGCCGTCTGATCCGGAAAGCCTTCGTGCCAAAGCCTGGCTGTGTCTTTCTGGATGCCGACTATTCCCAGATTGAGCTCCGCGTGCTGGCCCATATGTCGGGCGATGAAAACCTGATCGAGGCGTACCGCGAGGCGGAGGATATCCACCGCATGACGGCATCGAAAGTGTTCCATGTGCCGCTTGAAGAGGTAACACCGCTGCAGAGAAGAAATGCGAAGGCGGTCAACTTCGGTATCGTATACGGCATCAGTTCGTTCGGTCTGGGCCAGGATCTCGGCATCAGCCGGAAAGAGGCAGAGGCCTATATCCAGCAGTATTTCGAGACGTATCCGGGTATCCATGAGTTTTTGAACCGCTGCGTGGAGGATGCCAAAGAGAAAGGCTATTCCGTGACGATGTTCGGACGCAGACGGCCGATGCCGGAGCTGAAATCGAGCAACTTTATGCAGCGGTCATTCGGCGAGCGCGTTGCGATGAATGCGCCGATCCAGGGAACGGCGGCGGATATTATTAAAATAGCGATGATCCGCGTGGCGAAACGGCTGAAAGAGGAGCAGTTAAAGACCAGACTTCTTCTTCAGGTACACGATGAGCTGCTGCTGGAAGTGCCGGAAGACGAGCTCGAAAAGGCAGAACAGATCCTGGAAGAGGAGATGACCGGGGCAGCACATCTGGCTGTCAAACTCGAGATCGATATGCACACAGGAAACAACTGGTACGAGGCGAAATAGCGCACTCATACCAGGAGCGAAAGGATACAAAAGAATGAAAGTTTTTGGAATTACAGGCGGCGTGGGCGCCGGAAAAAAGCGAAGTGCTCACGTACCTTGGACAGAATTATGATGCAACGGTGATCCAGGCGGACGAGGCAGGTTACCTTGTGATGCTGCCGGGCGGCGAATGCTATGGAGAGATTGTGAAGCTGTTCGGCAGACAGATCACCACAGAGACCGGCGAACTTGACCGGAAACGGATTGCTGAGATCGTTTTTCAGGACGAAGAAAAGTTAAAAGCCCTGAATGCGATCGTTCATCCGGCGGTAAAACGGTATATCAAAAAAAGCCATTGCAGCTGCGGAAAAAGCAGGGACGGAATACGTCTTTGTGGAGGCCGCACTCTTAATCGAAGAAAAATATGATGAAATTTGTGATGAACTGTGGTATATTTATGCGGATGAAGAAGTCCGGAAGGAGCGATTGATCGAAGGACGCGGCTATTCCGAGAAGAAAGTACGCGAAATCATGGCAAATCAGCTCTCCGAGGATGAATTCAGCAGCCACTGCGATTTTGAAATCGACAACAGCGGCGATTTTGAGGAAACGAAAAAAACAGTTAGACCATAGGATGCAAAAAATATGAAACTTTGTAGTATTGCAAGTGGTTCGAGCGGAAACTGCATTTTCGCGGGAAGCGAGACCACAAGCCTTCTGATCGATGCGGGCATCAGCGGAAAGCGCGTGGAGGCGGGGCTGGCTGTTCTCGATCGCAGCGCGAAGGAGCTGGACGGCATTCTCGTGACACATGAGCATTCCGATCATATCCAGGGCCTTGGCGTGCTGGCGCGCCGGTATGGTATTCCGATTTACGCAACGGATGGAACAATTCAGGCGATGCAGCAGACGAAGAGCCTTGGAAAGTTCCCGGAGGGGATTTTCCACACGATTCACGCGGATGACACGTTTACGCTGGGTGATATCGCCGTACATCCGTTTACGATCTCCCACGATGCGGCAGAGCCGGTCGGCTACCGCATGGAATCCGGCGGGAAATCGATTGCGATTGCGACGGATCTTGGCGTTTACAGCGATTACACGGTTCAGAATCTGACCGGGCTGGATGCCGTTTTGTTAGAGGCAAATCACGACGAGAACATGCTTGCGGTCGGACCGTACCCGTATCCGTTAAAACAGCGGATCGCCGGGGCGAAAGGCCATTTATCAAACCTGGCGGCAGGCCATCTCCTCTGCGAGATTCTGCACGACAATCTGCAGGAAGTGCTGCTCGGCCATCTGAGCAAGGAAAATAATTATGAGGCACTGGCCTTTGAAACCGTGGCCTGCGAGGTCACAACGGGTGATAATCCGTATCACTCGGGTGATTTTCATCTCGCTGTCGCTAAAAGAAGCGAAGTATCACCGTTAATTGAGGTTTAAATATACATTTTTAGAGCTACATACCATGTTTTTCGCAAGGCCGCCATTACCGGTTTTTCCGGGGCTTTGACATAAAACCAGAAAAAGGAGAATGGAAACATGAAGAAGACAATTATCACTGTCGTAGGCAAGGACACCGTGGGCATTATCGCAAAGGTATGTAATTATCTGGCAGAGAACCAGGTAAACATCGAAGACATTTCTCAGACGATTGTGCAGGGATATTTCAACATGATGATGGTAACGGACGTCTCCAAGAGCGAGAAATCCAACGCAGAGCTTGCAAAAGATCTGGAGAAGCTTGGAAGTTCCATCGGCGTTGTCATCCGCTGCCAGCATGAAGATATTTTCAATATGATGCACCGTATCTAAAGCGAAGGAGAAAAACGACATGATAAATCTGTTTGAAGTAAAGGAAACGAACGAGATGATCGAAAAAGAGAATCTGGACGTTCGTACCATTACCCTTGGAATCAGTCTTATGGACTGTATCGACTCCAATCTTGACAAGCTGAACCGCAAAATCTACGACAAAATCACGACGACTGCCAGAAATCTGGTTTCCGTAGGTGAGGAGATCGAGGGCGAGTTCGGTATTCCGATTGTAAACAAGAGAATTTCCGTTACCCCGATTGCCTTAGTCGGCGCAGCAGCCTGCAGAACGCCGGAGGATTTCGTGACGATTGCACAGACTCTGGACCGTGCGGCAAAAGAAGTCGGCGTCAATTTCCTCGGCGGCTATTCCGCTCTGGTAAGCAAAGGTATGACGACAGCAGATGAGCTTCTGATCCGTTCTATCCCGCAGGCACTGGCTGTTACGGATTTTGTCTGCAGCTCCATCAACCTTGGCTCCACCAAAACCGGTATCAACATGGATGCTGTCAAACTGATGGGTGAGATCATCAAGAAGACGGCGGAGGCAAGCAAAGAGAACAACTGCCTTGGATGCGCAAAACTCGTTGTTTTCTGTAATGCACCGGACGACAACCCGTTCATGGCAGGCGCTTTCCACGGTGTAACCGAGGCGGATGCCATCATCAATGTCGGCGTTTCCGGCCCTGGTGTTGTCAAACATGCTCTGGAAAAAGTACGCGGCGAGAACTTTGAGGTACTCTGCGAGACGATCAAGAAGACCGCATTTAAGGTAACGCGTGTCGGCCAGCTCGTTGCACAGGAGGCTTCCAAGCGGCTGAACATTCCGTTTGGTATCATTGACCTTTCCCTGGCACCGACTCCGGCGATCGGAGATTCCGTTGCGGATATCCTTGAGGAGATCGGCCTCGAGCACGCAGGTGCACCGGGAACGACAGCGGCGCTGGCACTTCTGAACGATCAGGTGAAAAAGGGCGGTGTTATGGCATCTTCCTATGTCGGCGGCCTCTCCGGCGCATTTATCCCGGTTTCTGAGGACCAGGGTATGATCAACGCAGTCAACGACGGTGCGTTGACCATCGAGAAGCTGGAAGCTATGACTTGTGTCTGCTCTGTAGGCCTTGACATGATCGCCATCCCGGGAGACACGAAAGCATCGACCATCTCCGGAATCATCGCAGATGAGCTTGCCATCGGTATGGTCAACCAGCAAAACAACGGCAGTCCGCCTGATCCCGGTCATCGGAAAAGGCGTGGGCGAGACCGTAGAATTCGGCGGCCTCCTCGGCTATGCACCGATCATGCCGGTCAACAACTTCTCCTGCGAGGCATTCGTCAACCGCACCGGAAGAATCCCGGCACCGATTCATTCGTTTAAAAATCTAAAAGACAGCTGAAAAGCCGGCAGTGATCCTGGATGGAAAGGATCACTGCCGGCCTTTTTTACCATCTGCGCAAATAAAAATAGTAATTTTAAGAAATGTATAGTATGATATATTACATACTGATAATTTTACTTGCAACCCATAAAAGTGTAAGAAAAATGAATTATTACGGGGAACTTCAGCGGTAGCAGCCGTTGTTCTAGCAATACCTCTGCGAATGTGGATGTGAAGGCCGCCATAGAAAACACAAAGTATTATTTGAACAAAAACGGCAAAATGCAGACTGGCTGGCAGAAGATCGGTGGAAAATGGTATTACATGGATAAGAACGGAGCGCTGCAGGAATCTAAATGGATCAGCGGAATTTATTATGTAAAAGTCGATGGGCAGTCCGTTCGTCTGATGAAAGACCGGAAAGCTTTCCTTCCTCCCGGTAAATCGCACGGATCTGGTTCATGATGAGGTACAAAACAGACTGTTTCCTCAGATCTTTCGGTATGACCTCCAGTGCCTCATGGAACTTGCGCCTGTAATGTACCCAGCACCCTGCGATCTTCAGATCTCCAAAATATGATGTTCCTCAACTTCGACTTTTCAGGCACAAAGCGGTAACATCTGGATATGGCATCTGGAAGCTGTTTTCATTCTTTTTGCCGATCTGTTTTTTCTTTTTGGCTGCTCTTATTGGACAGCACGATCTGTTCCATCATCAGCTGCATCTTATCATTGCGGGTCTGTGTCTGTTTTGTCAGTGCCTCCATCTGATCCTGAAGACAGAGAAACAGAAGAAAATATATCTGCCGAAAGTCCATTTCCGTTTTTGATACACATCACTGGAACTTTGGGCACAGTTGCTGTTCTTTTTTTTGCCTTTTAACGCTAAAAGGTAATGTTTTTCTTGTGTGCAGTAAAGTGTTAGAATATAATAAAACCAGTTTTTTTGCATAAGTTTAGGCGGAGAATCCTGCCGTAGCAGGATCCTTTCTTACGGTGTTATTTCACAGACGTAACCATAATAGTTTTACTGCAGGGGGGGTATAGAAAATGAAAACAAAAGAGATTCAGGAACTCTATCAAATAAAATTACATAGTATGGACACGATCCTGCATCAGATATCGCTTATGGATCAGGTGGAAAATGAGCAGGAGCTGTCAGAAATTATTCACTCTTTGTTGCAAGGCGATTGGAAACTATACAGGGGCAGACCGGGTATATGTTTTTTGACTGGGAAACCGATCAGAAGGACAGTCTGAGCAATACATTTGAATGGTGTGCCGATGGAGTGGCACCAGAGATAGATAACCTTCAGGCAATCCCGGTCAGTTCGATGCCGAACTGGGTGAAACGATTTGAAAAACAAGGAAGTAATCGTGATTCATGATCTGGAAAGCGACAAAAAAAGTTCTGAACCGGAAGAATATGAATTGTTAAAAACACAGGAAATATGTTCCTTGATTGCGGTGCCGATTTATGCCAATCATCAGATGAATGGATTCATCGGGGTAGATAATCCTGATTTGAGGCAGAATGAGATTTCCATTACACTGCTGTCTGATGTTGGCGGACATCTTGGATGTGTGAGGGAAAATCTGAAAAGTACGGTACTGTTGAAAAAGGCTCTTGATGAGGCGACAAAGAGGTCAGAGATTATTGCCGCAATTGCTACGTTGTATGTAACAATCGTACAAGCCAATGTTAAAGAGCGGACATATGAGCTTTTGAAAGGCCATGACCTTGTGCAAAAAAGTCCTTGGACAAAAGGGGAAAATTGATGATGTTATGGAAAGGCTTCCAACAGCATTTGCCGCCCAGGAAGAGAGAGAAAAAGTACCGGGAGTTTCTTGACTTTGATACATTGACAGAGAGACTTCGTAATACGAATTTTGTTTCGATTGAATTTATGGGAGTAAACGGAGAATGGCGGCTGGCCAGATTTATTGTAAAGAGCAGAGATGCACATGGAAACGCTGTGGATGTGCTTTATGTCGTACGAGATATTACGGAAGAAAAATCACGGGAACTCATGTATCAGAAACAGCTTAAGGAAAGCATGGAAGATGCTCATCGCGCGAATCTTTCAAAAACAGCCTTTCTCCGGCGTATGAGCCACGATATCCGTACACCGCTAAACGGAATCGTGGGGATGATCCATATCGCTGAAAAATATAACAATGATGTGGTCAAGTTAAGGGAATGCAGGAAGAAGGTACTTCAGTCCGCCGATTATCTGCAAAATCTGATCAACAATGTCCTGGATATCAGCAAACTGGAATCCGGTTCCCTTGTGTTGGAACATAAATCCTTTGATCTGGCAGAACTGTTAAGGAATAATCTGACGGTTGTTGCAATGAGTGCTTATGAGAATGGTGTAAGATTTGAAGGCGGCGTGGAAGCAAGCACAATCCGCCACAGATACTTGATTGGAAGTCCGGTACATCTGAGCAGGGTTTTAATGAATCTTTCTTCCAACGCGATTAAATACAATCATTTTCATGGAACAGTGAATGTTCATTGCGAAGAATTATCGGATGATGGGAATATAGCTGTTTTCAGTTTGTATGTTCAGATACCGGTCTTGGTATGAGTGAAGAATTTCAAAAACATGCGTTTGATGCTTTTGCGCAGGAAGGCAAACAGTCAACTACAACATTCAGTGGCTCCGGTCTGGGACTTTCGATTGTCAAAGATATTGTTGAACGGATGGGTGGAACGATAGAACTGGAAAGCGAAGAAAATGTAGGAAGCACGTTTACGGTTACGGTTCCATTTGAAATAGATTATTTGGTTGAAAATAATGATTCACAGAAGGACAGCTGCTCACAGGATATGGATCTGTCAGGAAAACGGGTGCTTCTTGTTGAAGATAATGTCATTAATATGGAGATAGCCCATGCAATCCTGGAGGAGGAGCATCTGAACATTACAGAAGCGAAAAACGGAAAAGAGGCATTTGAAATATTTCAGAATTCCAGGTTGGATGAGTATGATGTCATCATCATGGATGTGATGATGCCGGTCATGGATGGGCTGGAAGCAACAAAAGCAATTCGTATGCTGGAACGTGAAGATGCCAAAAAGATTCCAATCATTGCCATGACGGCAAATGCTTTTGAGGAAGATCGGAAAGCATGTCTGGAGGCCGGGATGAATGAACATATTGGAAAGCCGATTGATATTCCGCAATTAAAAAGAGTGATCACAAAACTGCTGACAAAAAGGGGTAGTAAACGCAAAAACATAATCATTCATTGAAATTAAGAAGAACTATAGCAATTTTATTAGGACTTTTGATATTTAGCAGTCACCCTGGCAGGGTGCAAAAACACAGATAACACGAAAGAAGAAACCGAAAAGCCTGTTATTACCCTCGGCAGCGACAGCTATCCACCATACAATTATCTGAATGAGGATGGTGTACCGACAGGAATTGATGTAGAACTGGCTACGGAAGCATTCAAAAGAATGGGATAACAGGTGAAGGTTGTCCAGATCAACTGGGAGGAGGAAAAAAGAACTGGTGGAGAGCGGCGAGATTGATTGTATCATGGGCTGTTTTTTCTATGGAAGGACGTCTTGACGATTACCGCTGTCCAGTCCACAACCAAACCGGAAAGCATCTTTCTGAACCGGACGGATGAGAGGATCCCAAAGCTGGGAAATCTGATCATCCTGGGACACCGGGAGCTGATCTATACGTTTCTGGGAAAAGGATATGTAGATGCGGTTGCTGCACACGAGGAATCTATCGTTCAGTATAGGAAGGATTATGATGCAAGCTTCCGTATCCTGGAAGAGCCTCTGATGATCACCGGAATAGGCGTTGCTTTTGCAAAAGAGGATGACAGGGGAATCTGTGAGCAGATGGGCCAGACACAGGAAGAGATGCGTCTGGATGGCACATCCCTGAAAATCATTGAAAAATACCTGGATGATCCCCAGAAGTATCTGGAGGTGGAGAAAAACGGATCCAGCTGCTCGGCGGTCTGATAGGAATCTGTGTAGCTGTAGTCTCTCTGTTTTATTTCTTCCACGCAGAAAAAGCAGAAGCAGAGAAAAGAATGGTGGAGATTGTAAACTATGTGAAAGTGCAGTGTTCCACTACACCCATTATAATGAATCTTCGGAATCCAAAAGTCTCCTCCGTGCCATTGAAAGTGCCAGACAAATGAGTACAAATATTAAAATGGAAACAGAAACGGCGGGCAGCTAAGAGAGGATTTCCTGAAAGAAAAAAGGTGCCGACGTGACAAAAACATGGGATGGTCAGGAAGCTGTTGAACTGTTCAGAAATAGTGAACCTGGTGAATTTGATGTCATTCTTATGGACATTATGATGCCGGTCATGAATGGTTATGAAGCTACAAAGATGATTAGGTCTCTGGACAGAGAGGATGCAAAGAAAATACCGATCATTGCAATGACAGCAAATGCGTTCACGGAGGACAGAATAAGGGCAAAAGAAGCAGGGATGAATGAACATGTTGCTAAGCCTGTTGATGTGGAATTACTGATGAAAGTAATTTATAGCGGGAGTGCTATGAAGCATTAATAGTACATGAGAAAACAAGGAGGAATTCAGTTGTTGGAGAAAGCGGTTCAGGCTGCAATATATGAAAAAGCTCTTAAAAATCATTATATAGAAATCCTGTACATTGATTTTGAAGATACTCATGCGTTATGCATCTGGCAATATAGATGATCTTAATCGGATAAAACAGCAGATGACGATGGAAGCAATCACACAGGGAACAGCAGAACACATCATGCATCATGTTATGATCAATTTTATACTGAATGGTGAGATGCGTTTCATGCAAGTTTGACTTTACAAGAGAAAGTGCAGATACAAAAAATGATTTTCCTGTTTGTGGAGGACTAATACAGATTCCACAGCAGCATGATGATGATGCTGCTGGCAAAAAAGCTGGTTCTTATAACAGAACCAGCATTTTTTGTGTATTCATGGACGAACTGTGTCCCTGATTTTGTGAGAACGGACAGTCTCGTCAAAAAGAGAGGCCTGTATATCGCTCTCAAAGGCGGCAAGTGCATCGCCGGTAAGAAGCCGCGGGGCGTCGGCTGCCTTGGCAATGAGCGGCAGAGAAGAACGTCTTCTAATCTCTTTTAACAATGCACCGGCACATTTTTCGGAAACCGAGAACACGGTTATAGCCGGCCGGTACAATGGTTTCTGGTTCAGAAGCAGATGCATCAGGGCACGGCTGATGCGGGTGTAGGTCATCTCTTTTGTTTTGAGCTGCAGGGCGAACTCCGAGAATGAGGAGCATGCGTGGCGCTGGCGGAGGATGCGATTGGCAAGATCCGGCGAAAGATCAAGATAAGAGGAAAGGGATTCCTTCGTTTCTGTGAGGAGCCGCGCGGCGAGGAGCAGGCTGAAATCATCGCTGGAAAGCAGGCCGTGTGCGGTGACGGCGTCCTGGAAAGCGGGATAGACTGCTTCCGGCATGCAGGAGGCGAGCGCGGACAGTTCCGGATCCTTATGCGGATTGGCAAAAAAGAAGATTCCGCATTGCTGTAGCAGAAGGGAGTGCATGTGTGAAAAGCGCTCCTTCGTGGTAGCCGCTGCCCTCCCGGCGGATCGTTACCGGCCGAATGCGGCTTTGTGACAGCAGAAGTGCCTGGACATATTCAATGCCTAAAATATTGTTTGGTTCTTTTGAAAAAGGTATCAAGTTCTTCTTTTGAAAGCGAAGAGAAGGAAGCGCTGTCAGAAAAATAAGCGGAAAGTGCCTGTGCGCGCGCCGTCGGGAAGGAAAGTCCGTTCCGAAGCAGACCGGAGAGCAGCTCACGGTATTCCTCCGGCTCGTGGAGCAGAACATCAGCGAGTTCCAGAAACGGCGCCGTGTCTCCATATTCACTGCCAAAGCAGAGAAAATCGACACAGCCAAGCGCAGTAAGGAGCGATACCGCCCCGCGTGCGAAATGCTGTGCACTGCCGAGCGCAAAGTGACACGGAAGCTGTAAGATAAGGTCCGCGCCGCCAAGAAGCGCCAGCTCCGCACGGTCATGTTGGTCAAGAATCGCAGGTGCGCCGCGCTGGACGAAATCGCCGCTCATAATCACGACAAGATAGTCCGCCCCGGTCAGCTCCCTGGCTTTTGCCAGCTGATAAGCATGGCCGTTATGAAAAGGATTATATTCTGCAATGACTGCGGTAATGGTCATAAAACGTACCTTCTTTCGAAAAAATAGCACGATTCCAAACAGAGAGGAACCGCGGATCACATAGCCCTATCGTAACAAAAACAGAAAAGGAATGCAAGAATTCCTCCGTTTTGGATTTTTTGTCCAGTTGTTTTGAATTTTATACTTGCGAAAGGGCAAAAAGCGTACTACAATGAGAATATCGAGTAAATTTATCGAAAGGAGTCAAAAGATCATGGGATTTATTGACACAATTAAAGCAAGAGCAAAAGCAGAAAAAAAACAATTGTACTGCCAGAGTCAGAAGACAGAAGAACATATGAGGCTGCTGCACAGATCCTGAAAGAGGACCTTGCAAATCTGATCATCATCGGAAGCGAAGAGGCAGTAAAGAAAGGCAGCGAGGGACTGGATGTCTCCAAAGCTACTATTGTAGATCCAGAGAAAAACGAGAAAACACAGGCTTATGTAGATAAGCTGGTAGAGCTTCGTGCAAAGAAAGGCATGACTCCGGAGAAAGCAAGAGAGACCATCCTGAATGACTATACATATTATGGCGTTATGATGGTTAAAATGGGAGATGCAGACGGACTTGTTTCCGGTGCCTGCCATTCTACCGCAAACACCTTACGTCCATGCCTGCAGATCTTAAAGACCAAACCAGGCACAAAACTCGTATCCGCATTCTTCCTGATGGTAGTTCCGGACTGCGAGTACGGCGATGACGGTGTATTCGTATTCGGTGACTGTGGTCTGAACCAGAACCCGAATCCGGAAGAGCTGGCTGCAATCGCAGAGTCTTCCGCAGAGTCCTACCGCATGCTGACCGGAAACGAGCCAAGAGTTGCTATGCTTTCCCACTCCTCCAAAGGAAGTGCAAAACATGCTGATGTAGACAAAGTTGTTGAGGCTACCAGAATTGCAAAAGAAGCAAACCCGGATCTCGCTCTCGACGGCGAGCTGCAGCTTGATGCAGCAATCGTTCCGAGCGTAGGTGCATCCAAAGCTCCGGACAGCAAAGTAGCAGGAAAAGCAAACGTTCTGATCTTCCCGGATCTGGATGCCGGAAACATCGGATACAAACTGGTACAGAGACTGGCAAAAGCAGAAGCATACGGCCCAATGACGCAGGGTATCGCAGCTCCGGTCAACGATCTGTCCCGTGGATGCTCCGCAGAGGATATCGTTGGTGTTGTAGCAATCACTGCTGTACAGTGCCAGGCACAGTAAGCACGAAATAAAACCAATTACAAGCGGTTTTCTGGCCGGCTGCGGAGAACAGGCCGGCCAGAAGTTTTAATAAGACTTTTAAAATAGGAGAATTTAGAAATGAACGTATTAGTAGTAAACTGCGGAAGTTCCTCTCTGAAATTCCAGCTGATCAATTACGATAACCGTGACGTCCTGGCAAAAGGACTCTGTGAGAGAATCGGTATCGACGGACGTCTCGTTTATGAGCCAAAGAACGGCGAAAAAGAGGTAACAGAAGCAGCAATGCCGACACACGTAGAGGCAATCCAGATGGTTCTGGACGCTCTGGTAAACGAGAAGAGCGGCGTCATTAAGAGCCTGGAAGAAGTAGATGCCATCGGACACCGCGTTCTGCACGGCGGAATGAAGATCACAAACTCTGTTATCATCGATGACGAAGTAATCAAAGTTATCGAGGAGTGCGCTGACCTCGGTCCTCTGCACAATCCGGCAAACCTGATGGGAATCAATGCCTGCATGAAACTGATGCCGGGCGTTCCAAACGTAGCAGTATTTGATACCGCATTCCATCAGACCATGCCTCCGAAAGCATATATGTACGGTATTCCGAAAGAGTACTATGAGAAATACGCAATCCGTAAATACGGCTTCCACGGAACTTCTCATAAATTCGTATCCAAGAGAACCGCAGAGTTCCTTGGCAAAGACTACAACGATCTGAAGATCATCGTATGCCATATGGGAAATGGTGCTTCCCTTTCCGCTGTAAAGAACGGCAAATGTGTAGATACCTCCATGGGCCTTACCCCGCTCGAAGGTGTGATCATGGGAACCCGTTCCGGAGATATCGATCCGGCTTTTGTTGAGTATCTGTGCAACAAAGAGAACCTGACCGTATCCGAGGTTCTGAACATTCTGAACAAGAAATCCGGTATGCTCGGCATGACCGGCATCTCCAGCGATTACCGTGATGTATCTGCAGCAGCAGAGGCAGGTAATCAGGATGCCATCAACTGTCTGGAAGCATACGCTTACCGCATTATCAAATACATCGGTTCCTACATCGCAGCTATGGGCGGCGTAGATGTGATCACCTTCACCGCAGGCCTTGGAGAGAACGCTATTCCGCTTCGTGAGACCATCTGCAAAGCATTTGAGTTCATGGGTCTGGAATTCGATTCTGAGGCAAATAACTGCCGCGGCGTTGAGAAGATCATCACCAAAGAAGGCTCCAAGATTACAGCATGCGTGATCCCGACCAACGAGGAAATCGCAATCTGCGAGGAGACTGTAGAGTTAGTAAAAGGAAAATCAAAAAATAATTCAAAAAGCAGTTGACAATTCTTACCTTCCCGGGTATAATTGGTAAAGTGTGATTAGGAGAACAATATGAAAATCAGTCTGACCAAGTTATTTGCGCAGGACGGAAAGTCCGAAAAGTATGAAATTCCGCTTACATCCGAAACTTTTTCGATCGGCGGGCAGGACTATCGGGTAATCGAAAAACATCCTGTTATCCTTGGCCTTACGCATGAAGGCAATCGTGTGATCACGATCACCGGCAGCGCAGACCTTACAATGGAGATTCCATGTGCAAGATGCCTGACACCGGTAGCGACTCCATTCCAGCTCGAGTTCGATCTGCAGATTGATCTGAATCTGTCAGAGGAAGAACGCGAGGAAAAAGAAGAGGACTCTTCGTTTGTGGAGGGAGACGAGCTCGATGTGGAAGAACTGGTTCGTAATGAGCTCATAGTCCAATGGCCGATTCGAGTGCTGTGTAAAGATGACTGTAAAGGAATCTGCAGCCGTTGTGGTGCGAATCTGAATATTCAGACCTGTGATTGTGATACCACAGGGCTAGACCCCCGAATGGCTGCAATCAAAGATATATTCAGCAAATTTAAGGAGGTGTAACTATGTCCATTTGTCCTAAGAATAAATCTTCCAAAGCAAGACGCGATAAGAGAAGAGCAAACTGGAAAATGTCTGCTCCGAACCTTGTAAAATGCAGCAAATGTGGTGCTCTTATGATGCCGCACAGAGTTTGCAAAGCTTGTGGTTCTTACAACAAAAAAGGAAGTCGTTGCAATGGACTAATATTCATAAATCGGAATCAGTTCCGATGTGCAATGCAGCAAAAGGCTCCCGTCACCGGGAGCTTTTTTAGTTGTCTCTGCGGGTTGTCTGGAAGCGTCATATAAAAGATTTGACGTGGTGTGTCGTGATGTGCTATAATGGTCTCGGTGAGAATTGAAACAATATTGCAACATTTTCGTAACAATTATGAAAAAAGGAGTGCAAAGCATATGAAGAATAGACGAATCATATTTCTGGCAGCATGCATGTGCAGTGTAGTATTCCTCTCAGGATGTTCCACAGACAGTCTGATGGATAAAATGATGGGAACTGAGACGACGGTTTCGTCTTCGGCCAGTGTAGATATTTCAAAAGAGGACAGCGATGCTGTTCATGTAGATGCCAATCTGGAAAAGCCGATTTTTTCGGTAAATCCGGTGGAGAGCCTGCAGATTCCCGTTGGAAATACATCTGGAAAGCTGACTTGTGAGGCAGGAATAACGGGAGAAGGCACAGTAACATATCAGTGGTATAAGAACAACGTAAATTCCAACGGCGGAGGAACGCCGATTGAAGGCGCAACAGAAGTGACATACCAGGTCGATACTTCGGCGGAGGGCAAAGATTACTATTACGTTGTGGCAACAAACACGGTTGGAAATACCGTTTCCATGGCGACGAGTACGGTAACAGAAGTTACGGTAATTCCGGCAGGGAAATGGGTTCAGAATGAAAACGGATGGCAGTATCAGAATAATGATGGAAGCTATGCAACCAATACCTGGCAGAATATCGACGGCTACTGGTACGTGTTTGATGAAAATTCATACATGGTGACAGGATGGTACTGGAGCGGAGAAGAATGGTATTATCTGGCGGACAACGGTCAGATGCAGACCGGCTGGTTCACGCAGGATGGTGAGGAATATTATTTGGATCCGGATACCGGTGTCATGGCACGGAATACAACCATAGACGGTCATGAGATGAATTCGAGCGGAGTCAAGGTTTCTTAAGAAAAATAAGATAAAACAGAGCGGGTGGATTTTGGAAAGATAAATCCACCCGCTTTTTGGAATACAGGAGAAAGCGCGGATGGGCATTTGTGCTTGATTTTTGCAAAGGAGTTTAGTATAGTTAATACAGCACTTGCATGAGTGCTTTTAGAGCGTGGTTGAAAACGGTTTTTGAAAGAAAAGAGTTTCAAACGCGCTTTAGAAAAGGAGAAAAGAGGAAAAACATGAGTGACTTAGTCAGAGTTGCAGTGGACGCGATGGGCGGCGATTATGCGCCTGTGGAGCCGGTAAAAGGCGCCGTTGAGGCCGTAAACGCAGATGAACGTGTCAAAGTCCAGCTGGTCGGCCAGGTGGATGTCATCGAAAAAGAACTGCAGAAATATACGTACCCGAAGGAGCGGGTTGAGATCGTTCCGGCAACCGAGATCATTGAGACGGGAGAGCCGCCGGTCAATGCGATCCGCCACAAAAAAGATTCTTCGATCGTTGTCGGCATGAAAAAATGTGCGCTACGGAGAGGCAGACGCGTTTGTCTCCTCCGGAAGCACCGGAGCAGTCCTGGTCGGCGGACAGACGATCGTAGGACGCATCAAGGGCGTAGAGCGCCCGCCGCTGGCTCCGCTGATCCCGACGAAAGACGGTGTATCCCTTCTGATCGACTGCGGTGCGAATGTTGATGCAAGACCGTCCCATCTGGTGCAGTTTGCCATGATGGGTTCCATCTATATGGAACACGTTGTCGGCATTAAAAATCCGCGTGTGGGAATCGTGAATATCGGTGTGGAAGAAGAAAAAGGAAACGCGCTCGTCAAAGAGACGTATCCGCTTCTGAAAGAAAACCCGTATATCAACTTTGTCGGCAGTATCGAAGCAAGAGAAATTCCAAACGGAGCCGCAGACGTTGTTGTCTGTGAGGCGTTTGTCGGAAACGTTATCTTAAAGCTGTATGAGGGCGTCGGCGCGACCCTGATTTCCAAGGTAAAACAGGGCATGATGACATCTCTGCGCAGTAAAATCGGAGCCCTTCTTGTGAAACCGGCGCTGAAAGAGACACTGAAGTCTTTTGATGCCAGTGAGTACGGCGGAGCACCGCTGCTTGGTTTAAAAGGACTCGTTGTAAAAACGCACGGAAGCTCAAAAGCCAACGAATTTAAAAATTCCATTCTCCAGTGCATTTCATTCAGCGAGGAGAAGATTCCGCAGAAAGTGCAGGAGCATCTGGCAGACTATAAGAGCAGCAGGGAGGCAGCGAAAGATGGAGTTTGAAAAATTACAGGAGATCATTGCGGATGTATTAAACGTAGATCCGAATGAAGTAACCATGGAGACAACCTTTGCAGATGATCTGGGAGCGGATTCCCTGGATGTATTTCAGATTGTGATGGGAATTGAAGAAGAATTTGATATCCAGATCGAAGCAGAAGAAGCAGAGCACATCGTATCGGTTGAGGATGCGGTGGAAGCGATCAAAAAGAAACTGGCAGAATAATAGAAAATGGCGAAGGGGCTGTTTGCTACAGGACAGCCCCTTTGTTACCGTCCGCAGAACACCTGCAAACGGTAACTATGAGGAAGGACAGGCTTAAAACAGGTTATGAATAATATTGATAAACTCGTGGATTTGGAAAAGAAGATCCAGTATAAATTTCAGAATTTCGGACTGCTGGAGATGGCGATGCGCCATTCTTCCTACGCAAATGAGCACCATATGGAGCGCCTGGAGTGCAACGAGCGTCTGGAGTTCTTAGGAGATGCCGTGCTGGAAGTTGTATCCAGCGAATTTTTATACAAGACATTCCCGCGTCTCCCGGAGGGCGAGATGACGAAAAAAACGCGCCAGCCTCGTCTGTGAACCGGCACTGGCATTCTGTGCCCGTGAGATTGACCTTGGCAGCTTTCTGCTCCTTGGAAAGGGCGAGGAGGCAACCGGCGGCCGTCACCGCGATTCCATCGTTTCGGATGCCATGGAGGCAACGATCGGTGCGATTTTCCTGGACGGCGGCTTTGAACCGGCAAAAACGTTCGTTCTGAACTATATCTTAAACGATATCGAACACAAACAGCTTTTCTACGACAGCAAAACGATTCTGCAGGAGCTGATCCAGGGTGAGACGGATGAAGAGATTGTTTACACCATCTTAAAAGAAGAGGGACCGGATCACGACAAGAGCTTCTGGGCACAGGTCAGCGTCGGAAAGAAAGCGCTCGGTACCGGAAAGGGCAGAACGAAAAAAGCGGCAGAACAGGCAGCGGCATACGATGCAATTCTTGCCAGAAAAAAAAGCGTAGGTGAATTATGTATCTCAAATCCATTGAAATGCAGGGATTTAAGTCGTTTGCCAACAAAACCATTCTGCAGTTCCACGACGGTATTACCGGCGTTGTAGGGCCGAACGGCAGTGGAAAGAGCAATGTTGGCGATGCGGTGCGCTGGGTGCTCGGCGAACAGAGCGCCAAGCAGCTCCGCGGCGGAAATATGCAGGATGTTATTTTCTCCGGAACCGAGACGAGAAAGCCGCTCGGCTACGCGTCGGTTGCAATTACACTCGACAATTCCGACCACAAGCTGAATGTCGATTTCGAGGAAGTCACGGTGACGAGACGGCTCTACCGCTCCGGTGAGAGCGAGTATCTGATGAACGGCGCATCGTGCCGGTTAAAGGACATCAACGAGCTGTTCTACGATACCGGTATCGGAAAAGAAGGCTATTCCATCATCGGACAGGGTCAGATTGATAAGATTTTAAGTGGTAAGCCGGAAGAGCGCCGGGAGCTGTTTGACGAGGCGGCAGGAATTGTCAAATTCAAGAGAAGGAAGGCCGTGACCGAAAAGAAGCTGGCGGAAGAGCAGCAGAATCTGGTGCGCGTCAACGACATTCTCTCGGAACTGACAAGGCAGTTAGAGCCGCTGGAACGCCAGTCTGAGACGGCAAAGATTTATTTAAAGAAGAAAGAGGAATTAAAGCTCCTCGATATCAATATGTTTCTGCTCGAGATGGAGCGCATCCGGAACGATCTCGCGAAAGTAGAAGACCGGTACCGGATTACAGAAGAGCAGTTAAAGAGCACGAAAGAGGCTTTTGAGCATACGAAGCAGGAGTATGAAAAGCTGGAACAGGAGCAGGAAAAACTGGACCAGACGATTCTTTCTGCGCGCGATCAGGCGGGGGAGAATGCACTGAAACGTCAGCAGCTCGAAAACCAGATCGAGGTGTTGAACGAGCAGATTCATGCATCGGAGAGGAACAGCGACACATTAAGAGAACGTCTGGAGGCGATCCGCGCGGAGAGCCGCACAAAGACGGCAGAAAAAAATACATATCAGGCAGAAAAGGACGGGCTTCATGAAGCACTTCTTGCGTCAGAGACGGAAAAGAGTGAGAAAGAGGCCGCTCTCTCGGAATGCCAGGGGCAGATCCAGGCAGTCGAGCTGCAGAGTGAACAGGATAAGAGCGAAGTCATCGGCCTTCTGAACCAGCGGGGTTCCACGAAGGGGAAAAATGCAGCGCTACGATGCGATGCTCGAGCAGATCGGCATCCGAAAGGCAGAATTAAGCCAGAGGGTGCTGCATTTAAAGACGAGCGAGTCCGAACAGAACGGGCAGATGGAAGAACTGCAGAACGCGTTTGAAGCGCTCGAAGAGACGGTAAGCAGCCTGAAACAGCAGTACCAGGAGGCAGATCAGAAGATTACCGCGCTGACGGCGGATCTCTCGAACCAGACGAAAGAGATGGAAGCCGGCCAGACCAATTACCACAGAGAAGCGTCAAGGCTCGAATCCTTAAAGAACATCACCGAGCGGTACGACGGCTATGGAAACAGTATTCGGAAGGTCATGGAGCAGAAAGACCGGAATCCCGGCATCCACGGCGTTGTGGCGGATCTTCTGCAGGCGGAGAAAAAGTACGAGACGGCGATCGAGACCGCACTTGGCGGCAGCATTCAGAATATTGTCACCGACAATGAGGCGACGGCGAAATACCTGATTGAATACCTGAAACGGGGCCATTTCGGCCGTGCGACGTTCCTTCCGCTCACCAGTATGCGCGGGAAAAAAGCGCAGGTGAATGAGGATGCGGCAAGAGAAACCGGTGTGCTCGGTGTGGCAAATGCACTTGTTTCGTACGACCCGGTGTATGAGGGCCTTGTGGCACAGCTGCTTGGAAGAACGCTGGTGGTCGACACGATCGACCATGCCATTGTGATCCAGCGGAAATACCGTCAGACGCTCCGCATGGTAACCCTCGAGGGCGAGCTCTTGAGCCCGGGCGGTTCCATGACAGGAGGTTCGTTCCGGAACAACAGCAACCTGCTCGGAAGACGGCGTGAGATTGAGGAACTCGAAAAGAGCGTACAGGGTCTTGCGAAGGAACTGCGGGAAATCCAGCAGGAACTTGAAGAGAAGAAAAATAAGCGGAATGAAATCCGCGATCTCCGCACCGAGCTGAATGAAAAACTGCAGCGGCAGTACATCGAGCAGAATACGGTGCGCCTGAATCTGGAAAAAGCGCGCGAGAAAAAGACGGAAATCCGTCTGGATTTTGAAGCGCTTCAGAAGGAGAGTCTCGAGATTGAAAATCAGATCGCCGAGATTGAGCGGAACCGGAAAGTCATCGGTCAGGAAATGCAGGAATCGGTGGAGCGGGAAAGCACGCTGCAGGAGAATATCCAGAAGGCGCAGGAGGCGCTTACAGGGCTTCGCCGCCGGGAAGCAGAATATACGAAGGATCTTGAAGAAATCCGGTTAAATTACGCAAATCTGTCCCAGAAGGATGGATTCCTTGCCCAGAACATCCGCCGTCTTGAGGAAGAGACGGGAAAACTGGAAGCGGAAAGCCGCACCATGCTGGAAAAAGCGGCGGAGGAAAAAGACGATGTCAAAAAGAAACAGCAGGACATCGTGGAGATCCAGAAGACGATTGCAGCAGCAGTGCAGGCAAAAGAAGAGGAAGACCGCCGGATTGTGGAACTGCAGGAGAAAAAAGAAGCATTAAGCGCAGATCACAAAGAATTTTTCGAGAAGCGGGATCAGCTCTCCGACCATATTTCCCTGATGGACAAAGAGTGCTTCCGTCTGAACAGCCAGAAAGAAAAGCTGGAGGAGACAAAAGAGGCACAGACCTCGTATCTCTGGGAAGAGTACGAAGTGACACCGGGCCACGCAAGAGAGTTCCAGATGGAGGAAATTCCGGAGCGCAGTGAATTAAAGCGGCGTGTGCTGGAAGTAAAAGGATGCGATCCGGAAGCTTGGCTCTGTCAATGTGAATGCGATTGAGGAGTACAAAGAGATTTCGGAGCGCCACGCCTTTCTCGATGCACAGCACACCGATCTTGTCAAAGCGGCAGAGACACTGCAGGGCATCATCGATGAGCTGGATGCCGGTATGCGCAAGCAGTTCACGGGAAAAATTCGAGGAGATCCGGAAAGAGTTTGACCGCGTGTTCCGCCAGTTGTTCGGCGGCGGAAAGGGAACGCTGGAGCTCGAGGAGGACACGGATGTACTCGAGGCAGGTATCCGCATCATTTCCCAGCCGCCGGGAAAGAAACTGCAGAATATGATGCAGCTCTCCGGAGGCGAGAAGGCACTGACCGCGATTGCGCTGCATTTTTGCAATCCAGAACTTAAAGCCGTGCCCCGTTCTGTTTACTTGACGAGATCGAGGCGGCGCTCGACGATTCCAACGTAACGCGCTTTTGCGCAGTATCTGCATAAGCTGACCAAAAAATACCCAGTTCATCGTCATCACCCACAGGCGCGGTACGATGACGGCGGCAGACCGTCTGTACGGCATCACGATGCAGGAGAAGGGTGTTTCTACCCTTGTTTCTGTCGATTTGATCGAGGGAGAACTGGACAAATAGAAACGAATAAGATACAATACGAAAGAAGTAAGATAGAAAAGATAAAGGGAGGCGAACGGTATGGCGGAGGAGAAAGTAGGCTTTTTCAAACGTCTTGTCAACGGTCTGACGAAGACCCGAGACAGCATTGTAGCTGGAATTGATTCTATTTTCAGTGGCTATTCCAATATTGATGACGATTTTTATGAGGAGATCGAGGAGATTCTCGTCATGGGAGATATCGGCATCAATACAACGACCAAAATTATTGACCACTTAAAAGAGCGGGTGGCAGAAGAGCACATTACCGATCCGGCAGAGTGCAAACAGCTTCTGATCGAGAGCATCAAAAAACAGATGGATGTAGGCGATACAGCCTATGAATTTGAAAACCGGAAATCGGTAGTGCTGGTGATCGGTGTCAATGGAGTCGGAAAAACGACCTCCGTCGGAAAGCTGGCCGGCCTTCTGAAGGATCAGGGCAAAAAGGTTGTTCTTGCGGCAGCAGATACGTTCCGTGCAGCGGCAGGCGAGCAGCTCACGGAGTGGGCGCACCGCGCCGGCGTGGATATCATCGGCGGACAGAACGGAGCAGATCCGGCGTCCATCGTGTACGATGCAGTCGCAGCGGCAAAAGCCAGAAATGCGGATGTGCTGATCTGTGATACGGCAGGAAGACTTCACAACAAGAAGAACCTGATGGAAGAGCTCCACAAGATTTACCGGATTCTGGAAAAACGAGTACCCAGAGGCATACCTGGAAACGCTGGTGGTGCTGGACGGTACCACGGGCCAGAATGCGCTGCAGCAGGCAAGACAGTTTGCAGAAGTGGCAAATGTCACCGGTATCATTCTGACGAAGCTGGACGGAACTGCAAAGGGCGGTATCGCCGTTGCCATCCAGTCCGAGCTTGATATTCCGGTCAAATACATCGGCGTGGGCGAGAGCATCCACGATCTACAGAAATTTGATGCAGACCAGTTTGTAAATGCACTGTTCCATACATCCGAAGAGAATGCTTAAAAATGACAACAAGGAGAAAAGACTATGGCAGAAGAAATGCTGACACTCCCGAAATTTGAGGAAGCGTCTGAAATCGTAAAAAAAGGTAACACAGGAGACCAAACTGGTTTACAGCAAATATTTCAGCGAGCAGACGGGAAATAAAGTCTACTTAAAACCGGAAAATATGCAGCTGACCGGCGCCTATAAGCTGCGCGGTGCCTATTACAAAATCAGCACCTTAAGTGAAGAGGAGCGCGCAAAAGGACTGATCACCGCATCTGCAGGAAACCATGCACAGGGCGTTGCGTATGCGGCAAAATGCTACGGTGCAAAGGCTGTCATCGTAATGCCGACTACCACACCGCTCATCAAAGTAGAGCGTACCCAGAGCTACGGCGCTGAGGTTGTTCTGTACGGAGATGTGTACGATGAGGCATGTGCAAAAGCATACGAGCTTGCAGCAGAGCATGGCTATACCTTTATTCACCCGTTTGATGATCTGACCGTTGCAACCGGCCAGGGAACCATCGCTATGGAAGTGATTCAGGAGCTTCCGCTCGTAGATTATATCCTTGTTCCGATCGGAGGAGGCGGACTGGCTACCGGTGTTTCCACACTGGCAAAGCTGCTGAAACCAAACATCAAAGTCATCGGTGTTGAGCCGTCCGGAGCAGCCTGTATGAAGGCTTCTTTTGAAAAAGGCGAGGTAACGACCGTATCTCCTGTCAGCACAATTGCAGACGGTACTGCAGTACAGACACCGGGATCCAAGATTTTCCCGTATGTAAGACAGAACCTGGACGAGATCATTACTGTGGATGATGATGAGCTGATCGTAGCATTCCTTGATATGGTAGAAAACCACAAGATGATCGTTGAGAACTCCGGTCTTCTGACTGTGGCTGCATTAAAGCATCTGGATGTCAAGGGCAAAAAGATTGTTTCGATCTTAAGCGGCGGAAATATGGACGTCATCACCATGTCTTCCGTGATCCAGAACGGACTGATCCAGAGAGACCGTATCTTTACTGTATCCGTTCTTCTGCCGGATAAACCAGGCGAGCTGGTACGCGTTTCCCAGGTGATTGCAAACGAGAACGGAAACGTCATCAAACTGGACCACAACCAGTTCTTCACAACGAACAGAAGTGCTGCAGTAGAGCTCCGCATCACAATGGAGGCATTCGGCACCGATCACAAGAACCGTATTGTCAAAGCACTGGAAGAGGCTGGCTATACACCGAAGATTGTAAGACCGAACCTGTAAAAACAGAAATTGCAGAGAAAATTCTGAAAAAAGAAAATAAGAAATCAGAGGGATCCGGAAAGGAATTTCCTCTGATTTTTTTTGAGCAGGAAAAAACCCTTGCATGCACAAGGGTTTTCATTCTGCGGAAGATGGGACTTGAACCCACACGATCGCAATGACCACCAGATCCTTAGTCTGGCCTGTCTGCCAATTCCATGCACTTCCGCATGTTATGTAGGTTTTTTAAATTTCATGCGGAAGATGGGACTTGAACCCACACGATCGCAATGACCACCAGATCCTTAGTCTGGCCTGTCTGCCAATTCCAGCACTTCCGCATGTTCTTTAAGTTTTTGTCATCTCGCTGACGACAAGATGTATTATAGCACCAGAGTTGTAAGCTGTCAACACTTTTTTTGAAAAATTTGAAAAATTTGAAAAATAAAAAAGGAAATCGGAATCGGGCACCGAATATAGGAAATAGGAGGACAATGAAAAGAACTGTTACAGGCATATTACCGGGAAAGAGGTGGTCTTCGTTTGAACTTGAGAGAATCGTTTGAAGAACGGGAATTTCAGGAGCTGAGTCCTTATGCGGCGCACAGCCGGAATTCCAGAGGAAGGGACCGATATGAACCGGAGTGTGACATCCGCACCGTCTACCAGAGAGACCGGGACCGGATTCTCCACTCCAAAGCCTTTCGCAGGATGAAAGACAAAACACAGGTGTTTCTTGCTGCGCAGGGCGATCATTACCGGACCCGCCTGACGCACACACTCGAGGTGTCCCAGATTGCCCGCACGATTGCGCGGGCGCTGAATCTGAATGAGGATCTGACCGAAGCCATTGCGCTTGGCCACGATCTCGGACACACGCCGTTTGGCCATTCCGGGGGAAGCGGCGCTCAATGCGGTGCATCCCGGGGGCTTCCGCCACGCGGAACAGAGCGTCCGTGTCGTGGAGGTTCTAGAAAAGGAAGGACAGGGCCTGAACCTGACCTGGGAAGTGCGGGATGGAATTCTGAACCACCGCACGGCGGGAAAGCCGTCGACCCTGGAGGGACAGGTTGTGCGTCTCTGCGACAAGATCGCCTACATCCACCACGATATGGACGATGCCATCCGTGCCGGCATTTTAAGCGAGGATGACATCCCGATTACGATCCGCGTCGTCCTTGGCGATACATGCCGCGAGCGGCTCAATACGCTGATCCACGACATTGTGGAGCAGAGCCGCGGAACGGAGTATGTGCGCCAGTCGGCGGAGATTGCCGAGGGCATGCGCATGCTGCGGGAGTTGATGTTCGCGAACGTCTACCGCAACCCCCCCGGAGGCGAAAAAAGAGGAGGAGAAGGCAAAAAAGATGCTGATTTCCCTCTACACCTACTACCAGGAGCACCCGGAACAGATGTCCCGCGAGTACCGGAATCTGATCGGGTGCGGCGAGGACAAGACACAGGTAGTATGCGATTACATTGCCGGTATGACCGATCAGTATTCCATGCACAAATACGAGGAGCTGTTCGTGCCGAAAGCCTGGGCGGTTTATTAGATACAGGGAGGAAAAAATGCGATATTCCGATGATTTAGTGGAAGAGATTCGTATGAAAAAATGACATCGTAGATGTGATATCCGGCTACGTAAAGCTGACAAGAAGAGGAAGCTCTTACTTCGGGCTCTGCCCTTTCCACAATGAGAAGTCCCCTTCCTTTTCCGTCAGCCCAGGAAAGCAGATGTATTACTGCTTCGGATGCGGAGCCGGAGGAAATGTTTTCACATTTTTGATGGAATACGAAAACTTCACGTTTGTGGAAGCCTTGAAATTTCTGGCCGACCGGGCCGGGGTGGAGCTTCCGCAGATGGAGTATTCGAAAGAAGCAAAGGAGCAGGCGGATTTAAAGAACACGCTGCTGGAAATCAACAAACAGGCGGCGAAATTCTATTATTACCAGCTCCACACCGAACGCGGAAAACAGGGCTACGATTACCTGAAGGGGCGCGGCCTTTCGGATGATACGATTCGAAAATTCGGCCTTGGCTATTCAGATAAGTATGGAAGCCTGCTGTACCGTTTCTTAAAAGAAAAAGGGTATGACGATGAAATCCTGCGTCAGTCGGGCCTTTTTCTGGCGGACGAGGTGCATGGCATGCAGGACAAGTTCTGGAACCGTGTCATTTACCCGATCATGGATGCCAACAGCCGTGTCATCGGCTTCGGAGGCCGTGTGATGGGGGATGGAAAGCCGAAATACCTGAATTCGCCGGAGACAAAGATTTTCGATAAGAGCCGCAATCTCTACGGGCTGCATCTGGCGCGCTCTTCACGGAGAAAAAATTCTGATTATCTGCGAGGGCTATATGGACGTCATCTCCATGCACCAGGCAGGATTCAATAACGCGGTAGCTTCTCTTGGAACAGCACTCACATCGCTGCAGGCGGGGCTGATGAAACGGTATACCGACGAGGTTCTTGTGATCTATGACAGCGATGAGGCAGGCGTCAAAGCGGCGCTTCGTGCGATTCCGATGCTCAAAGGGGTTGGTCTTACAACGCGTGTCGTCAATTTGAGACCGTATAAGGACCCGGATGAGTTTATCCAGCACGAGGGCTGCGAAGCGTTCGAAAAACGTCTGGAAGAGGCGGAGAACAGCGTTTTGTATGAGATCCGCATGAAGGAACGCGATTTCGACCTTGCCGACCCGCAGGGCAAATCCGATTTCCTGCATGAGGCGGTGCGTCGTCTCGTTGCAATCGAGGATGAGATCGAGCGGAACAGTTATCTTGAGGCAGTGGCAGGAAAATACGGGATTGCCGTCGAAGTACTGCGAAAGCAGGTCGGTCAGATGGCACTATCAGGAGCCGGAAGGACGGAGCGTGTCAAGCCGCGGAATACAGCCGCAAACAAAAAAGAGAAAGAGGGCGGTGTCGAAAAAGCACAGAAGCTGATGCTGACATGGATGACCTCTTATCCGGCGCTCATTGGAAAACTGGAAAAATATATTACGCCGGAGGATTTTACCACACCTCTTTACCGCCAGATTGCAGAGATGATTGTGCTGCAGTATCACGAGGGCGGGGTGAATCCGGCAAAGCTTTTGAATCAGTTTGTTGATTCCGAGGAGCAGAAAGAAGTTGCAGGCCTTTTTAATGCCAGAATCCCGCTGGAGACAGAGGAGGAAAAACGGCGCGCGCTGCATGATGTGATCTGCAATATGAAAGAAAACAGCATTGCGTATCAGTCGGCACATATGAATGTGACCGATATGGCGGCGCTGCAGAAGCTGATGGCGGACAAAAAGAGCCTGGAGCGGTGGAAAGCAGGGGAACTTCCGGATTTCGCTTTTTAAGGAGGCCTGGATACCAAAGAAAAACCCTGGAATCTTCTGTTCTGCGTGTTTAATTTCGCAGGGCAGGGACAGAATATATACAAGCTATGGAAGGATGGACAGTCAATGGAGTTCGATAAAGCAAAATTTATGGAAAAATTAAAAGAGCTGGTAGCATACGGCAAAAAGAAAAGAGCGTCCTGGAATATCAGGAAATCAACGACATTTTTTCCGCGATATGCCGCTGGATGCGGAGCAGATGGAGAAGGTATTTGAATACCTGGAGGCAAGCGGTATCGACGTACTGCGCCTCTCCGATATGACCGAGGATCCAAATGCGGCAGACCGCGATCTTCTCCTTCTGGACGACGATGACATCGACCTTTCCGAGGAAGAAGAGATCGATATGGAAAACATCGACCTTTCCGTTCCGGAAGGCATCAGCATTGAGGACCCGGTCCGCATGTACTTAAAAGAGATCGGTAAAGTGCCGCTTCTTTCCGCAGAGGAAGAGATCAAGCTGGCACAGAGAATGGAAGAGGGCGATGAGGATGCGAAAAAACGTCTGGCAGAGGCCAACCTTCGTCTCGTTGTTTCCATTGCAAAACGTTATGTCGGCCGCGGCATGCTGTTCCTGGATCTGATTCAGGAAGGTAACTTAGGCCTCATCAAAGCGGTTGAAAAATTCGATTACCGCAAGGGATACAAATTCTCTACGTATGCAACATGGTGGATCCGCCAGGCAATCACAAGAGCGATTGCAGACCAGGCGAGAACGATCCGTATTCCGGTTCATATGGTAGAGACCATCAACAAGCTGATCCGCGTTTCCCGTCAGTTACTGCAGGAGTTAGGCCGCGAACCTACTCCGGAAGAGATCGCAGAGGAGATGCACATGTCTGTAGAGCGTGTGCGTGAGATCCTGAAAATCTCCCAGGAACCGGTTTCACTCGAGACACCAATCGGTGAGGAAGAGGACAGCCACCTCGGTGACTTCATCCAGGACGACAATGTGCCGGTACCGGCAGACGCGGCAGCATTCACCATGCTGAAAGAGCAGCTCGAGGATGTGTTAAGCACGCTGACTGACCGTGAGCAGAAGGTTCTGCGTCTCCGTTTCGGACTCGATGACGGCCGTGCGAGAACCCTCGAAGAGGTTGGTAAAGAGTTCAACGTTACAAGAGAGCGTATCCGTCAGATTGAGGCGAAAGCGCTCCGTAAACTGCGCCATCCGAGCCGTTCCAGAAAGCTGAAAGATTACCTGGACTAATCTGCGAGGAAGAAAAGGACGACAGGAAAATGCAGTTATCAAAAAGACTTTCCGCGGTAGCGGAGTTTGTCACCCCGGGCGGCTGCCTGGTCGATGTGGGAACAGATCACGGCTATGTGCCGATTGCGCTGCTGGAACAGAAGAAGATTTCCTCCGCAATCGCCATGGATGTGAACCGCGGACCGCTGGAGCGGGCCAGGGAGCATATTGCGCAGTACCAGATGGGGGACTACATAGAAACAAGACTTTCCGACGGACTCCATGCCCTGCGTGCGGGAGAGGGTGATTCTCTTCTCATCGCGGGCATGGGCGGCGGGCTTACCATAAGAATTTTAAGCGAAGGTGAGCCGCTGCTGTCCGGTTTTCGGGAGCTGATCCTGGAGCCGCAGTCGGATATCGACCGCGTGCGTGCATGGCTTCTGGAACACGGAATTTTTCCTTGCACAGGAGAAATTTTGTAGAGGAGGATGGAAAATATTATCCGATTCTGCGGGCAGTGCCATGGGGAAAAGGAGAATCTGAAGGCGGAGGAGCTTTTCTATGGACCGCGCCTTCTGGGAAAAGGTAAAATCCGGTGCTGAGGGAATACCTTCTGAAACAGCAGGAGCAGAACCAGACGCTGATCCGCCAGCTTTCGGATCACTCCAGTGAAAAGGCAGCACAGCGCCTTTGGGAATTAAAAGAAAAAGAGGCAGTACTGGAATCTGCGCTTGCGCGTTTCCATACGATGTAACGACAGCGTTTGCACAAGAGGGGCGTGTCTGAAAATTTTCAGCAGTTGTAATTTTCGGGCGCGCCTTTTCTGTCACTTCTGAATTTTCAGAAAGTTTTGCAAGAAGGAGGAATTACAATTGATTCAGGTAACAATTGATGGAAAAGGATACGAATATCCGGAAAATTGCTCTTATTATGAGATTGCAAAGGATTTTGAAAAAATCAATGGACGCGCCGATTGTCCTTGTGAAAGTGGACGGACGGCTGCGGGAGCTGCACAAACAGCTGAAAAAAGACTGTGAACTGGAATTTGTGACAACGGAGGATGAGATCGGACATAAAACGTATCAGAGGAGTCTTTCTCTTCTGCTGGTAAAAGCGGTGTATCATGTGGGAGGCTACGATAAGATCCGCCATGTGATGCTGCATTTTTCGGCGGGTTCGGGCTTTTTCTACACGGTGGACGGCGATATCACGCTGAATCAGGAGTTTTTGGACGAAGTAAAAGCGTATATGCATGAACAGGTGGAAAAGGCGGTGCCGATTTATAAGCGGAGTGTCGATACGCACGAGGCGAGAGAACGGTTCCGGCTGCATGGCATGACGGATAAAGACCGCTTGTTCCGTTACCGCCGTGTCTCCCGTGTGAATCTGTACAGTCTCGGGGATTTTGAAGACTATTATTATGGATTTATGACGTATGATACGAGTTATCTGAAGTATTTTGATCTCTATTTATACGATGACGGCTTTGTGCTGCAGATGCCGGAGAAAAATGGCGCCGGAGACGGTGCCGGCGGCGAATCTCTCCCCGAAGGTGTTCCAGGTGCAGCGGGAAATCGGAGCGCTGGGGTGAGCAGATGGGAATTTCCACGGTTGCCGACTTAAATGAACGCATCACGAAGGGCAATATTCAGCAGATGATGCTGATTGCGGAGGCGCTGCAGGAGCAGAAGATTGCGAAGATTGCGGAGCAGATTGCGGAAAGAAAGCAGGTTAAAATTTGTGCTGATTGCGGGGCCGTCTTCCTCCGGAAAGACAACGTTCTGCAACCGGCTTTCCATCCAGCTTTCAGCGCATGGTCTGACGCCGCATCCGATCAGCCTTGATAATTACTATGTGAACCGGGTAGATACGCCGCGGGATGAAAACGGCGATTATGATTTTGAATGCCTGGAAGCACTGGATATCGAGCTTTTGAACCGGGATATGACAGCACTTTTGAACGGAGAGCGTGTGGAACTGCCGTATTTTAATTTTAAGACGGGCAAGCGCGAGTACAAGGGGAATTTTATTCAGATGAAGGAGACCGATGTGCTGGTGCTGGAGGGAATTCACGGGCTGAATGAAAAACTGACGTGGTCGCTTCCTTCGGAAAGTAAATTCCGGATTTATATCAGTGCGCTGACGCAGATTAATGTGGATGAGCACAACCGGATTCCGACGACGGACGGACGTCTGATCCGGCGGATGGTGCGCGACAGCCGGACGCGGGCAACGTCGGCGAAGGAGACGATTGCGATGTGGCCGTCGGTGCGCCGCGGCGAGGATCGGAATATTTTTCCGAACCAGGAGAAGGCGGATGTGATGTTCAATTCAGCGCTGGTGTATGAGCTTTCGGTTCTGAAGCTGTATGCGGAACCGCTGCTGTTCCAGATTGAGGAGGGAGAGCCGGAGTACCAGGAGGCAAAGCGGCTGTTGAAGTTTTTGGATTATTTTGTCGGAGTGCCGATTGAGGATATTCCCAAGAATTCGATTCTGCGGGAGTTTGTGGGGGGAAGCTGCTTTGATGTGTGAAAGGCTGTTTTGTATGGATTTGTGGGATCTGCGATTTGGGGATGGACAAGAAAGAGAGTTTGTGGTAAGATTATTAACTGTCTGATGTTCCGTTTTTGACAAAGTAAGATATGTAATCGCGGCTGGCAGGACCGAAAGGGGCCAGGTGAGGAAAGTCCGGGCTTCGCAGGGCAGGGTGCCGGATAACGTCCGGCGGAGGTGACTCCAGGGATAGTGCAACAGAGAGATACCGCCAGGTTTTTCCTGGTAAGGGTGGAAAGGCAGTGTAAGAGACTACCGTTTCTCTGGTAACAGAGAAAGCCATGTAAACCCCATCCGAAGCAAGACCGAATAGAAAACGTATATGGCTGCCCGTCATGTTTTCAGGTGGGTCGCTTAAGGGGACTGGCGACAGTTCCATTGGATAGATGATTACACACGACATAACCCGGCTTATCGTTTTGCTTTGCTTAAGACGGAAATTCAGGCATCTGGATAAAATAAGTACGCCGGGAACGGACACGAGTGGATTGTGTTCGTTCCCGGCGTACTTATTTTATCCGGCCATCCGGCGCAAGCCGCACATTCCCGCGGATCGCTGCATGGTGTGAAAAAAACTGCATGTCATGAAAGAAAAAAAATAAAGGAGACAGCAGGATGAAAGTGATATTGGCTTCGGGGTCACCCAGAAGAAGAGAGTTGATGGAGATGTTGGGAAATACGGTGTAAGGTTCAGGCTTCAGGGGCGGAAGAAGTTGTGACGTCTGCGGAACCGGAGATGGTTGTGGAGGAGCTTTCACGGCTGAAATGTCTGGATGTTGCGGAGATTACCGAAGGGGATGCCGTTGTGATCGGGGCGGATACGGTTGTGGCTTTTGAAGGGGAGATCCTTGGCAAGCCGAAAGGGATAGAACATGCCAGAAGCATGATGCAGCAGTTGCAGGGAAGGGTGCATCAGGTGTATACTGGAGTTACGATTGCGGTAACAGAGGGGGACGCAAAGCGTGTGGTATCGTTCTGTGACCGTACAGATGTAGAGTTTTATGCGATGACAGAGGAGGAGATAAACGGGTATCTTGCTCTTGAGAAAGAGGGGGAGGCTCCTGTGTGGTCGGATAAGGCTGGAGGATACGGAATTCAGACGGTGTTTGGGACAAAGTTTGTGAAAGGAATCCAGGGAGACTATTATAATGTGATGGGACTGCCGGCGTCCCCGGGTTTATCATGAGTTGAAAAATCTGGGCGTTCTGGAATAGAAGGAGGTAAGAGAAGATGAAAAAGTTTTCGGAAATTGAATACGTAAGGCCGGACATGGAGGCAGAGCAGGAAAAAAGTAAGAGCGTATACGAAGGCGCTCAAAGAGGCAAAATCATATGAGGAGCTGCGCGGACGTTTTTATGGAAGTAAAAAAACGCGCGAGGATGCCTGGGCGACAATGGCGGAAGTGGCGCAGGTAAGATATACGGTGGACACCAGAGATTCGTTTTATGAAGGAGAGGTTCAGTTCTGGAATGAGACGATTCCGGCGATCCATCTGCTGATACAAAAGGCAGAGAAGGTGATTCTGGAGTCTCCGTTTATCAAAGAGTTTTGCAGAGGAGTTCGGGGAATTTTTTGTGAAGAATATGGAGGTTGGCCAAAAATTAGCGGACGACTGTATCGTGGAGGATCTGATCGAAGAGGCGAATCTGACGCAGCAGTACAGTAAAATTACGGCGAATGCTTCGACGGAATTTAAGGGCGAAACGTGTAATTTTTATGGACTGCTGAAGGCGATGCAGAGTACGGACCGCCAGATGCGGAAAGAGGCGATGACGGCATGGGGAGATTTGTATGAAGAGATTTCCGGGGAGCTGGATGCGCTGTATGACAAGATGGTTCCGCTGCGCGATAAAATTGCGAAGAAGCTGGGATTTTCTTCTTACATTGAATTTATTTACCTGAGCTATGGAAGATACGATTATACGGCGGAGGATGTTGCAAAGTTCCGTGCGCAGGTGAAGGAGAAGATTGTACCGCTCTGCCTGGAGCTTCGGAAGGAGCAGGAGAAACGGCTTGGAGTGGACAGGCTGCATTATTACGATGAGGAGCTGATTTTCCCGGAAGGAAACGCGGTTCCGGAAGGAACGACGGAGGAACTGGTTGCGAAGGCGCAGAAGATGTACCATGAGCTGTCGAAAGAGACGGGTGAGTTCTTTGATTTTATGGTGGAGCATGAGCTGTTTGACCTGGAGACGAAGCCGGGAAAACAGACAGGCGGTTACTGCACATTTCTGAATACGTTCAAGGCGCCGTTCATCTTCTCCAATTTTAATGGTACGAGCGCGGACGTTGATGTTCTGACTCATGAGGCGGGCCATGCGTTCGAGGCGTATACAGCGGCAAAACAGATTCCGTTTATGGATATGGTATTCCCGACAAGCGAGGTGGCGGAGATTCACTCGATGACAATGGAGCATTTCGCATACCCCTGGATGAATGCATTCTTTGGAGAGAAAGCAGATGATTACCGTTATGCGCACCTGATGAGCGCGCTGGAAGTGATTCCGTACATGGTATGTGTGGATGAGTTCCAGCATAAGGTATTTGAAAATATCGGCATGACGGCCAAGGAGCGCCGTGCGATCTGGCATCAGTTAGAGCTGACCTATATGCCATGGAGAAATTATGACGGCCACAAGTTCCTCGAGGAGGGCGGTTTCTGGATGCAGAAGCAGCATATCTTTGTGAACCCGTTCTATTATATTGATTATGCGCTGGCACAGATCTGTGCTTTCCAGTTCTTTGAGCGCTTCGAAAAAAGAGCCGGAAAAGGCGTGGGGCGATTATTACCGTCTCTGCCAGGCAGGCGGAAGCAAAGGATATTTTGCACTGCTGGAGCTGGCCGGACTGAAGAATCCGTTCGTGGATG
>ENA-OQHD01000075-OQHD01000075.1-human-gut-metagenome-genome-assembly--contig:-NODE-75-length-43207-cov-13.446031_pt1 | contig 43207 bp, 46 predicted proteins | sample MGYA00242560_ERZ504711 | MGnify/ENA primary metagenome ERZ504711 (study PRJEB26092, sample SAMD00036198) | human gut metagenome | host: Homo sapiens | study: EMG produced TPA metagenomics assembly of...
GGCCGGAGCGGAATGGCGATTATCATCCGAAAAACGATAATTCGAAGCTGTATTCCGCTGATATTTCCCTGAAAAACGGCCTTCTTGAAAGGCATTTTATGGGTGCCAAATACCGTTTTACAAAATTTGAAAATGAAAAAGCCCCTGCTAAAGGGGCCTTTTTCGGCAGAGGGTATTCTAGCATCTCAATGAATGGCACTCTGCTAGGGCTTTGAGAAGCGCGGAATCCTCGATGAAATCATTCTAGCATCTCAATGAATGGCACTCTGCTAGGGGCTTTTCCTCTTCTTTGGCCATAAAAATGGAGATTCTAGCATCTCAATGAATGGCACTCTGCTAGGGCCGCGAAGCCCCCGACAACGAACAAGACAAGATTCTAGCATCTCAATGAATGGCACTCTGCTAGGGCTCCTGGCGGCGCAGGCTATCGGATCTTATCATTCTAGCATCTCAATGAATGGCACTCTGTTTGGGTAAGAGGATTCGTTCCGTAGGATGGATCACTCGCGGAGTATATCCTCCCGGTTGGTTTTGAACGCCAACCGGGAGGTGATCTCCTTTTCAAATCGCAATTCCAAAATCAAAATCCCCAAGCGCTTTCACCGAAAGCGCCTTTTTTGTATTACACTATCCATAACCTCCTTTCGGTGCGCCGTTATTCCTTTTTTGGATTAACGGCGCATTAACTTTCTGTTATACTTAAGTTATCGATAGGGCGTACCCCAAGCGCCTTGTAGAACAGGAAGATGACAACATGCCCCAGAATCTAAACGGTTCGCGTGCATCCCGTTTCCAAAATGGTGCGCGTCATGCCGACTGAACTGAAAATCGCAGAAACCCAATCCGCAAGCACGATCGTCGCACCTCAGCAGGAAACGATTGTCCTGACTGCCTGCATGCGTTCGAAGGACGTTCGCGAGGATGTCCTTCCAATGCTGCTCGAAGAAGATTTCGTCAAATCCGACCATCGAACGCTGTTTAGCGCCATCCGAGCCATGCACGAGGCGGACTATCCGATCGATGAGGTTTCCCTGCTCGACTACCTGAAATCCAGCCGTAAGCTGGATGCAGCCGGGGGAGAGAAGGCCGTCCTTCGAATGTTCGAGTCCGATATGCCGCTGCTGTCCTGGCAGACCGCATATGACCGGCTTATCGATGCCTCGAGGCGCAGGTCGCTCGTCATGGCCATGAACGAAATCGAGGCGAAGGCCTACGAGACCCCGACCGATATGAAGGCGTTCGTCTCGAAGATCGAGAACTCGGTCGCGCAGGTGACCGAGCGCCGCGACATGCGGCCCTACCGCCATATCTCGTCATTCCTCGCCACGGCCGTGGACGAGGTCCGCCACCTCGATGAGGTCCCCCTCGATTCCACAGTAGTGAACACGGGCTTTGCGACCCTGGACGAGATGCTGGCCGGCCTCCGTGCAGGCCAGCTCATCGTGGTGGGAGCCAGACCGGCGGTCGGAAAGACTTCCTTCGCCCTCACGCTCGCGTTGAATGCGGCCCGTCAGGGCGTGAAGGTCGGCATCTTCTCGCTTGAGATGTCCGGCAAGGAACTCGCCCAGAGGATCATCTGCGCGGAGTCGGGCGTATCGATTTCCCACTTCCGCAGGGGAACCATCCCCAAGACCTCATGGGACGCCATCGCGGCGGCCTGCTGCGACATACCGGGCAACGACATCGAGATCGAGGACAAGGCGAGCGTGACGATGGGGGACATCCGCGCGACCGCCGCCCGCATGATGCGCGGCGCGGATCGCGGCCTGATCGTCATCGACTATCTCCAGCTCATTTCATCGGCATCCGATGGCACCAGGTTTCAGAACCGAGCGGTCGAGGTCGGCGAGATAAGCCGCCGGCTCAAGGTGCTTGCCAAGGAACTCGGCGTCCCCGTCGTGACTTTGGCGCAGCTGAGCCGTGCAGCCGAATTTCACCCGGGCGCACCTCGCCTGTCCGACCTTCGCGAGTCCGGATCGATCGAGCAGGACGCGGACACGGTCCTGTTCCTGTCACGCGACCCGGATGAGGTGGCCGACGAGAAGTCGGGCTCGAGGCAGGTCGTCCTGTCGGTCGCGAAGAACCGCAGCGGCCCCACGGGCGATATCGACATGCTATTTGTCCCGACGAGCACGAAATTCTACGAGGTGGGACCTAGGAAGGAGACCCGCGATGACTAAGAAGAAGACTCGGCGAAAATCCAACAAGATTGTCGGCCGCTGCCTTGAATCGGACGCCCACGCCCAGACGATTGACGAGGGCTTTGCTTTCCTCAGCCGCCCAATCCTCATGCCGCGCGAGGCGCTTGCATACCAATGGGCGCTGCGCAATATCGCGCTCGACAACATGCGGATTAAGTCGGAGAGCACGCGCGAGGCGGTGGACGATGGGACGAGCTATTTCTCCGACGGCTCGATCAAGGTGAAGGCACACATCCTGAGCGGCATCGCCACGGACGTTCACTTCGCCTCCGATGACCCCGATGCGACCATCGACCGCATCATGCTGTCGTTCGTCAAGGTCTACAACGAGCAGACCCGCAGATGGTGTCCGGTCGACTCCCATCTCTGGTTGTTCATTGACCGGCTGACCGTTCGGCAGGGCGAGGGCTGGGAAGAGCGAAAGGACGGCGAGGGTTTCGGGGTCGCGCTCGGCGACCATGTCATCATCCTCGCCGAGGACAGGATCTATGACGGCCCGAAGGGCATGCGCCGCCACGGGGTGGGCGAGTGGTCGGTCCTGTCATCAAGGCTTATGTACGGAACGAACGGCAAGAAGAGGCTTCGCATCTGCGAGGTTCCCCGCAAGGTGGTCACCGATGGCTATCTGATGTTCTTTACGAAGCGCGGAGAACAGCAGGTCGGCACCACGCTCATGAATAACGGGGAGTGGGCCGGATGCCAGGAGCGCTGCCGCGAGGCCGCGATGAAAGAGCCTTGGAGCCTCGTTGCCTACCTGGAGCAAAACAAGCACCCGATGTACAGATAGTGGAGAAGATTTATGGAAGACGTAAAGTACCCTGCCCGCTGTTCCCGAGTGGTTCTGGTAGAACCGACCAGGACTGAGGGGCACACTGTTTTCAAGTTCTCGATCGATGCCGATCGTGCAACTACCGGCTTTATCGAGAGGAGCGAAATGGACGATAACACCATTGTCTGGCGCCCGTATATCCGCTCCTCGACGCAATCCGGTTACTGGAACGCCGGTCCGATGAAACGGTTCGTCGAGGGGTATAAGTCCGAGGAAGATGCCTTGACGGCACTTCTCGATGAGGCGCAGGAGGTACTGTGGGGTAATTGATGGATGAGACTGAACTCAATCGACTGCACAGGCGCCTGAAACGGGCGCTAACGGTTAAGAACATCTCCCAGCGCGAGCTGGGTAGGAGGATTGGGGCGACGCAGGCGAGCGTGTCGCATTATGTGAACGGGAAGCGCTTGCCGGGGCCTGTTGCCCTGTTCAAGATTTGCCGGGAATTGGATATCTCGGCAGACTGGCTTTTGGGACTGAAACGAAAGGAATTGGACATGGATCAGAATTACTGGACATCTGAAGGGGGCGTGGCGTTCCGCTCGGTAGATGATTGCTCCTTGGTGGCACGCATCGAAAAGGTCGAGGACGGGTCGTTCGAACTGGGGATTCTCGAGGGCGACACCTGCTGCGAGCTCTTCGCCCGCCGGTTCGAGACCATGGACGAGGCGAAGGGGTATGCGGACGGAGTCCTCGATCAGACACTGCAGAGGGACAAGGCCGTAACGTCTATCGAGAACGGTCTTGACGGCGTGCTGAGCCCCAACATCTCGGACGAGGACTTCCTCGCCAGCGCCTCGCTCGATCGCGATACGATGCGCGAACTGGTCGTGCGGGCGCTCCCCATCTGCACGGGTCCCAACTCCCAGGAGGTGGCCGTCACGTTTTCCATTGCGGGACCGGACGGCATCGAGATGGAGACGGATCAGGAGTCGGCCGCCCTGAAGCTGGCGACCGAACGGGCCGTATTCCTCTCTGGGATCTGGTCGGTCTACGCCGCGCCGGGCGACGCGGTTGCGGCCGTGAAAGGGCTTATCTCCTCGCTCGCAAAGACCTATCCCTCGCTGAATCGATAGGTACCTCTGGACTACCTGTCAGGATGTTCACTATCGGGGGTCTCCCTTGATGCGGTGTTCGCCGCCGCGAGGGAGACCTCCTCTTTCTTGTCACTCATCATCTCATCGAGAGATTCCTCATTCTCCTTATTATTCTTATTATTTTCCTTCTCATCCTTTTCAAGAATCGAGTCAGACTTCTCGCGGAGCGATTTGGCGAACTCGCCGATTTTATCCCGGCCGATTGTCACGTAGGTCTTGCTGTCGCCGTCATCGCGGGTCAGCTTGAGGTTGTACCTGCTGTTGAACCTAATCTGGAGCGAACCCTCGTCGGCGGCGCTGTCGAGATACTTATCCACAACGACCACCTTGGTGGTGAACCCGTCAAGGTTGTATCCGCTGACCTTCAGGCCCTCGGGTAGCGAGACGGTGACTGAATTGAGTACCTGCCCGTACTGGTTGGTTTTTACCTTGCCGTCCTTATCGGACATGGGTTCGCTTCCGAGGATGTTGCCATAGGGAATGACCACTTTCGGGTTATCGAACTTGACGTCCTTGGCCAGATTCTTTGTCCCGATGAACTGTCCATCGAGGGGTCTCTTTTCATTGGAAGCACCCTTCTTGCCAGATGCAGGGGTTGGTCGTACCTTCTCGGCGTTCGGTCGGACGGTGCTTTCGCGGCTTTTATCCGCCGCCGCCACCTGACCGCCGCGTTTTGCCGTCGGGACACCCATTCCCGCGGGCATGTTGATGAGCTCCTCGCAGCACTTCTCGAGGTTCCCAACGAAATTGCCGATTTTATCCTGACCCACGGTCAGCTCGATGGCGTGTCCGTCCTTGAAGCCGCTGAGCTTCAGGGGGCGCGAATCATTGAAGGAGGCCTGCAGGATACCCGTCTTCTCCGCACGCTCGAGATACTTGTCGGGGTTGACGATTTCGACCCTGAGGCCGTCCATGCTGTAGCCGTCGAGTTCCATCTTGCGGGGCAGGCGTATGACGATACGGGACATATCTTGCCCAAAGCGGCTCTTCACGGGGGAGCCGTCTCGGCGCAGGGCCGCCGTGGAGGAGATGACGCTCGAATAGGGGATACTGATGACCATCTTCTCGACCTCATCGCTTCGGTCTCTCGATGCGATGCCGATGACCTGACCCTTCTGGACGGGCGTAAGATCGGGTTCGACGGGGTCGATATGCTTCACGCGGCCCAGCCCTAGCTTCTTCAGGAAGTCGAATCCGCCGAGCGTCTTGGCATTCTGGCTATTGCTTTTCGGCATGGCGTCTCCTTATATCGCGAATCTGTTTATGAGGGTATCTGCGGCCTGTTCGGATGCACTCAACGGGACGAAAGGAGAAATACGGCACGGCGATAATCCTTATGTTGCTTGACGGCGTGATATACTTTTGTTATCATTAGGGTCGTAACCAATAGATAGATGCGCTTCCCCAAGGCGCATCGGACGGGAGTTTGACGATGTCGGATTTCACTAAGCCGAAGATCCGTTTGCATACGGTCAACATTCGCGAGCAGTTCGTGGCGCCGCTGATGGACGGCAGGCTCAAGGCGATAACGCGCCTGAACGGGCGCGGCTACAACACGGGGGACTACCTTCGCTTCAGCGTACTGCCGATGCAGTCCTCGGATGTCCAGTTCTCCATGACCACGGATGGCGAGCGCGATTTGCTACATTATCGCTTCTACGAGATTACGTTTGCAATGTACGGTAAGGGCCTGAAGGAGGGCTATGTGACGCTCTCCTTGGAACTTGTCCGTGACCAGAGAACGTTGGATGCCATTCGATCCGAAATCGAAAGGACAGCCAAGAATGGGCAGAAATTCGCAGATCCGCTCGATGCCTACGCAGATCTCTTCGACACCGCCTATCCCCAGGGCTATGATTCCCAGTATATGAAACGTCACGCGCAGCCCAGTCTGGACAGTATCGCCGAGGTGGCAACCGAGGCGGCGTCCGACGCGAACCGACCGCGCAGTTGCTGACTTCAAGGAGTGCAGCATGCAGGCCATCGTCCTCTTTCTCTCCGACCCCTATAACGTGGCCGGTATCATCCTGCTCACCTACATCTATTTCGTCGTCTGCAAGCGCATGCTCCACTTCCGTGCGTTCAACGTCTGGAACATCAAGACGAACCCGAACGCCTGGTGGCGCCTCGACCGCGGCTCCATCAAGTACGTCTACAGGCACGCTCGCCGCCATGTCCCCAAGAAGATCGAGGACTTCTGCATCATGGTGAACCGCGTGATGTACCGCCGCGAGATTCTGGTGAAGCTCTACGGGGAAGACGGCAACGACCTCCACATGCCCACCGTCTGGATGAAGAGATCCGACCTGACTCGGAAGGAGCGCCTGACCAAGACGATCAAGTGCGTCCCCGTCAGCTCGCCTGATAAGCGCGGCTTCGCATTCCTTACGGAGAACCACGCATACGTCAGTGCCGTCGAGACACTTGCGGGAAGCTCCCGTGCCGGCGGCAAGCCCTGCGAGTACGTCTCCCTGTATCACTACGAGATGATCCAGATGCCGCAGGAGCTGTTCATGGAGGACGAGGTCGTGAAGGCCCGCGTCGAGCGCCTGAAGGAGGACCACGCCTTCATCGTCCGCCATTACAAGCGTGCAGCCCTGTCGTACCGCCTGGCCTATGGCCGCTGCCTGCCGCTCAAGTACTTCCTACCCCATTACCAGTACAGCCCCATCAGCCACGACATGGCCATCATCTAGACCCTGTCCGCACAGCCTTCTATAATCACCCGATATCCGATCCAGATAGGAAACTGACATGAATACCGATATGAATCCCGAGAACGTCAACCCCGACAACCCAGAAGATTTCAACGCCGATGCCGAGAAAACCCAGCTCATGGATACCCCCGACACCCATACCGGTGCCGACGTTACCGCCGAGCTCCCGAGCGCCTGCGATCTGGAGGAGGCCGTGGCGCCCGACTCAACCGATTCGGCTTCCGATGCCGTCCAAAGCCCGAAACGTCCCCGCAGCCTGAAGCGCAAGCTGGTCGCCGGCGGCGTTGCCCTCGCCATCGTGGCGGCGCTCGGCATCGGCCTGTCCCTGAACCACGAGCCCGTGAACATCCCCGACAACGCCCCCGTCGCATCCCTCGTCGGCGGCAAGGAGGACGCGAAAACCTATTCCGCCTCAGTCACCCTCGAGGCGGACGGCTGGAACGATGGGGACGGCGAGTTCTCCTACGAGGTCGTGGACGCGGACGGCAAGGCTGCCGCTAAGGGCGATATCGTCCCCGGCAAGGAGGCGTCCGTCGACCTGCCCAAGGGAGCCTACGCGCTGAACGTCACCTCTATCCCCACCGCCAAGGACGGCAAGACCACCTGGCTGGTGCCGGACGCGGTCGATTTCGTCGTTGAGGGCAAGGGAGCCTCGGTCAAGGTGAGCCTCACCAAGGTCGACATGACCGACGATGCGGCAGTGGACGCGGCGATCGAAAATCTCCCCGAGGAGGAGCGTGCCGCCGCCAAGAAACTCATCGAGGCCAAGCGCGAGAACCCGAACGCCAGCACGGTCAGCGCACCCGTATCCAAACCCAGCAGCTCCACCGTCCAGCAGGCCGGCGCGTCAAACGGCTCATCCGGCAAGGGCGATTCGAAGCCCGCATCCAAGCCCTCCGGCTCCGGTTCCAGCTCCAACAAGAATGACTCGAAGCCCTCCTCCAGTTCCAGCTCGAACAAGGGCGATTCCAAGCCCTCCGGTTCGAACAAGAACGATAAGACCGACAAACCCGCATCCAAGCCCGACAACTCTGGCAACTCCGGCAGCAGCTCGGGTTCCGGCAGTTCCAAACCCTCCAAGCCCGCCGAGCCCGAGAAGGTCTGGGCAATCGTGACCCCCGCCTGGGACGAGCAGATCTACCACCCCGCTGTCACCCACGTTGAGACAAAGAAGGTCGGCGTCCAGTACATGGCCTTTGACGGAACCCTCTTTAACGATGAAGATAGCTGCGTTGATTACTGCTACGACAACGGTCGAACTGACTATTCCATCTTGCCCAAATACGAGGATGTGACCATCGTCGACCAAGAGGCATGGACCGAGACCGTCCACCACGAAGCCGTCTGGGGCTGGGTGAACAAATAAGATGACCGAGACGAGGAGGGGTATTGATTATGTCGCTACGTACCTTTATCCGTGGGCTTGTGAGCGGAACCAAATCAAGCGGCCCGAAAGAATCGACATCGATAGACTCCGAAGACAGCTCAAGCGAAAGCGGGAATCCTTCGAAAGCTCATTCACCAGAATCAAATGACGGTCCCTACAGGGCTGCACGGGATGTTGTATATGACTTCCTTCCCATGTTTCGCAAGCTCAACGAGCAGGGAACCGATTATTGCGTGGTTGGTGGTATGGCAGTCCTGCTTCAGGCGATGGACAAGGCACGAGATTCCAACAGGTTCAGGGCAACCCACGATGCGGACATCATGTTTGGCTCCGAGTACACAAACGTAGATTTTGCCAAAGTATATATGGCTGCGTTCGGCGAGGATGGGCAATTCGCCAAGGCAGCCTATGACGAGATGTTTGGCGAAGGTGCGTTCGAAGAGCTGGCAGAAGAAGACCAGGCGCTGGTCAACTGTTCCTTCTGCGGTCCCGATACTTTCTCGGGAAAGAATGACTATCCCGACTTCGACGTTGTAAGAAGCCTGAACGGGCTGGCTCTCGATGATTTGGATAAAGAGTATATCCAGGTTGAGGACGTAGCCGTTCCCGTCGCTAAAGTCGGGACGCTTCTCGAAATGAAGCGGCGAACAGTCGCCTTGCTCAAATCCGATTTGGCTATTTCAAGCCGCCCACAGGACTATGCAGATATCGAGACTCTGGAAATGATTCAGGAGAGACTCAATGACCAAGGAACACCTGAACGAGATTATGATGGGCCTTTGCCGGAAACTGAAGATCCGGAAAAGTGACTTGGTCGCGGTCCACGAGGCCGGACTTGTCGCGCTGGGCATTGATAGCAATGCCATCCCATACGGATTGGATTTCCTCCTGCTGAATGGCACTGAGGATGACATCGTACGTGAATTTTCCTTCGAGGGTTTCGATATTCGTCTTTACACGCCAGAGGGATTCGGGGCAGATGGATCCATGTCCTTGGTATCTCCCAAGGACATGGATTTCCCAGTCCTCGCTCCTGAGGTCATTTTGGAGACGATTTCCAAGTCTCCAAGCTGCAAGTACCTGATGGAACAGAGGGCCGCATTGGCGGAGTTGCTGCACTTCGACGATATGAACGATGACGAGCTCCGCCAGTTTGCCGCCCACGTCAGGTCGTGATTCCATTGAATCCGATGGAAGCGGCCTTGGACATACCGTACCCTTCGATGAGGAGCCGATCGCATGACCTACTTCCTGAAAGACTGCGGGCGTGCAATATCCTCCCGCCAAAGAGAGGGAGGATATTGCACGCGCCGTCGCCGAGACGTTCGCGACAAGACCCTACATCAGGTTCGCGTTGTTCATCGAGCCGTATGCCGACGGAAGCGGGGACGATAGCGTCGAGCTGATAGCCGTCCCCGATGGGAGATTCGGCATCCCGTTAATTCCGTGGGCGGCCACGGGGTGCGAGGAATTCGCCTACGACCTGGTCGCGGCTCTCGGCAGGGACGTCGACTGCTGCCTGGATAAATGCGAGCGGGCGAGACTCTCCCTCATCCACCGCACGCTCACGCCGATATACAGGCGCCCCGACTCCGCAATCGAGCCCGCCGACAGGTATCTAACCTCAGCGAGGGCCGATGCCATGATTGCCTCGAGTGCGCTGCGCTGTCACCGCATGAATGCCGACCACGTCGCCAGGCACGCTGCGCGGACGGTCGGGCAGTGCCTTCTCGCGGCCACCTCGGCATTCGGCGGCAAAGACGACCCGACGGCCACGCTCCCCGACATCCTCGCCGGCGCAATCGGGTGCGGGGTGCTTCATCGCAGGGGCTGGATGGATCAGGCCACCGGGCGGCTCGAAGCCTGGATGTCTGCCGCCGAGAGTGGAGCCGACATCGGCGAAGAGGATGCTCTGGAGGCGGCGTGCCTTGCGAATCGATTCGCCGACGAGCTGCTCGAAAATCGCCGCCCCGCCTTCCGCATCGGGGTGCAGCGGTTGCTGCAGGATACACCCGATAGATAGAAAAAGGGGAGGGGACGGTTATCCGTTCCCTCCCCTTTTCAACAACGTAGGCAGCTCGGTTACTTCCTCCTGACGCCCACAACACCGTCCACGACGACCTCGCTCCAGCGGATGTAACGCACCGTATCCATGGTTAACTTGACTGCTCCGCCACCTCGTGCTCGCGAGTGCGAGCGTCCAGAGATATCAATTTCGGATGCCGCCGCAGCATTGGCCACGTCCGCGTCGAGCCACGCCTCACACTTGTAGGTACGCCACTGCCCGCCGCCGATATTGCGGTACGCGGTCGCAGGCACCGTGATGCGGGCGAGCTCGTCCCAGTAATAGGCCGTGTGGCCCTCGCCGGAGTCGCCGATCGCCGCAAGCTCGAACTCCTTGCCCTTGGCGTCGTAGCCCTTATGTTTGGGCTCCTCGAACACGGGGATGAAGCCCGGGTGCGCCTCGGCGCCGTCCTCGGGCAGCACCCTCATGTCCCAGCTCGAGTCGAGTTCGACCGATCCGGGCGCGTACTCCGTACGCAGGGTGCAACGGTTGCGGCCGTACAGAATTACGATGCCCTTGGTGGCAACATGTTCGGTAATGGCCTGATCGGACAGGGTCTTATCGAGATGCCAGCCGGTAAAGCCGGTCGATGGGTCGGTGCCGAACTTATCGTTGAGGTTGCAGGTCGGCTCAAGCTGCTTGTCGATAACCTCCTGAGGGAAGGTGTACTTAGTGCCGACGAGCATTCGAGGGCTCTGGAAAATCAGGTTCTCCTTTGCTAAACCGTCCTTATAGAACCTAAACTTGCAAACCATCACCTTCGTCCACAGGTACAGGTCCCCGTTCACCTTCCTGCCGACATACTTGCCGCCCTGGAAGATGCTCGGGTCCGAGCAGTCCTTATCCCCTTCGTACCAGCCGTCCAGACAGCGGTCGAGCAGGCTCAGGTCCTGCCCCTCGTCGCGCATGACCTGCTCGATGGCCGCGCGTGCATTCGAGAAATCGCTCTGGTTCCCATTTGTCGAGAAGGTACTGTTGAGGTTGATGTAGACCGTATGCACCTCCTGCGTATCGCCGAGCGTGTCAACCAGCATGAAGTGGACGACAGACTGCAATCGGGTCGGCGGATTGTCATCGTCTTCGTGGTCACCTGGGGTCTTCGGCATACCGGTACCGACCACGACGGTTCCGAGCATACGGTCGGTCCAGACGCGTGTCTCGTCCGCATTCACGGTCGTGATGCCCATCATGGCCGCAGACCACAGCCATACGGCATCGTCACCGCTGGCGATTTTCTCTGTGACCTCGATCGTATCATCGAACGAGAACTCCTTGACCACACGTGCCCCGCGCGGCTTGCGGATGAGATGCACGTTGAGACCGCACATCTTCACAGAGCCATTGCTGCCGCAGGCTGGTGCAGCGGAGCCGTCATTTTCCGCATGGCCGCAGGAATAGACGGTATCTGTCCACTTACCATCGAGCGGGATGGAGCGGTAACAGAGGTCATAGTTCTCCGCGAGCTCGCCGGTTAGCCAGATCTTCACCTCGGCGATAGGGGAGCCGCAGATTTCCTGACCGTCGGCGCCGGTGACCCAGGTGGAGGAATCCCAAGGCCTCGCCGCATAGCAGATAGACCCGTCGAACTGCGAACCTTCCACATGGAGGGCGAGGTTGTAGACTGAATGCCCGCCGTGCGGGAATCCGATATGGCGGTGTGCCGGCGCTTCGGTCTGCTTCCCCCACGTGGAGACGAAGCAGTGGGCCATGATGACGGCATCGTCATCGTCGGGGATATCCACCATGTCGTGCGTCACGTACCAGCGGTACATGGGCTGCGGCGGGAGCTCCTTTCGATTCGTGACGTTATGAGCCCAACCGGAGGGGGTGAGGGTGGGGGTCTCATTGGAATCCGGCATAAAGCCGACGCATTCTACCTCGTCGCCGATACGGGCGGTAGGCTTGCTATTCTTCACATAACCACGGCATCGGCCCTCTATGAGCTTCCACTGGGCATTCTTCTGGGAGCCCCATTCACCCGGCTTGGCATAGCTGCAGACTCGGACCGCGCCGCGATTGCCGGTTGCTCCGTCCGTATCGAGGCGCTGGCCGTCGGCATCGGAGGTGATGAAATAGCATTTATGGTTAGTTTCGTTGGACTCGGGCGGCTCATGGCACACCCACCAGGAGTTCTCCCTGCCGGAAGACTGGCGGATGTCGTAAATGACGGCGGTACCGGACTCCATGCTTCCGTTCTTCCATGCTTGGTTGACGTCGGCATGCCAGCGGTTGTTGAGGGTATGGATCAACTTTGGTCCGGCGAGATTCGCCAGGGCGAAGGTAAACGTCCCAACGCCGTCCTCGAGATAGGGCTTGAACATGAACAGCTGGTTGACGCCGTCGTAATCCTCCCAGAAGATCAGGGCGCGTTCGTTGTCATAATTTGTGATTGGATTTCCGCTGGCATCGTAGATGCCTTGGACGAGATCGACGCGGGCATCGGGCATGGTGAGCGGCGCAAGCGAGAAGATGCCGCCGTACAGCGTCACGTCGTTGTCGATTCGAATGGCCTCGGTATCGATATCGATGCCGCCCGTGACCTGGCGGAGGTCTTTTTCGTATTCCGACCGTCCGTCATCGTTGTCTCTCATGACATTGAGGATATCCACCTCCGCATGGAACGTATTGACGGCCTCGGCCGCGCCGCGGCGCATGAACAGCCCCGGCTTCTCGTAGGAATAGTCGTCGTATCCGACGATATACCAATGTCCGTTATTCTGACTTACCCCAGCTCCCGCGTCCGTATCGAGCATGTCTCCACGGAAATTCGAAATCCTGTTGTCATTCAGGAAGAGCTGGCCGCGGTTATCATCGGCATTAATGTTCATCCACAGGCGTTTCGCAGATTGGCGGTTGATGTCCGCGCAGGCCATATAGGGGTGCGCCTTGATATGATCGTACAACTCGTTCGAGTAGTCACACTCAACGTCTCAGCGTCCTCTTTGAGGACGTCGTTCGCCTGGCGCGATGGGTCGTAGAACTGGCGGTCTCGGATCTGGTCATGGCGCAGCGGCGTGTTGACGACGGAGAACTGCACCGTGGTGTCGGCGGGGAAATAGTTGTAGATATCGCACATCGCCGCGAGGATGGTCTTCTGGTCGTCGTCGCGGGCGTTCTGGTAGGTGATGTCGTCGAAGGAAAGGGTCTCGGAGTAGTAGCCGTCCTCGACCTCGCAGATGCCGTTCTCGAACATTCGGTTGTAGCCGATGGCATCGACCACGTTCTTGGCGTTGTCTCGGCGACGTCGCTGCTCGGCGGTGAGCTTGTCGCTCTTGGAGCTGCGCTCCTTGAGCTTCTTGGTCACCTCCGCGGCGCTTTTCGCCTGCGTGCGCTCCGCCTCCTTCGCCGCGGCGCGGGCATCGCGGATTTCGCTGCGCTTGCCGGCGAGCTCGCGATCAAGCTCCTTATGCACCTTCTTGACATAGCGCTTGCGCTCGCGCTTGCTCATCTTCGCATACTCGGGATCGAGCTCGAAGCCGACCTCTCCCGGACGGCGCAGGCCGGCGGCGAGCGTCTCCATGTTCTTGAAGCTCTCGTCTTTATTTGCCATTAGTCGCTCCAAAAGTCTTCAATCTGTCTCTTGTTGGGGTCTGTGGTGTTCATCGGCTCGAGCGCACCGCCCGGCTCCCACATCTCGATGCCGTTGGTCTTGTAGAGCTTCGACAACTCCTTGCCGTTGCCCTTCTTGCGCTCATCCGCATACGCCTTCTTGAGGGAGTCCGCCTCGGCCTTGAATTCTCCGCGGTTGGTGGCGCTGACGTAGACCAGGCACTGCTCGTTGAAGTTGTGTGCGAGCCACAGCGGCGCGAACTTCTCGAAGTTCATGCCGTGGGGCGTATAGAAGCCGATGAGCGCGGCGGGAGCCGCGGCGAGCCATACGAGGTAGATAACGTCGTTGATGTCCACGTGGAACACGAACGTGCAGAGCAAGCCGAAAGCCAGGGCGCAGCCCACCGCCGCTCCGATACAGATGATCGTGCGTGCGGTGAGGCCGCCGATGACCTTGGGCTGATACTCGGTTACATCCTTGTGGACCGGTACCGACAGCACCCGCTTAGCCTCGCACCCAGCTGGTGTCGAGCGTGCCGAAGTACAGGGCTGCGGCAGACACGATGACGCCGCCGATCAGCGTGCCGACGCCGGCGGCGATAGCAGCGCCGTTGCCCGAGGCGCAGTTGTGGACGTTGATGCCGATGGTGACGCCGCCCCAGACGACCATGATGGCGCCCAGCATCTGGATACCGCCCTTGAGCAGGGAGGTGATGTTGCCGAGGATGCCGCCGGCGGAGTCGAGCTGGCCGAGCTGGACGGTGGCTACGGCAAGGGCGTGGTAAATCGGGTTCATGTGTATTCCTTTCAGGTGTATCGGTGCAGATGTGCTAAATCGACCAAGTAGCTTGAAAATGCCTCATTGGTCCAAATGCGCCGAATGTGTTACTATGCGTATGCGCCGATAAGGCGCCAGGGTGAAGAGGTTCGTGAGAACCGCTGTCATCTCCTGTCTAGCGCACCCATGAACTGTTTGGGGCCCGCAAGGGAATGCAGGTAGGTCGTTCGCGGCCGGGGTGCGCACCGCATGTCAAGGCGTCGGGCCGTCACGGGTCCGGCGCTTTTCTTTTTCAGGTGCTTCGGTAGACATGCGATCCTCCGTACCGGGTACAGGGCGGCGGCGTGCCGACCCAATGGACGCCACGAAGATACACGGCGCGGCCGAAATGCACCCACGTCTTGCCGCTGCGGCAACATCGTGGCATTCGCGCAGTTGGCGACCTCGGGCAGATGCAAAAAAAAGGGGCTCGCCGGAAGCTCCCGTGAACCCCTTGCACAGAATCAATAGAGCCGCTGTCTACTATTCCGCCTTGCCGGTTGAATCCGTATCGCGGGACTTGTAGTGCTTGCCGACCTCGGCATCCGTTCGGCCACGCAAAGGCGGCCGTCGGGGCATCGACTTGGATTGGCTCGCGAGGCGTGCGGAGTACTCGCGCTCCTCGCGGCGGCGCTTCTCGGCCATGTACTTCTTGATATCGAATCCGGGCGTATCGGCCATCAGCTTGTAGTTCGGATGCTCCGTGAGCGGGTACTTCTCGTCGACGATGGGGTTGGCGCCGTTGATGAGCACGACGCATTCCGTCTTGGGGAGCTTCGCCACCTCGGCGGGGTCGATGAGGGCGCGGCCGACGGTCTGGCCGCTCTTCGACCAGCTGCCCTGTCCTCCGTGGCTCTGGGAGTAGTTCTCCTGGAAGACGGTCTGCTGTCCGCAGGAATCGGAGATGAACTCGCAGGTCGAAGTCGTGCCCTTGTTGGCCTTGCCGCCGCCGAGATACAGGACGGTATCGCAGCAGCCCACGATGGAGTCGGCGGTCGCCTCGTCGTAGAGCTCGGCGAGCTGGGACTTGGCCTGCAGGATGACCGACATCGCGATGTTTCGCGAGCGCAGGACGGAGATGAAGCCCGAGATGTCGGCGGGAAGCGACAGGGAGCGGTACTCGTCGAGGATGAAGTTGACGGGGCGCGGCAGCTTGCCGTTGTATTTCTCCAAGGCCTTATGGCACAGGACACGCACCGTCTGGTAGACCATCATGCCGTGCAGAAAGCCCAGCGTCCTCTGGTCCGTGTCGTCGAAGATGGCGAAGATCGCGTTCTTAGAGTCGGGATCGCCGAAGCGCTCGAGGTGCATCTGGTCCTCGCCGACGACGAGCTGCTTCACTTCGGCGGCGGTGAACGGCGCCAGGCGTGCGTTGCAGGTGATCAGAATCGACTTGAGCGTCTTGCCGGCTGCGGACTGGAACTTGCGGTAGTTCTCCAAAGCGTAGTCCTCGGTGGGATCGAACCCGCGCTTTCCGTTCTTGTGGACGTTGTCATACGGTCGCTTGTTGTCAGAATGACGGCGGAAGGCCGACGGGACGAGGTCGAAGCGCTCGCCGTCCGCGCCGGTGTAGACCGAGATCTCCTCCGGTGCGTCCGAGGGGGTCGGGTTCTGAGCCGCACGCTCCTTGACCTCGGGATTCTTCGGGTTGCGCTTGACCCGTCGCATGCCGGTCTCGATTTCGTCGAAGATGAGGTCCAGCGGGCTCTTGTAGTTCTCGTTGGACTCGGATGCCTTGGCCATCGACAGCAGTTTGAGAAGGCCGCCGATGTTGTAGTCCTGGGCGGGGCAGTAGTCGCGCATGAACGCGATGAGCGCCATGTAGAGCATCTTCTCGGACTTCTCCCAAAACGGGTCTCCCGAGCTGGACTTGGGAGGCGTCGTCATGGAGATGAGAAGTCCCGCGAACGACTGGATCTCGAGGTCGGTCCTGACGTAGTGGAGCGGGTTGTAGATCAGGGAGCGATCGGGGAAGAACGTGTTGAACGAGCGGATCTCATAGCCGTTGTTCGTGAGCATGTTGCCGACATCGAGCAGAAGGTCGCCCTTGGGGTCGGTGATGAACAGATCGGAGTTCATCTGGCACACGTTGGGCTTCACATAGTAGCGCGTCTTGCCCGCACCCGAGCCGCCGATTACCAGCACGTTCATGTTGCCGTCATAGTTCATCGAGAATCCCTCGCGGCTCCATGCGCGGCCGGTGTTCTTCGACAGGAGCAGCGCATTTGCAGAACCCTGCGGATTCTTGTCCTCGATGAACGGCGCAAGTTCCTCGGTGGTGGCCCACCGCGCCGAACCGTGCTCCTCGCCGACTCGGGTGTTCTTCTGCCCATAGACCAGGCACACCATGGCGATTACCCACGGGATGCAGACCCCGAGGAGCATGCCGAGCATGCCGGTGTCGTTCAGCAGCAGGCGAAACGGATGGGCGGCGATGTAGCCCCACATCTCCGTAGGAGCGGCCGTGAGGCCCTCGAGCATATCCGAATAGGAGCAGGCGCAGTCGACGAACCTGTTGCCGAGGTAGGCGAAGGGGAGGGTGGCAGCCGCCGCGCCCAGAAGCGGCGCCACTTCTTTCGTGACCTTCATTAGCGGTTCACCGTCTCGAGCGAGACGTCCTTCTCGGCTTGGGCAGCGGAACGGGAGGCGACATATGCGGCCTCTTCGCCCTTGTCGCTCATCAGCTCGTCGATGTTGCGTTCCTTCATGCTGACGGGCTCGTAATCGGGGTCGTCGTCGATACATTCGGCATCCGAATCGAGCTTGTCGGGCGTCCCATCCCCATCGCGGTCCTCGGCGGCATCGCGGATGCCGTCTCCATCGGAATCCCCGGTGCCGGGGGCATCCTGCCCGTCGGCATAGGGAGTGGAGAGGTCGCCGTTATGGGCATCGGGGCGAGCCTGGACGCAGTCCGCCGTGGTCTTGCTGTTGGAGATATCCTCGTGCAGCTCGGCCTTGCGGGTCTCGCGCGACAGCGCCTCGTCCGCATCGGCGGCGCTCAAATCGCTATCGGCCCGAGCCGCCGAAGCGGACTCCACCGTCTTCTCGGCCAGTTCCTCCTCGGCGATGGCCTCCGTGGATTCAGGTCCGGTCTTGCCGTCTGCGGCGCTGCCGGCGGGGCTCTTCTCGCCGCGTGTCTCATCGACATCATCGAGACTCGGGACGAAGGCCCCGCCATCGTCCGGGTCGCGCACATCATGGTCTGGGTCTACACCCTCATCTGCACGCCCATCGGCATCTGCACGCTCATCGTCTCCATGCTCGGGTTCGACCTCAGGCATCGGCATTTCGGCACCTATAACGCCGCCTGCCTCGTCATACCCATCGGCCCCATCTTCGATGAGCGGAGGTTCGAATTCCACGCCGATGCGGTCCTTGTAGCGCTGGCGCATGAACAGCTCGCCTCGCTCGGGCCCCATGGCCTCGATCTTCCTCTCCTCAATATGGATGGCATCCAGGGCGCGGTCCCTATCGCCGACGTTGACGATGACCTGGTTGCCGATATGGCGGGCGTTGATGTCGTAATCCTGCAGGACGGAGCAATAGTAGGCGGCGTTGAACGAGGATGCTTCGTTCTCGAATTCCCCGAAAGTGAAGCGGGTGCAGTTCCCATCGGGCAGGCTTTTGATATAGCCCTTGTCCGCTTTGCCCTTATCGAGCTTGTCGAGATTGATGATGCGGGCGGCATATCGATGGTCTCGGCTGATGTCGTAGATGGCATCTTGAATGGTGTGGGTGTGCTTGCCGTCGCTGTCCTTTCCGTCTTTCGGATGGACGAGGAAGTGGCCGACGACGGTGGAGTTGGCAAACAGTTTCGGGGAGATTTGCTTCAACTCGCGCAGGGTCGTCTGCGCTTCGGCGGGAGAATCGAACCAAGTCGTCGTATAGTCTTGCTTTTTCATCCCCTTGCCGTTGTTCGATAGGCCCTTGGCCGCCGCCTTGGCGTCTCGGGCTTCTGCTCGCAAGCGGTTCGACTCATTGATTTTGTTCCTGAGCATCTCCCTGCCGAACATCTCGAGTATGTTGAGCAGCTTGATTCCGGCCTCATCTGAAATTGATGGCATGTCCTCTACCTCCGAAGGTCGCTGTGACCAAGCCCAATGCTCAGTCACAGCGCAGGCTACATCGGAGGGAGAGGACCCCTTCGGGTCGTGCCGCAGCGGCTAGATTCAACCGTTTCGCATCGACTCAACGGGAGTGAAGGTACCATCTAGCGCCAAACGCCCATCGATACGGATTGACCGTGCTCGTTTTCGGCGAGGATGCTGCCGTCGGACTTGTAGATGAGCTTCTTGACGAGGAACTTCTGGAATCCCGACCCGAACGCGACGGTGGTCACCTCCCCGGGGAGAAGCCCATGGGGCAGGGCGAGGCTTTTGACGCCGTCGGATTCCTGCAGTGCGGCCGAGGCCCCGTCCGCACGCGATGACTCATCGGCGAGCTTCATGTTGACGCGCTCGAGTTCCTTGGCGAGCCTGCTGGAATCCCGCTCGGCCGCGCGTGCGCGGCTCTCGGCATCAGTTGCTCTCGCGGTGGCTTCCATCAGCTTGGACTCCGCGTCCTCGAGGTCGTCCTTCAGGTTCGAGCACACCGAAAGCTGCTGCCGCAAGGCACCGACCTTGCCCTTGCAGCTTTCCAGGTCTTCCCGCAGAAGCTCTGCGGCTCGCGCCTTCCCCTCGGCTCGGTCGGCTCGCTCGCGCTCGGACTCGACGGCGGCCAGCAGGCGCTCCAATTCATCCTTGTGCGACTCTTGAGCGGCGCACACGACCTCTTCCTGCTTGGCCTCGAGCGCCTTCTGAAGCTCCGCGATACGCTTTTCGTATTCCGCCGCATCATCTTCGAGCTTGCCCTGTGCCGCCTGCACCTGCTCGCGGAGCCGTTCCTGCCCGCGCACCAGCTCTCCGATTTTCTTGTCGTAGTCATGGCGCTGGCGGCAGTTCTCCTCCCGCGCCGCCTGAAGGTCCGCCTTGATCGACTCGCTGTTCGCCTGCACGGCCTCAAGGGCTGCGGCCGCATCGGCTCGTGCCTTCTGGGTCTGTGCGAGACTTTTACCGAGGGCCTCGTTTTCCCGCGCGAGGTCGCCGATCTTGTCGGCGCTCGACTGTTCGCTGTCGCGCAGGTGGCTGGCGCCTTGCCGTTCGGCCTCGAGCGAGGACTCCAGCTCCTCGATCCGGCTCGATGAATCGCCGAGCTTACCCAGCAGTTCGTCCCGCTCGGCCGAAACCGTATCGAGTTCGGCTTTGGTCTGGGCGACGGAATCGTGCAAGGCGGCGTTGTAGTTCTCGAGCCTCTTCATCTGCTCGTCGGCGGCGGCCTTGAGCTGCCAGCAGCTTTCCCGAGCCTCCTCGAGCTGCCTCTCGCGGTCCTCGGCCTGGTTTTGGAGGGTAGACATGTCGAAAGCCAGTTCACTGGCGCGGTCCTCGGCCTCCTGCGCACGCGCGATAAGCCCGTTGACCTCATCGCTCGACATCCCGCTCATGCTCTCCAAGCGGCTGCGCAGTCCGAGCACCTCCTGGCGGAATTCCTCCTTCTCGCTGCGTTCGCTCTCGAGCTGTTCGTTGGCCTCACCGAGTCGCTCCAAGAGATTTTGCGCCTTGCTCCGCTCGCCGTCTAGGGATTCGAGCGTCTCCGCATTGATGCGCTTGAGGTTCTCAATCTCATCTGAGGCTGCGGCGTTATCTGCCGCAGCCTCCATCGCCGCCGTCATCTCGTTGACCTTGAGCTTGAACTCGGCGCATTTGCGCTCATGCTCTTGCCTAGTTTCCGCCAACTCGTCCTTCACGGCCGAGAGTTCCGCCAAGGCCGAATCGCGATTGACCATGGCCTCATTGACGAGCCTTCTGGCCTCGGCGCGGGCGGCCTTCATGCGCCGTGCGCGGTTACGTGAGCTGTGAGCCGCCTTGCAGGGGGCGTCTGCAGGCAATTGTCCCATTGCTTCTCCAATCCGAGCTTAGATTTCAGACATTTCTTCGATATCCTTCGGTACCTCGATGCCCTTGACTGAGCACATGTAGCGAAGGGCCTCGCGGCGGCTCTTCGCGCGGGGGGCGATCATCGCCGAGTGGTAATCACCCATGAACGTCCAGATGATGCCCGAGGTCGTCTTGTTGGCGGTAAGGCAGTACTTCCTCGCAAGTGCCTCGGCTTCATTCGCGCATTCCGAATCGTTTTCGGCGCATCCTCGTGGCTGGTTACCGCAGATTTTCCGCTGGCCGCTCGGACCTTCTTCAGGTAGAACCTGAAGCCGTCCGCGCGGCGAAGCCAGTTGAGCGGGAACATCGCGTAGCGCTTGAAGGCGGCCGACCCGCCTTCGGAATTCTGCGTCATGAGCTCATCGAGATAGAGGTCCCATGCGTCGCATATCTCATCGGCATCGGCACCCGCGCTCATGGCATCGCGGATCGCGTCCATGGTCCTCTCGAGGAAGATGCCGTCGCAATGCTTGGGAGACGAGTCGGCGATGAAGCGGGCCGCATAGCGGACCTCGGCGCTCCAGTCAGCAGCACCGTCCGAGCCGTCACTGCTGCCCGTGCCTCCACTGACGCCCTCTCCACAAGGCATATCTCTCTCATTGGGATTATCAGAAGAATAAGAAAAATTAATTATCATTATTATTCTTATTATTATTTATATATACGTCGGTTCCCGATGAGGCCGTGTCGCTATCCTGCGGTTTTGCTGCATCTCCGCAGCTAGATAGCGGTGCTGCAAATTCTTCCGATTCGACGGATCCGCAGGTCGCGCCGATACGACGACTTGGCGCATCGGCGCGACAAAATGACGCATCGTTGTGACAACTTGGCGCATCGTTGTGACAAAATGACGCATCTGCATGACCTGCGGATTGTTGAAAACTCGAGTTTTCAACAGCCGAGATGTGACAAGTTGGCGCATCAGCCTGACCTGTGCTTTGTTGAAAGTCGAAATCGAGGATTTGCCCGCCCAGCGAGGCGGAAACGGGCATCGTCGCCTCAATCGCGGCATTGATTTTCTCCTGGACGGCAAAGTAGGAGCGCGGCGATTTCATGCCGTTCGCCTCCCTGCCGGTACGGTACAGTTCGTTGTAGCCGACGAGACCCGCCTTGCAGAGGCTGTCGAGCGCACGCTGGACGGAGCGGCGCGAGATATACAGATCGAGGGCGAGCTGGTCCTGCGTGACGTAGTAGCCGTATGCCGAATGATGGCTCATCGAGTAGATCTTGGCGTAGACCGACAGCTCGGCGCTGGATGCCTTGAGACCCAGCCCTGCCGGGTCCACCATCCAGTCGAAAACGGTATAGAAATTGCGATCTAGGGCGTTATCGGGACATCTTGTCGTAGGCATTGTCATCGACCTCGCCTTCGCTTGATTCGCTTGTCGGCTCGATATCTGCAGAACTGTCCGCCGCACCGGCGAGAATCGACTCGACGGCATCGTAATCGCACTTGAAGCTCATGGATAACCCGTCCTCATCCATGACGGCGCAGACGAGCCCCTTGGCGGCAAGCTCATTGAGTGCCTTGAAGACGCGGGCGATGCCGCCCTCGCGGGAGCCACGGCGAGCGGGGCTCCCCTCATTGAGAGCCTGAGCGATGTATTTCGAGGTGATGCGGTCACGGGCGGGGTCGTTGGTGCAGTCGCGCTCGAAGATGAGGGCGAACACGATCGCGCGAGGCCCGTTGAGCCCGAGCTTGTTCATCCAGCCGTACTGCTTCCAGTAGGGCTCCTGCTCCAAGCGCTGGCGTGCGGGGTCGTTGTGTCCGAAATCCATGATAGTCCTCCTATTTCGCTATCGACATGACTCTGCTCCGGCTGTTTCGGCCGGAAGGCGTTTCGATAGGAGAGGGAGAGCTGGATGACTGCTCGCCGACGCATGCGACCCAAGTGCTCGGCTCGTTCTCGCCGACATGGGTGCGCTCGATGTAGCCGCGTTCGGACAGATTGCCCAGAACACGCCTGACGGTCGTGACCGATGTGTTGCTGAGGAACGCGAGTTTAGGTTTTGAGACGCGGAGGCCCTCTTCGCCTGCTTCGCAGATAAGCGCGAATACGATGAGCTCGTTTCCCGATAAATCGAGATCGCGCATCATCCACGGGTCGATGGTGAAACTCATTTGAGATCACCTGCCAAAGTGCACGTGCATGGCGAAAAGACCCCGAAGGGCTTGATGCCCTCGGGGTCGATAGCTAACAGATTGCACGGATAGGCGGCAGCGTTCACGGCTGCACGCTCAGCAGGGCGGGTCATGCAGTTCATCTCCTATCGTCCGGCTTGGGGAACCGGTATGCTTTGATTTTGTGGCGCTATGCCGAGCTTGTCAACTAGGCATTTTTGAGAAGGGTCTTGAGTAGCAGCTTGCCGAGCTGGGCTTCTCCGATCTGGTCGATCAGTGCTTCGTCCACCTCAACTTCGTCGTTTTTCATAAGAGCCGCACTATCGGGCGCACCTGCGCCCAGAAGGGTCTCGCCTCCGAAGATATCCACGCCGTATTTTTTGAAAGAGCGGGGCGTACTGCTCTTTGATTTTCTCCCTCGCAAGGCAGCGCTCGCTCACGCTCTTGTAGAGAGCCTCGTAGCTGATCCCCGCGAGCTTGAAGATATAATCGCGGTTGAAGGAGAAGCGGTTTTGGAGGCGTTGGTACTCGACGGTATCGGCGCGACACATGGATTGGAGCTTCGAGCGGCTGCAACCGAGGACTTTGGCGGCCTGGTCGGAGTTGAGAACGAGTGGGGGCTGCAAGAGCTCTTCATCACTGAAGGATGCGGACTTGGCGCTCTTTTTGACTGCGGTATTCATCACGCTACATCTCCTCCGCGACAGACGCGAAGGATGGATTTGCCATGCGCGGCATCTGCTCCTCGGCGGCCGCGTCGAATGCCTCCAGAAGTCGCGCAGCACCATTCGCGGGCAGCATCGCCCTTACGAACACGAATTCCATGGGGGTCGGCTCGCGAAGGAAGTTGCACTGCCCATCGAGAAGCGCAAGGCTACCGACAGACTCGTTAATGGCGGTGGCGAAGGTCTCCGTGTCCTCGACGTAATCCAGAAGGATTTTGGACGCGGACTCCAGAACAGGTTTTTGGTCATCGTGTCTCCGTAACTAATCGAACTACTTGGGGCATAGTTGACGAATGTAGAATAGCGTTCCTCATTCGTAGCTACGAGCGAGATATTATCTCTTTTTTCGATTTAGGGCAATATAGTTTGGAATTGTAATTTACATACGTGGAAATTGCCTATTTGCGCGATTTATATCTACATACGCGAAAATGACTTCCGAATCATGTATTCTGTAGCCGGGTAGCCACCTGACTAGAGAGAGGGGAAGCCATGACATTCAAGGAGATACTTGAGAAGTACTGTGTCACCGCATCGGAACTCAGCCGCAGGTGCGGGGTTTCGACATCGACCCTTAGCACGTTCGTGAACGGAAGGTCGAAATGCCAGAACATGCAGATGACCACGTTTTTGAGGATTTGCAAGGGCTTAGACATTCCATTTGAGACCTTCGTGGAAGACCTGTTCGACGGGGAGGAGGAGAACCCCGGCAAGAAGGCCCTCCTCTCGGGTGACGAGGAATCTCTCGTGAGCGATTTCAGGGGCTTCAACGCGCAGGCGAAGTCTTGCCTCATGCGCGTATCGAGCGCCATGAAACTCGACCCCTCCAATATGCAGAGAAACCGCGAGACACAGGCCGAGGCGCAGACGTCCCCGTCGGCAGATACCAGTCCGGACGCGCCGGACAAGACAGATTAGCACGGCAGAGGCGGGTACATATGCGCCCGCTATTTCAAAATGCAGCTACAGAGCCATATAGGTAGGCATGTAGGCGCCTAGCTGCATAGCCGACTACGCGACACCATACAGGTATAGCCAGAAGAAAGACGGGAGTTATTTACAATGGCCGAGAAAAAGCAGGCCGCCGCTCCGAAAAAGCAGATAGCGGGCAAGGACCGCCCCTACTCTAAGCTGGAGTCGCTCATCAAGGGATCCGGATACTCAAACAGCCAGGCGGCGAATCTTGCCGGCATTCCGGTGAGCACGTTGACGACGATTATCCGCCCTGAAACCGATTTGGGGACGGTTCGAGTCTCGAACCTGCTCGCCCTCTGTCGGGTCTTGAACATAACCATAGAACAGCTCTTCGATGCCGACATACCGGTCGTCGAGGACACCGATGCCCCCGTCGGGCAGAGGTTGGAGCTAATCACGCTGTTCAACCGCCTGAACACCGAGACCCGCGGCGAGCTGATTGGCATAATGAGAAGCCTTGCAAAAGACCCGAACCGCCTGATGGTCTGGCCGAGCGAACGCGACTGACCGATTTTACAGGTAGCCGTGTAGCTCGATACCCAACTACACGGCTACCAAGCTATACGACTACGCAGCCACACGGCTACGCAGCTACCTGAATACCCGTGCTACTTCAGGCAGACGACATACCACTTGCCGCCGTCGGCGATAATCGACCTGCGGTGCGTCCTGTTCTCGCGACCGATGACATAGACATCGCGGACATACGCGAACCTGCCCGCGGTACGGGACGGGCACATGAGCGGCGCACCGCTACTCGAGATGGCGAACCTCCGCCCATCGGGCCAGATGATGCATGTCGGGTTGCCGCACGCATCCTTCTCAACCGACACCTCCACGAGATTCAACGGATCTCTAACCATTCGCCCTCCACAAGACATATATCGCCATACGCCCGCGACCAGGCGAAGGCCACCGCAGACGAGAAGCAGGCCGCCTACGACCAGGGCGCGAACGAATTCAATGCCGCGCATGACAAGACCGCTCAGCTCCAAGGCCAGCTTTCCGATGCCCAGACCGCCTTGGTCGAGGCCCAGAAGTCCCTCGAGGATGCCGTGGCCGAGATTGACGTGAAGAAGGGCGAGCGTGCCACCGCGAAGGCCGCCTACGAAAAGTCCTTGGGTGACTACGAGGATGCGGTTACCGCCGAGCAGAAGGCGCTGGATGCCAAGGAGGCCGCCGATGCTGCCCTGACTGCGGCTCAGCTCGCATATAACGAGGCTGAGACTGCCTACCAGAAGGCCGCCAATGCTGCCGCTACCGCCGCCGCGGGCAAGGACGAGGCGGAGCAGAAGCTCGCCGAGCTCAAGGCCGCTGCCGACAAGGCCAATGGCACGTTGATCGAGGCAACCGCCGCCGTCAAGCTCGCTCAGGGCGATGTCGACACCGCTTCCGCCGCCGTGGATGAGGCTCAGGCCTACTACACCGCGGCCGCCCAGGACTACAAGAACCTCTCCGATGCCTACGAGGCTTCCAAGACCGAGAATGGCAACGGCACCACCGCCGGCGGCAACACCGAGACCGGTACCGAGGGCGGTAACGCCAACGGTACCGGTGGAGCTGAAACCGACCAGGCTGCGGGCGCGAACGGCAAACAGGCTCAGGGTGAGCAGGCTCAAGCTGCTGCCGCTTCCGACCAGAAGGCCTTGCCCCAGACGGGCGACTCCACCGCGCTCGAGGTGAGCGTCATCTCCGGCATGGGCGCAGCCGCGATTGCCGCAGCGGGCATCGCACGCCGCCGTGGCCTCCATGCTGCACTCTAGATCCTAGCGGTCTAGACCCCAAGCCCTTTCCCCTTGAGAGGAGGAGCCGCCATTTCGGCGGCTCCTCCTTTTTGCTTCACTGCGTAGCTACACGTCTACCGAGCTATCTTGCTACACGACTACGGAACTACAGAACCATTCGGCTACGCCGCCGCCACAAGATTACATTCGAGGAGACTCCCTCATACCAGATGATCACTTTTCTTATTCTTCTTATTCTTTTCCTCATTCGTCTGGACAATCGTTTGGCAATCTCGTCTATGCGGCTATGTATCTACGTGCCTACAGAGCTACCGAGCTACATAGCTACACGTCTACTGAGTTGCGTGTACACATGCAGACCGTTGACAAAAAATGAGCGCCCCGGAAGGCGCCCTTTGAATTCAGCTGGAGTTCCGTCGTGATGCCTGATTCTTATCGGCCGCCGCGATGCGCTTGCCGATCCACCTCATGACGGGGACCGCCATGGAATTGCCGATGGCCTTGTAGCGCGGCCCATCGGGGCATTCCTCGGCGGGCTTGCCCTTCCATCCGATAAGCGTATGCCCATCGGGGAAACCCTGGAGGCGTTCGCACTCGAGCGGGGTGAGCCTGCGGACGAGCATGGGATTTGCCTCCATGATCTTGTCTGCGGTTTCAGAGGCAACCATTGCTCCATCGCCACCGCATTTGAGGGTCGGGCAGACGTTGCGGCAGATTGCCGTATGTGCATTGAGGTCGCCCATGGCGATAGGTTCGCTCCCGCTGCCGGCGGCAACCATATGCGGATGGTTCGCCATCAGCGCGAAGGCGGGATCGCCGTCCGCACCGATTCCAAGGGCCGTTCCGCGCCCGAGCTTCTTGTCACGGGTTGCGACTTGCTCATTGATGGGATAGGTACCGCCGGTGCAGACGAAGGTCGTCTGCTTCATGCCCGGGTTGGCGGCAAGCGCCCCGCTGATGGTTCCATCGCCGACGATACGTACCTCGTTGCGCACGTTCTGCGCGAATCCGAAGGGCGACAGGACGCTATTCTCGCGAGCCCAGACTGCAGGACCGGATGAGGTATCGAGGGTCGGGAAGACATCGGACATGCCGACCCCCAAGCCGTTGCTGCCCGAGTGGGCGGTCTCGCAGACATATGTCTGAATATTCGTGCCGTCCACCACCACGGGGGCGTCGTCCTTGCCCATATGCGCGGTAAGGCATCCCGCGATTTCATCGCTGATATGGCAGTGTGCCTGCGTGCCCGTCATGCAGACGATGTTCTGACCCCTATCAGCGCACGGTGACGAATCGCCTCGGGCCGTAAGGCATCCTGCGACCTCCGTGCCGTACTGTGACATCGCCATATAATGTTGGCCGGTGCCACTCAGAGGCAAGACTGCCGGTGCGTGCCAGTCAGCCGTGAGCGTGTTCGCCTGTTCCTCCGCATAGCCTATTGTGTTGGCGCGGGGCGCAGCGGAGTACTTGAAGCCTGCGCACGCAGCGCTGCGTCCAGCTCGGCGGGCAAGCTCCTTCCTCTTTTCACGGCTCGATTGAGGATTCCCTGACAGGCAGTCGGGCTCAAAGAGAACCTCTGCGGGGGATTCGGCTCCAAGATGTCCGACAAGAAACAGACGGCGGCGTCGCTGGGCCACTCTGAAGAATTGCGCGTCCAGAACTCGCCATGCGAGACTATACCCGAGTTCATCCATTTCCCTAAGCAGCTGTCCGAAAGCCCCCCCAATCTTCGCTCGTGAGCGCTCCTGGGACGTTTTCCCATAGAAACCAGCGAGGACGAAGTTCCTGTACGCATCGAATGTACTCGAACATAAGGCCGGATGCGCCTTTGAGGCCTTCGCGCTTACCCGCCACCGAGAACGATTGACACGGGGATCCGCCAACAACAAGGTCGATAGCTCCATCGATTTCTTCCTTCCAGTCGATTTTTGTGATGTCTCCGAGGTTGGGGACATCTGGCCACCTTTCTGCCAGCACGGCGCATGGGAACGGCTCGATTTCCGAGAATGCCACCGGCTCCCAGCCGAGCGGCTCCCAGGCGAGCGTTGCCGCCTCGACGCCGGAAAAGATGCTTACATAGCGAAAGCCCAAAGGGTCCTCCTGACCGCGAACCTACAACGGTTCCCAGTCTCCGGCACCCCGAAAAAACCGACGGAGTCTTGCCGCTGCGGCAATTCCCCAGCTAAATCGCTGTCTACCGACCTATATCAAAGTGAGGTTTTCGCCCTATGCGGCTACATTTCTACCGAGTTACACAACTACATACCTACCGAGCTACACAAATAAATAGAAAGCCCGTAGCTCGATATCTACTTTGTCCGATAAAGTAGATCTTGACTTATATGTACCGAATATGTATCATGTCAGTATGATTAAGAACGGATACATAGAATTCGAGTGGGACGAGCGCAAAGCCGCCGTCAACGTGAAGAAGCACGGAGTGAGCTTCGAATCGGCGGCCGATGCGTTCTCGGACCCATATGCCCGCGTCTTGCCAGATGCCAGGCATTCAGACTACGAAGAGAGGTTCTTCCTGATAGGGATGGACTTGGAATCGCGGGTGCTGACGGTCTGCCACTGCGAGAGACACGGCGGCTCGACCATTAGAATAATCTCAGCGAGAAAATCGACGAGGACAGAGGAACGGCAGTATTGGAGGTATCGAAATGAATAGCAAGGACGAGATTATGGAGATGCCCGCCGAGGTCGATTTCTCCGACAGCATTCCAAACCCCTACATCGGGAAGGTGCGCCGTCGCGTTACCATGAACATCGACGGCGAGAACATCGACTATTTCAAGGCGGAAGCCGCCCGCACGGGCGTGCCGTACCAGCTCATCATCAACATGTTTCTCACCGAGTGTCGCGAACAGGGAAAGCATCTTGCATTCTCCTAGCACACCGGCTGGTGAGTGACGCGGGGTGATAAGGCGAAGCAACACAGGTAAATTATCCAAAGGGTTGTGCCGCAAGCTCGACCCTTTTTCATGTCATCCCTCGATACCTACTGCTATCCCGGATCAACTCAGGCTCTGGTCCCCCTGCGCCATACGCCAGTAAAATTACCGACTAATAAGCTACGTGACTGCGCATCTACCGAGCTACACGGCTACATAACCACAGGGCTACACGCCTACATGCATAGCCGCCTGCCCGTGTAGCTACCTATCGCCCTTATAGGCGGGGGAGTGCGACAGCATATTCCTGAAACTCTCTCGTCTCCGATTGAGATCATCGAGTTCATGGGCGAGGGCGGTCTTGTCCTCGAACAGATCATCCAGATTCATTTCCTTATTCGGGTCCAGGCCCATGACCGTGTCCATGATGACCGGATAGGATGCCCGGAGGGCATCGGGATCGCCGAAGCTGCGGATGATGAATCCGAGGCTGTCGCGGCTGGATTCGAGCAACTGATCGTTGACGTAGAGAAGGGTGTCGTAGCCTTTTGCCGATGCGTCTTTGCTGAGCATGGCCACGATGGGCATTCGCTCACCGTATGACTTCACGTCAACCTTTTCGGGCTTAAGGAGCTGCAGGCTACTCGGCACATAGCAGGATGAGCTGTGGTACTCGGCATTTACCTTTAGACACCCGATGGCGAATTGAGCCGCATCGCCCGATATCCAGATCTCGGCGTTGACTCGGGTCGACAGGGGGTTGACTTTGCTGACATGGGTGGCGGAGCTGGCGAAGAGATTCATCATGCGTGCCGCTAGGGCCTTAGAGGGGAAGTATTGCGAGAGCGAACTTCCCAAATCTCGCGGCGTCAGGGTTCCCGCGAGGGCCTTCTTGTATAGAACCCACGGTTTGACATGGCATTGCCCGATATCTATGCCGACGAGATGGTTGAAGCGTTTCTTTGAAAAGGCCACTTCGAGCATGCGGGTGTTGCCTTCCTCTCCATAGCAGATAAGGAAATCCTTCCCGCAGAGATTCCGATCATACCCTTTGGCAAGATTTGAAATTCGCTGCACGTCCCTGTTGTCGGCTTTCATGGCGTCCTCCTTGTCTTTCTGACAAGGATTGCCTGGACAGCGAAAACCCAGCGAGTCATGCCGCAGCGGTATTTGGCAAGCGCGAACCTGATGCCAAAAAAGAAGGAGGGGCGCGAAGCCCCTCCTTCTGGACACCCTATATCCCGGTTCCCTGCCTGCCAGTCTGCTCTCCCCGAAAGCATCGGGGCGCTGCGGGGTCGAACCCCTATACATGGGAAGTTCTATCGCGGCCATGCCCGCTATGCGTGTAGACGCACACCACGCCAAACGTCAGGTTTACCAGCCGGGGCTGAACCCTCTCTCGAGAGCAAGGATATTATAGCATCTACAAACCCGGAATGTTCTGACACATTTGAATACAATCGAACTACCCAGCTACACCCTTGATTCTCATTTTCATTGCAACAGCCTCAGGACTCAGCGCAACGCGTTGCGCTGAGTCCTGGGGCGCGAATCCGGGTAGGCAACCCCAGAGGGGCCGGAATCCCCCGGCCCGCAATGGAGGGAGGCCGAAATGTCCAGACCGAAGCCGTCCGGGAGGTCGTACGGGAGGCTCACGAGGCACGAGAGGAACACGGTCGAGAGGATGCTCGACCGCAACCGCAGCGCCCGCGAGATCGCCGCGGAGCTCGGCAGGTCGCCATCGACCGTGACCAGGGAGGTGGCGGCGCACCGCTACGTCACCGCGCCGCGCTCGCGCTACGGCGAGCCCGCGCCCGCGGACCTGTCGGGGGCCTGCCCCAGGCTCTCCGCGTGGCCGAGGTGCTGCAACGGCTGCTCGCACAGGAGGGGCTACGGCTGCTCGAGGAGGCCCAGGGTGTTCTACAGCGCCAGGAGGGCGCAGGAGGCGGCCGACGCCGAGCTCTCGGCGAGCAGGTCCGGGATCGACGAGACCGAGGAGGGCGCCGCCGCCAAGCTAGCGGCCATCAGGGACGGGCTCGCGCGCGGGCTGGCGGAGCATGCGGCGGCGGCACGGGGACGCCGGCCTCCACAGCCTATCCACCTGCGGAAACGGGGCGACGGCCAGGCGCCGGGGGCTATTCCCGCGTTGCGCTAGCTGCGGAAACGCGGGACCCGTTCAGGCTGTTGCGTTGAGATTGAAAATCAACCTACCCAGCTACACAGATACACGGCTACGGAGCTACAGAGCTGCATAGCTACGCATGGGGAAGAATACGACTATCATTTCGCTGTCCATACCTTCGGCAAGATCACGCCGAGAGCACCGGCATTGAATTCAGTACGGTCGGCAGAGGTTGAGACATCCCAATTCGTGCAATCGAGCATTAAGGAGCGGCAATTAGAGAAGGCGCGGCGGGCGTTTGTCATTTTTGAGAAGTCGAGTTCGCCGAATTCAACGCTGTCGAGGGCGCGGCACTCACTAAACATTAAGCCGATGGAGGTCGGAGATCCTTTCCATCCAGCGAAACTGACGGTTTTAAGCGAGCGGCACGCGGTGCACATCGACTCAATGTTAGCAAGGCGTTCGACATTCATCCCCGAGAGATCGAGGACTGTCAAGGAATCACAGCACCAGAAGGTGTGTTGCCAATTTACGCAGTCGGACATGTTGAATCTCTTGATATCGACTGTTCTCAAAATAGAGAACAGCTGGAACCAAAAGCTCATATCATGCGGCTTGATGCCGTAATCGACAACGGAGACAGACAAGATGTCATCGTGACGCTTAAACCAAGGACAATTCGTCGGACCGTTGTTAGCAGAGGTGTGATCTGTGTCCCAAGTTGCTTGATACGTTTCCGTCTCGAACCCCGTGTACACCTCAGTCACCCTGCGGTTATTCAGCATGTCACCGACTTTCGGCAGACCCTTACGTTTGTAGAACATAAGGCTGTGGTCGTCCTTCGAGTACACGGCGAACGCCATCCCGTGTACGGGGTCCACGATGTCGGCATCGGTCAGCGACCCGTTGCCGTCGCCAGCACCGCCCGACTCCCAACCCCCCTTGTTGGTCCCGTCACCGAGCGTTCCCGCCACGAGATTGAACTGGTTCCTGATGGCAGACGAGACCCACGGCCCCGCGATCAGCACCACCAGGATTATGATCGCGATGACCAGGACGTATTCTACCGTCGACTGCCCCTTCGGGCGGCGGGTAAATCTACGAGATACCCCCCCCCCGAAAGGAAATTCCGCTGCGTGCATATGCGGCTCCTCTCGGTTTGCTTTTACTGTTGCTGCAGAGGATAAGAGTGAAATAGGCGATTGATCAGACAATGCCGCAGCGGCAATCAACTATCCTGCGCTACAATAGAACACGCGTTCGTTATAGATTCCAAAGGAGTGCCGCATGGAGCAGAGCGAGAAGTCGATACGTTTAGTCACAGCCCTTGTCGAGTGCCGCCCCGACGGCGAGTACGTCCCATGGGGAATCAAATGGTACGACGGCACCGTCTACCCGTTCGACCGCATCGAGTCCTACAGCTCCCGCTCGTGGGCACTCGGCAGGAACAGGCAGTCCGAGTCCTGGCGCGTGGTCGTCGGGGACGGTACCTGTCGAGACATCTGCCATTACAAAGACAGCTGGTATGTCGTTCACGACCCCGACAATGACGTGCCTGCAGATCGCGCACCGGAAGGACCGTGCAAGTAGCACAGTCGCACAGTCACACATTAAGTCTGCGGGCAGTTTCTGATAGCCGCCGCGAGCGCTTCGGAGAGTCTCGCGATTTGCCCTGATGCATACTCTACTATTAGCTCCGACTCAGCCATATCCCCATGAGCGGCGGCATCGAGCAACGCAGCCAGCCCACGCATCTCGTGGTACACATCGAATACCCTGTCCTTCATTTCCTCGTCCATGTAGCCCTCTCCCTGCGTTGACCTCGCTAGCCCATCGGCCGAATCCTACATAGCGAAGTCTCCCACAATTCCCGAAGATCGCTATCCTTTGGCCCAGTGACGAAAGGGGAGATATGGCCAAGGGAAACCACAGCTTCACCGAACAGGATATCCGTAAGCGCTTCGGCGCCATCGTCGGCCATACCGTGGCCGAGGTCGATACCGCCGGCGTCCTCACCGCATCGGCGGCGCCCCGCAACAAGGGACGTATCGGCGCTGTCATCGAGCAGTCGGTACTCGGCTACCCCGCGGACTCCGACCGCCGTCCCGATATCGTCATCGACGGGCAACCCTGGGAGGTCAAGGACCACGGGTCTGAAAAGCAAAGGCGCCCATGGCGGCTGGTGACGCGAAGGAACCCATGTCCATCACCGCCGTGCGCCCGAGGGCATCGTAACGGAGAGTTTCTCTACCTCCGCCTTCTGGCACAAGGCCGAGCGCCTGCTCGTCGTCTACTACCTCTACGTGCGTCCCGGAAGGGGAGTGGCGGTCGAGTACGCCGGCTTCGAGTTCAAGGGCTACGACCTCCACACGTGGCGCGAGGTAGACCGATGCCGCCTGGAGGCGGACTGGACGACCGTGCGAGAGTTCGTCCGCACCGCCCTCGAGGGCAATGTTGATACCGAGATGCCGAACCTCTCCACCCTCGTCAACCCCCAGCTGCTCTACCTCGACACCTCGCCCAAGTGGCCGAACAGGCCGAGATTCCGCCTGAAGGCGTCCCTCGTCACCCAGATGGCTCGCGAGCGGCTGGATGACGATATGGGGATGATTCCCGACCAGGGCGGGCTGCACTCGATGGAGGCGCTAAGGGCGTATCTTCACGGCATCTCAAACACCTATGCGGGCCAGACGCTCGAGGACCTGGCCGCGCCGTTCAACCTGCCGCTCAGGACGAAATCCGGCAAAGAGAACAAGTCACTCGCCGAACAGGTCGTGGTCAGGCTCTTCACGGGGCATGCCGGCAAGATCTCGCAGGTGCCGCTCTTCGCGAAGGCCGGCCTCGTTTTCAAGACAATGACGCTGACGCCGACAGGTGGTCGCACCGAGGACATGAAGCTGAACCCCTCGATCGACTTCGATGAGCTGCGCGACCCATCGGTCGAGTTCGAGGGCTCTTCATTCGCGGCTCCCTTCATCGACTCCACCATGGTCGTCGCCGTGCTCGAGGAACAGTATCGCGACTGTCCTCTGCGCCGGTGCCGCTTCATGGGTTTCAAGGTCCTTTGGCTCGGGACCTACCTCGATGCCGCCAGGGCGCTCTGGGACGGTATGCGCGACCTCATATTCAGCGATGGTCTAGCAGATGCCCCCGTCCTGAAAAAGGATGGCACGCAGCGCGTGACGCCCAAGACGGGCATACCCATGACGGCACCAAACTGGCCGAAGAGCCGCGACGGCGTCCTGTTCATCCGAGGCACCGGCACCGACGCGAATGACAAGCCCGTGGAAGTCAACGGCATCCGCATGTATCGCCAAAACGTCTGGATTAAGGGAATGGAACTTACTAGGTACCTTGACTCGGTACCTTATATTTAGCGATACAGAATAATGACAGAATGAAGCAAATACATCGACGATTAAATTTATCAGCCTAGAGAGGAGGGGGCTTTTTATTACCGAGAAGGTTTCCTGAGATCTACTATTCCCTGCATGCGCGAGCAGTCGCTGAGTGAGAACTCTCGATCGCGCGTGGGGTCCTCAAGAATGAAGTCGTGAACCCCTTCCGTCATTCGACATATCAAGGCAGTCAGGTTAACCAAACAGTCCAATGAGCAATTGGTGTGGACATCTACGCCTGTGCTGTTACATCCATAGATGGCAATCAGAGAATGTGTATCGTTTTGGACACAAATGCCAATGCGCCGAAATGAGCAGTAAGAAGATCCAGAGGAGCCATCTTCAATTTCAGATGAGGCTGAATGAAGAACTGCGTTCCTGAGTTGATATAGATCAGACGCAGTAAATCTTCGCTCCTCTGTGATTCTCCTAAAGTCTTCATCCAATTCTGCTTCGGTTTTTCTCGTCTTGCGGTCGGCGGTTCTTTTACTGCTGTCATTTAGAAGATTTAGATATCTCTCACACCAATCACGATACGGAATGCCGGACAATTTTCCGCAAACGTCAGGGATAGTAACGACAAGGGTCAACGATGCGCAAAGCAATCCCGCATCAAATGCACGTTGGCATTCTTCTATTAACTTACTTGGAGCACGAATAATGGTTGTATGTAAACCGTTCTTGCTGCTCTCGCTTACAAGTCCAGCGGTCGATGGCTCCCAGTTTGCGAACTCGGGTTTGACCAAATTGTTATCCATGGCTCATATCCAAAATATCCAGGCATCACTAGCTTTGCCGTTCTTGTCCACTTCGCGATAGCCTTCGGCTTTTCCAGAAAACAAACGGCACTTCCCAACTTACCGAATGGCAATTACATTCCAGAAGATTTGCCGTAGCGGCAACCCTGTAACAGCCGATATTTCCCAAACAGATCTTTACCTTATCCGCGAGATCGGTTATCATCGATCACGCAAGAACGGGCACAGCAGCGATTGGAGAAACGTGTCTGAGATCAAGGTCGCCGAGCTCTTCGCGGGTGTCGGCGGGTTCCGCCTAGGTCTAGAGGGCTATGCGGATCCTAAACACCCCGAGTTCTATATGAAACCGGCGGGTCCCTTCACCACCATCTGGGCGAACCAGTGGGAGCCACCAGGAACCGAGTCCAAGCAGTTCGCCGCCCGATGCTATGGCGAGCGCTTCGGCGAGGGCTCCGTGGTGAACGAGGACATCAACAGGGTGCTGGACAAGGCCGAGGCGGGGGAGTTCCAGATCCCCGACGTCGATATGGTCGTCGGCGGCTTCCCGTGCCAGGACTACTCAGTTGCTCGACCCCTCAACCAGGCACACGGCATCGAGGGTAAGAAGGGCGTCCTGTGGTGGGATATCTACCACTTCCTCGAGATGAAGGAGCCCCGCTTCGGCCTGTTCGAGAACGTCGACCGCCTGCTCAAGTCCCCCGCATCCCAGCGCGGGCGCGACTTCGCCATCATCCTGAGCTGCCTCGCCGATCTCGGCTACACGGTCGAGTGGCGCGTTGTCAACTCCGCCGAGTACGGCTTTCCGCAGCGCCGCAAGCGCGTCTACATCTTCTGCGAGAAGGATGCCGGCGATTCCGACCTGACCGAGCGCATGCGCCGCGGCGTCATGGCCAAGGCGTTCCCCGCCGTCTACCCGGACGAGATGACCGAACTCGATGTCCTGCCCGACCCCTACGAGAACTCGACCCGCTTCGGTGTCGGCCAGAAGGTCTCGCAGTTCAAGACGGCGGGCGTGATGCAGGGCTGCCACGTCCTCACCTGCGACTTTGCCGAGGACTATCACGGCGAGTGCCGAGTGCTACGTGACGTATTGGTGGACGAATCGGACGTCCCCGAACAGTTCTACATCGCCGACGAGAAGCTGCCCGACTGGCGCTACCTCAAGGGCGCAAAGCGCGAGGAGCGCACCAACAAGAAGACGGGCTTCACCTACACCTACTCCGAGGGCGCCATGAGCTTCCCCGACTCCATCGAGAAGCCGAGCCGCACAATCCTCACCGGCGAGGGCGGCGCCGGCGCGAGCCGCTTCAAGCACGTCATAGAGTGCCCCGACGGCCGCTTCCGCCGCCTAGTGCCCGATGAACTCGACCAGCTACAGGGATTCCCCAAGGGCTGGACAGATACCGGAATGACCGACGGGCATCGCGCCTTCTGCATGGGCAATGCCCTAGTCACGGGCGTACCGCACCGCATCGGCAAGGCAATGGTCGAGGTCTACAGCCTATAGATAGAAAAAGGGGAGGGCTAAGACCCTCCCCTTTACTTTCCGCAGACGGGGCAGTTGCCGCCGCCCGCCTTCCTCCGATAGACAATCGCCTGCCACTCATGGCCATCGGGGCATTTCCACCAGACCCTTTTGGATGAACCCGCCACGACATCGGTGGGCTTAAGTCCCCCATTACGTTCGTAGTTCCACTCCGCCGCAATCTCGGGATGCGTGGTCGCGAGGTCGTTAACCCCCTCCACAACCACCCTGTTCGTGCAGCACGGGCAAGAGCAGGAGCGCAACACGGTCACGGGAAACGCATTCCATTCATAGCCGCACCTGCGGCAGCGGACGGTCAGCCTCGTGTTGGCGCCCGCATACCTGCCAATGACTTCAATATCCGGGCAGGCATCCGCCGCACGCTCGACGAACGCCTCGTGCGTCAACGTCCTAGATTTCCCCGAGGTCTTGCCTGCCGCCGCCCGACCGCATTTGGGGCAACGCGAGTTCCGCCGCAACATCGAGTCGGGGTTGCCGCCCCATACGTTGCCGCACACAAGGCAGCGACATGGGAGGGGAGTACTGATACCTGCGTATTCACCGAGTACATCGAACTCCCCGGCGGCGTAGTGCGAGTTTTGCTCCCGCAGCCGCCCGAGGAACTCACCTTGGCTTTTTTTTCCCATCTTTCTCTCCCCGAGATCTAGACGACCAGATGCGACAGCGATAGACTTTTACCGAACAGAACTTCCAAGGAAGAGGTTAAGCCAAATGGAGCAGAACGAGAAGACCGACCAATCAGCGATTGTCATCTGGGTGACCGCACTCGAGGGTGCGTCTTTCGAGACCTACCGCACCAACTCGGACGCTGGTGCCGAAATCCACCTGCCCATGACACCCGCCGAGCTAGAAAATGAGCTCGCACGCGAAGCCGCCCGCGAAGGGGTCGAACCGAAATCCCTGCGCCTCTGCGGATGGAAATACCTCGGTCGCTTCGCGCCTTTCGAGTGGCTCCCACTCAATGAAATCGGTACCGCCGAGGACGCGAACCTGCTCGCGGCGGCGATCATGCGCGACCCCGACATCGATTGCGATGTTCTCTTCCAGTACTGCGACCTCCGCGAGATCTTCGAGCCGCTCGGATACATCAACGTTGCCCTCCAGTACGATGCCCTACCGTATCGCAAGTGGTCGAACCCGCTTGATCTCAAGGAGATTGGGATGGACGACCTCAGCCTGCACGAGAAGTGCGCCCTGCAGCTCGGCTGGGAACTTGCGGGAAAGGATGATTCGCGCGACCGTGCCGACATGTCCGTTGATGAACTCATCGATTTCGGCGAGAATGAAGCCGAGAACCGTGATTTGGTTGTCTGGCTCCACGGCTACATGGACCCCTACGAGGGCGAGATCGATACTGCGAGGTATTCCAAAGAGCACATCATCGAGACTTGCGAGAGACTCAGGTGCGATATCGATTCATCTCGCCTACCCGAGCCGGAAGAATGTTTGGACGATATGGCGCTGGCGGCTGAGTCGGCGCTCGAAGAAAACAAGGAAAATAACCTTGAGGGTGAACATGAGGAGGAAATCCCGTTCTAAATAACTTTCGATGAAGCGGGTCCCTTCGGGGGTCCGCTTTGTTTTGGGGCTGGCGGGTGGGGAGGACAGACCGTCTCTCTAAACGTCTCTCCAAGGTTAGAGAGACGAGGGTAAGGCTTCGGGGGTCACTCGGTCGAGGACAAGAATAATGAGAGTGGTAAGAAGTTGATTTGCTCTGTTAGACCAAGATTTCAAAAGTTCTCTTCATCCTTCTTCTTTTTCTTATTATTGTTTTCCCTATTCTTCTCATTCTCCCTGATAGATCGCCTCGGAAACTACGGATTCACCCAGCAATTACAGCAGGATAAAGTCCACCGAAGCTCGAACTTCCCCTTGCAATATACCCCCTTTGGGGGTATACTTATTAGCAACAACACGCGGGTCTGACCCGCAAACCGAACTAGGGGAGAATAATGGCTGAAATCAATCAAACCGCCGCCGAGAAGATGTACACCGTCGGCAGTCGCGAGACAATCTACGAGGGTAACGGCAAGGACACCGACGTGAATCCACTTTGTGACTCTGACACTTGGTACGAAGGCGCTGGGCGTGTCGAGGCGCTGCGTACCGTCCGCGAGTATACCGCGGACGTGCGCGACATGGGCAAGGTCGAGGTCTGCGAGCGGGGCATCGCTCGCAACGTCTTTGAGGTCTGTGAGACCTTGCTTGATGAGGATGGGGATGTTATCGGCGAGAACACCATCGAGATTGTGGACCCGCTCGACCGCATGCCCGAGCTACGCGAGTTCGCTGACAAGGCCGACCATTGCAATTGCCAGTTCCCGAGCTACATCACCGGCGAATGCAAATGGATCGATGATGTCGAATTCGACGGCAAATGCTACGGGCTCTACCGCTTCGAGCATTCCGCCTGGGGCGATTTCAGCGCGTACACCGACAACGGCTCCAACCTCTGGCTCCCCGCAGCCTTCTTCGATTACGGCATAAAGACCGCCGATGGGCTCAAGGAGGTACTCGAAGCCGGACGCAGCGAGTGGTGGCAGGACTGGCAGACCGCCGACGAGTTCGACCAGATTATCTACAAACTCTTCGCCGCCGAGTGCTAACGCTCGGCAGGAACATTTTGCAACGGGCGCGACCGCGAAAAACGGACCGCGCCCGTCATTAAGAAAGGACTAGACCATGGCAAAGCGCTATCCGCTTTCCCGCGCATCGAAGGAATACGACCGCTTGACCGGTCTCTATCCGCAGCTGCCCAAGCTCGTCACCCCGTACCCCCAGATGAACTCAGGCGATAGGAACTGTCTCGAGATGGCGCTGGATATGCTCGACGCATGCTCCGCGAAGACCGGAATGCCGATTGACCTGACCGATACGGCATCGACCGTTGACGGTCGATGGGTCATGTCCGATGACCTCCCTTGGATTGCGAGGTGGCACGCATGCAGGCAGGTCTACAAGATTGACCGCACGGTGTCCGACACGCTGGTCGAGCAGGAACTGGACGGAGATCTGCCGGTAGATCTGATTCATCGCATGCCGTATCCGATTATCTATGTCGATGCACATGTGCCGGTGAGCTGCCAGACCACCAAGCGCTGGGCAGATGGCTTTTTCGCCTACTTGGACCGCGACCTCATGGGCGAACTCGACATTACGTTCGTCTACCTCATGGACGATGGGACGCGGTCGCGCATGTCCTTGGTAATCGAGGACGGTGCTACGCTCGAGACGTGCTTGGCGCATATTGCCGACGTCGACGATGTACTCGATGAGCTGACGGGCGGCTCGATGTCGAGAAACAAAATCACCGACCCCGAGGAGCTGGCATGCCTGCGCTATTGCGCCACAGCGTCACTCAACCTTCTACTTTTCGTGCTTTCTGCCGAGAACGGCGCGGAGACTGTCTACACCCCTCCGAAACAGTCCAAGGGACAGAAGGTCGGCAGGCGCACGAACACCGAGACCGTCCGTATGCTCGGAGCCAAGATTGGCAGCGCCATCGGCGCGGCACGCCGAGTCGGATACGCTCCGCATGAGGGGACAGGGGAGCGCACCGTGGCGCCTCACGTTCGCCGAGCCCATTGGCAGAGCTTCTGGACCGGAAAGCGCAAGGGCCGCGAGGACGGTAAGTTCGGTGACGAGCTGGTGGTCAAGTGGATCCCGCCCATTCCCGTCAACCAGGGCGCGGGGGAGGTTACCGAGACCGTCCATCTGAACTCGACCGAGGCAGGCGAATAGGATGGCGAGGGGAAAAGCCGATTTCAGGGCCCGCCGCGAAATGCTGGGACTCACCCAGCAGGACGTGGCGGATGCCCTCAACGCCAACGTGAAAACAATCAAGAACTGGGAGAACCCTCGCCAGACGAGATACCGCATCTCCGATGCCGCATGGGAATTCCTCGACTGTGCCGCCGATATCCAGGCTCGGCAGGTGGCATACGCCCGCTCCGTAATCGAGAAGCACGCCGAGGTATTTGCCGAAAGCCCGATTGTTGTGCCGATAACCTACTACAGGGACCAAGCCGCCTATGACGAGTGCGGGCGGGACGCAGGCCCCTACGGTCAGGCAAATGCGACCTCCCGCGCCATCGCCCGCGAGCTGGAGCGCATGGGCATCCAAGTCGAGTTCCGCTATGCCGACAGTGCAGACGCATAGCCCGATTCCGACAGCTGATTCCAAACTGAAAGCGGAGGAGTTTCCCTGCCGTTCGGCAGCGATGACCCTCCGCTAGATACCGTCCCGCGGCAGTGCCGCCGCCCTCATCAAAGCACCGTGGCCTCGGCAGGGATCGCCCCCAGCACTGCCGCGTACTCGGTGGGGTAGAGCCGGCTAATCGTCTTCACGTCGCGGATGACGATATTGCGGTCGTCCGGCTCAGTGATGCCGTACCCGAACGCCTGGAGCGTCTCGACGGCCTCCTGGATGCGCTGTTGGAACATGGGACCCGGATCGACCCGAAGCCCGAGGTAGCCGCGCCAAAGGCATGGCGAGACGCGCAGCATGTTATGGATTTTGGAGATCGGCTCAATGTCGGCGTAGACGTTGAGCGTCACCATGGCGTCCTTGTGCCCTAGAATTGATTGGAGCGCCTTGATATCGCCGCCCTGGCGGATCCACTGCGTTGCGAACGTGTGGCGAAGGCCATGGAACGTAATCAGCTCGTCGTTGGTGCCCATGAGTCCGTTGGTTTCCGAGAACGTCTTGAACGCGCGGCGCACGTAGCTGGTCGTCGCGAAGGACGCGCCCGGCTCAGACAGGATATAGCAGTCCCCGATTTCGGTCGAGCCCGCCAGACCGCGCGAGCGCAGCTTATCGAGGTCTATGCCGTGAATCTCCTTCAAGAAGGGGAGAAGGCCCACCGGGTCGATGGGGATGGCCCTGCAATCATGGGTCTTGGTGTCCTTGATGAACGAGCCCATCCCCTTCGCATACGCCACCGAGTGCCTGACCGAGATCAGCCCCGCCTCGAAATCCACGTCGCACCACCGAAGCCCGCAGACCTCGCCGATGCGCATGCCGGTGTGCAGGGCGAGCACGACCGCCCGCTTGAAGCGCGAGTCGGGCATCATGGAGCAGATGGAGTTGAGTTTCGGCACGAGGTCCGACCTGAGCGCGTTGCGCGGCCGTCCGATGATGCGCGGGGCCAAGGCGCCGTCGAACGGGTTCTTGCCAATGGTGTCGTTGCTTCTCTTGACAAGCACCGTATAGAGGCGCTTTCCCAATTTAAACGCCTTGTTGAGCGTATCGGGGGCGCAACCGAGCGCGATCCTCCGCGCAGACCATGCGTTGATGTCGTCGGTCGTGACCTCGTTCACGGGAATCGCCCCCAGCTCGTCGCGCTCGATGTGCAGGGCGCTGAAATGGTAGTCATCGCGCGTGGTCGGGGTGATTCGGTTCATCTGCAAGCAGAAGTCGATGAATTTCTCGAGCGCGACCCCCAAGGGAAGAAGCGCGTACTCGTCCGCCTCGAGCTGCGCCTGCCGCTCCTCGGCTGCGACCCTCAAGCCCTCGGCCTCGGCGAGCTCAGCCTCGATATCACTCCTGAACTCCGCCAAGGCATCCAGCGCCGCCTTCTTGCCGCGGGTGCTATCGCTGAGGCATGCGATGCCCGTGTTCCTCGTCCTCTGCGTGCGTTCCCCCGTCTCCTCGTCGATGAGGCTAACGACGGCCTGCCACCTCCCCTTGTTCTTCCTGACCGACCCGCTTCCACAAATGCGTAAAGTCTTATTGCTCTCTTTTTCGCTACCCATTTTGCTCCCAAAACACTTCGTGATTCCAGATATGCATATCTACCTGCGGAAACTCAAAAGTCTGTGATTCCGGAGCCTCCGGAGTCACCAGAGAATCACCGACTGCGCCATGAGTTTGTAATTCGAATTATAACGAAATGTAGAAACCCGCGTTTACCTGCGTTAATTTACATATGCGGAAACTGCTTACATCCGCTAGTTGCGTGCGTTATAATAAAAAAAGACACAGGTAGAGCCAAAAATAGGGGTCTGGGGTCAAGGGGTCGCTGGTTCGAATCCAGTCGTCCCGACCAGAAGTTTGCAGGTCAGGCACCTAGTGCCTGACCTTTTTTGTTTTAAGCAATTGCTTAACTTTTGATTAAGCAACAGGGTGCCTAAAAATCTACCTACGCGATAATCGCCTTTGCGGTCTACTTGCGCGATTTTGCACGCGCTTGAGCCGATTTATTAACGCGATATGAATCTACATACGCGTAGCTGGTATGCAGCCGAGTACAGGCTGTATTTATCGCGGCGATTAACACAGATATA
>ENA-OQHD01000076-OQHD01000076.1-human-gut-metagenome-genome-assembly--contig:-NODE-76-length-42990-cov-6.555584_pt1 | contig 42990 bp, 35 predicted proteins | sample MGYA00242560_ERZ504711 | MGnify/ENA primary metagenome ERZ504711 (study PRJEB26092, sample SAMD00036198) | human gut metagenome | host: Homo sapiens | study: EMG produced TPA metagenomics assembly of...
CCTCGCCGGTACGCGCGTACAGTTCGGCGAACGATTCGCACATGCCGCCGAATTCGCTCACCAGCAATCCTGTCGAAGGTCTCGTCGTCCAGCGGCTCGGCGATACGGCACCACCAATCGGCCAGATCAAGCACGACGGTACGTGCCAGCTGCGAAGTCTGTTCATCGATAGAAGCAAAATCGGCCCATGTATCCAACAAACCGGCGAACGTTTTGTGAACGTTGTACATGGGCACCCATGCGTCGTTCATCGAGAAATTCTGCGATTCAACATCGCCTGCGGCAAGGCGCCCGAACACGGTGCGAGAATCAGGCACACCACCCACATACCCGCGCATCACAGCATCGCCGGCAAACGACTGCTGGCATTCATGCCATGACCGCACCACGGTGGCGGCGCGGTCGATGAACGGTTGCGGATCGTCTGCGACTTGCGCGAATCCGACGCAAGCCGACAGATAATGCCCTGCGATATGGCCGTCAAGCCCCGTTTCCTCCCAATTCGGGTACGACGTTACCGGATTGCCGTCGGCATCGGTCGGCTGCGGCAGTCCCGCCTCTCTGCGGAAGGGGTATAGCAGGCGATCGACGTCAAGCTCAAGCAGATACCGTGCGCCGGCCTGCTGCGCGTCAAAATGTTCTCCTGGCAGTAGCCTCACCTGCTGTAGGGGGACCCGTTCGAGAATATGCGAAGTCATATGCGCGCTCCTTTGCGTCGTCTACATGCGTGTATCAAAATACGTGTCCAAACGTTTCTTACGAGAATACAGAACAAGGCCGCCACCGTGGGAGGAGCCACGCCGACGGCCTTGTTCTACGCACTCAACAGCGCAGTTATCGAAGGAAGGAAAACAAGGTTTGATTATGGATGTTCAGTTATGGATCGTTTCGATCGGATGAAGTCGGGCTTTACTTCATGCCGGTCATGGCGATACCTTCAACGAAGCGCTTCTGCACCAAGAAGAAGACCACCAGCAACGGCAGTGCGGAGATCAGGGCACCTGCCATCACCACACCGTACGGGGTGACGGAGGAACCATGGCCGGTCAGCATTGCGAGGCCTGCGGTGATGGTGCGGGTCTCCGGCTTGGAGGTCATGATCAACGGCCAAAGCAGGTCGTTCCAGTTGCCCATGAAGTTGAACATGCCCACGGTGAGGATTGCTGGCACGGCGTTCGGCAGAATGATCTGCGCGAAGATGCGGAATTCGCCTGCGCCGTCGATGCGGGCCGCGTTGTCGAGGTCCTTCGGAATGGAGATGAAGAACTGACGCAGCAGGAAGATGCCGCCGACGTCGGCCATACGCGGGATGATGATGCCCCAGTAGCTGTTGATGAGGCCCATGTTGGCGAGCAACTTGTACACCGGGATGAGCAGGGCCATGCCCGGGATCATCATGGTGGCAATCAGCACGCCGAGCAGCAGGCCACGGCCCTTGAAATCCACGCGGGACAGGCCGTAGGCGGCCAGGGAGTCGAAGAACACGGAGATGATGGTCACGGCACCGGCGAAGATGACGGTATTGAGCATTTCTCGACCGATTGGCAGACGTTCGAACAGCGACTGGTAGTTCTCAAGGGTGAACTGGTTCGGGACGAGCTTTGGCGGCCAAGTCTGCGTGATGGCGTTCGGGGTGAACGACACCAGCACGACAATCAGCAGCGGGAAGATCATCAGGATGGTGATGAGGATCAAAGCGAAGTAGCTGAAGCCCAGGCCGATGCGGCGCTTGCGGGTCGCCTGCTTGCGAAGACGCTCGTTTTCGGCGTTGATGCGGGCATTCTCTTGCTCTTGTGCGGAAAGAGTCGCGGTGCTCATGCGATTTCCTCCTTCTCATGCTTGTTGTTGGTATATAGCTGGATGAGGCCCACGATGAGCGTCATGATCAGCAGCACGTACGACAGTGCGGATGCGTAGCCGAGCTTGCCGTTGCCGAATGCTTCGGTGTAGATGCGATACACGATGGTTTCAGTGGCGCGTGCCGGACCGCCGGAGGTCAGGATGAAGACCTGATCGAAAACCTGGAAGGAACCGATGAGGCCGAAGATGACCACGTAATTGAAGGTCGGGCGCAGTGCCGGAAGAGTGATGTAGCGGAACTTCTGCCATGCGGAGGCGCCATCGAGGGAGGCGGCCTCATACAGTTCGGCGGAGATGCCCTGCAAACCTGCGAGGAAGATGACCATGAAGTAGCCGAAGTTCTTCCACACGGTGATGAAGACGATGGTAGCCATGGCGGTTTCACGGGTACCGAGCAGATCGACGTGCGCGATGCCGGTCAACTGCTGAATCCAGTACGGAACCAAGCCCAGCGATGGGGAGAGGATGAACTGCCATGCGATGGCGGCGACAGTCAGGGAGATGACGAACGGCAGGAACATGCAGGTACGGAAGAATCCGACGAACTTGAGGTCCTTGCGGTTGAGCAGCAGTGCGAACGCGAGTGCGACGACCACAACGATCGGAGCGTAGGCCACTGCGTAGACGAGGGTGTTCTTGACGTCGGTCCAGAAGTCGGCGCTTTGGAACAGCTTGACGTAGTTGTCGAAGCAGACGAACTTGCCGGCGCGGTTGATGCGGTCGGAAGTCAGAGACGTGATGAACGTCTTGATTGCCGGATAGAAAACGAAGATTGCGAGAACGATGAGGGCCGGTGCGGTGAACAGCAGGCCGGTGCGCAGGTTACGGGCCTGGATCGCCTTCTTGTTCTCCTTGGCCACCGCGGAATGCGCGGATCCTGGGACGGCAGTTGCTTGTGCCATTATCTCCTCCTTTAATGACACCAGGGATGTGTTTTTTTTAAGACAGCAAAGGCCACGTCGCTGGCGTGAGGGCCAGCACCGTGGCCTTTTGCTGGGGTGGTGAGCGGGTTAGCCCCGCTCACTTGTTGATTGTAGGTGAATCCCGCTTCGCTTACTCGGTGTACTCGTCGAGGTAGCCCTGGATCTGGGATTCGGCGTCGTCCAGCAGGCTCTGGATGTCGTCGTCGGTGCGGGCGGTGTTGGAGGTCAGGGTGTCGACGGAGGCGGCGATGTCACCGAAGCCGCCCTTGAGGCCTGCGATACCGATGAAGGACTTGCTGGTGTTCTCACCGATCTTGGCGATCAGCGGACGCTCGGAGAGCTCATCGGCAGTGACGGTGGTGTTGTTCGGCGGATAGGCGGAACCGAGGGACCAGGTCACCTGGTTGTCGTGGTTGTTGTAGAACTTGAAGAAGTCGTAGATGCCCTGCTTCTTAGCGGAGTCGCCAACCTGGGAGGTGACCCACCAGTACAGACCGGTGGAACCGGTGTTGGAGCCCTTGGTGCCGTCCGGGTACACATAGGTGCCGTCGCCGTTCGGAACCGGGAACAGGTCGTGGTTGATGCCCTTGTCGGTGGAGGCCTGATCCTCCCACGGTCCGACGATCACCATTGCGGACTGGCCGGATTCGAAGGATTCACGAGCAGCGGTCTCATCCATGCCAGACACGGAGTAACCGCCCTTGTAGAAGTCACGCATCTTCTCGAGGAAGGCCTTGTTCTCCTTGGTGTTGATGGAGACCTTGCCATCGGTGGTGTAGATGCCGGAGCCGTTGCCCTTCAGGAACGGAGCCCAGCCGAGATCCGGCAGAGCGATGCCGTACTGGGAGCCATCGGACTTGGTGAGCTTCTTAGCGACTTCGAGCAGCTCATCCCAGGTCTGCGGGTAGTCGGCGTCGGTCAGGCCGGCAGCCTTCCACATGTCGGTGTTGTACCACACGGCGGTCGGTGCGTAGCCCATCGGGACGCCGCACTTCTCTTCGGAACCGTCGATGTTGAAGGTGATCTGGTCAACGACGTTCTCGATGTACTCATCGGTGCCGCTGTCCTTGTCGTCATAGAAATCGGTGACGCACTGGAAGGTGCCGTCGATGGACCAGCCCTGGCCGTTGTCGGCGCCGGTGGTCACGAAGTCCGGGCCGTCGCCGGAGGTGACCTTGGTCACCATGGTCTCGCCGATGGTGCTCCACGGCTGCAGCTGAGCATCGATCTCGTACTTATCCTGGGACTTGTTGAAGTCTTTGACGATGGACTCGAGAGTCTTGCCGTCGGCCTCAGAGAAGCCGTGCCACATCGTGATCTTGACCTTGCCGTCAGCGGTCGTCTTGGCGTCGTTGCTGCTGCCACCGCAGGCGGACAGGCCGACGGTGGCCATCATGGCCAGGGAGGCCGCGGCCGCGAGAGCCTTGGTGCTCTTCTTAATCTTCATGGATTTCTCCTTTTCCTCTTGGTCTCCCAAGACATTTCCTCCAACCGTTGCAGTGACATTCATCAACAACCTTGTTTGCGATGTCGTTCACGCTTCGTCAGCTGCACTGCCGTTTGCAACGTTGTAATTTTGATTATACAGCTTTTTCCATCGTTGTACAAATCGGAAACACGCCGATGGGAAAGCTGTTTTCTTTATAATCTTCAATTATTCGTTTTTGTTGGAATCGCAACGTTTCTTACGATTACGCAAGTCAGTTCGCTACCGGCGTTCCCGCAAGAGCGCCGCCATCGGCCGGCAACACGTCCGTGGTGGTCGGGGTCCACAGATTGTCGGGTTCCGGCACACCGAAGTCGGGGGCCGCACTCCGTCCACTTGACCACGCCGACACGGGCATGACGATTCGGGTCGAACAGCGGATCGCCCTTGATTTCCGTATAGTTGCGGCAGTGATAGATCATCAGGTCTTCGGAATCGTCTTCGGACTTGGTGAACGAGTTATGGCCGGGGCCGTACTGGCCGTTTTCGGCGCAGGTCTTGAACACCGGCACCGGGCTCTTGGTCCAGGAATCCTTGCTCAGCAGGTCGCTGCCGCGCTCGGCGGTCAGCAGACCGACGGCATACGGCACACCGGTGCCGGAGGCGGAATACGTGATGTAGATCTTGTTCTCATGGAACAGGAAGGCCGGGCCTTCGTTGACGAGGAAGTCGATGCACTCCCAGTCATATTCCGGCTTGGAGAGCATGACAGGCTCGCTTTCCAGCGTCCACGGGTTGGCCATCTTGGCGATGTACAGATTGGAGTTGCCTTCGATCGCGGGATCTTTCTGGGCCCAGACCAGGTACTGCACGCCGTCGATCACCTCGGTGGTGGCGTCGAGCGCGAAAGAGTCGATCGGGGTGACGATCTGACCCTTTTCCACCCAGTTGTCGGTGGTGGGGTCGTCATCGGTGTTCTCCAGCACGAACATGCGGTGGGTCGGTAGGCCGGAGGCCTCGAAATCCGTTGCGGCGCCTGCGAAGTAGATGTACCAAGCGCCATTGATGCGGTGCAGTTCCGGCGCCCAAATATAGATGCTCGCCGGTCCGGACTCATGCTTGCGCCACACCACCGTTTCGGGGGCTTTCTGCAGGTCGTTGATGTTCGATGCGTGACGAATGGCGATGCAGTTGTATTCCGGGTCGGAGCCAGTGAAGTAGTACTCGCCGTCAACTTTGAGGACCCAAGGATCTGCGCGCTGAAGCACGATCGGATTGTTGTAAACAGCCATGTCTATTCCTTTTCAATCCGCTGTTCCAGTAATTTACAACGTTGAATATATCACTATTACAACGTTGTAACAAATCGGAGGAACGCACCACGTGTTTCTCACATCCGACTCCTCGGAAGAATCGAATCGCAGTACCCGGCAACAGACAATCGCCAGAAAGGGAAAACAAAAACCTCGGCACCGGCAATCCGTGAAAAAACCGGACGCAAGCGCCGAGGCACCAATCACTTCCCTTTCTTCCAAAAGAAGAAGAAAAAGAAGGAAGGAAGATCACACCACCAAGGAATTCGTGGGCAGCTTGGTGGACTGACGCACCACCAACGACGACGAAACCTTGCGGAACACCTTCTGCTCCGGCTTGAGATCCTTCGACGGCGAAACCCCGTCGATACGATCCTTCAGCAATTTCACCGACAGACGCGCCACCGCCTCAAGACCGGGAGCAATCGACGTCAACGCAGGAGACAAATACTGCGAATCATCGGAATTATCGAAACCGATCACCGAAATATCTTCGGGAATGCGCAGATTGTGCATCTGGATCGCATGCATCACACCGGAGGCGAGCATGTCGTTCAGCGCGACGACGCCGTCGGGAACCACGCCGGAATCAAGCAGCGCGTTCATCACGCGCACGCCATCGCTACGATGCCACATGCCCGACTCGACCACCAAACGCTCGTCGAATTCGACGCCGGCCTCCTCCAACGCCTCAAGGTAGCCCTGATAGCGCAGCGCGGCGGAGCCGACCTTCTCGCCCGGATGCACGCCGACCACGGCCACGCGCTTGCAGCCGGTCTGCAGCAGATACGACGTGGCGCGCTTGGCACCTTCCACGTTTTCCGTGGCGATATGGTCCACCTTGTCGGTGAAGATGCGTTCGCCGACAAGCACCAGCGGATAGTCCACATCCAATTGGTCGACATCATCCTGATCAAGTTCCAATGGACTGTAGATCAGGCCGTCGATCATCGTCTGCTGGGAGCCGTGCAACGCCTCAATCTCGCCTTCGCGCGAGTATTGCGTCGGCTCGACGATCACGCGCAGGCCCAGCTTCTTGGCCTCTTCGATGACCAGCGACGAAAGCTGCGCGAAGTACGGCATCTGCAGATCGGGAATGGCGAGGCCGATGATGCCGGTCTGTCCCCTGCGCAGATTGCGCGCGGACACGTTCAGCGTGTAGCCGAGCTCGTCGATGGCCTTGTTGACCTTGTCTCGCGTGGCCTGCGACACGAACTCGTAGTCGTTGACCACATTGGACACCGTTTTGATCGATACGCCGGCCGCCTTCGCGACCTCGCGCATGGTCACCACGTGCTCGCCGTTGGCGCCATTCTGCTTCGGCATGTCAACCCCTTTTCACCAAAAACGTCTCATACATTCGGACCCAACACCGGCTTTCGCCCCTTGCGGCGCTGAAGCCAACGAAATCAGCCTTTATTGCCGGAAACCACGATTTTCATCGTTATATCAGCATAGTCCGGATTGAGCTCTTCCGCCGCCTGCATGTCCAGTATCGGCATACCCTCCTTGGACCAGTGCACGCGGCGCACCTGGGCGTCGCGGCCGCCATACCGTCCATTCTCGTATTCCGCATTGTGAAATACATAGATGAGATTGCCGTCCTCGTCGTTGGACCACATGCCATGGCCGGTGCCGAGCTGCCATTGCCCGTTGTATACTCCGGATTTCTGCAGCGGATAGTCGAGCTTCGTCCACACGTTCGGATCGGTCAGATCGGCGTCCTGCCCGGCCGGGGCGGTGACCAGACCGGTGGTGTAGTCAATGCCGACCAGCGAGCCAGAATAAATCAGGTAGATCGTGCCATCATGCACGATGGCGTTCGGACCTTCGGCGATCATATTGTCCCACGCGAATTCCGGCACAACGACCTGCTTCGGCTCGCAGGTAAGCCGTTCCGGACGGGCCGGATCGAAGCTGGCGATCCAAATGCTGCCGACCTGCTGCCACGCGTAATACCAGCGGCCGGAATCGCTGATGACGGTCATGTCGAGCGAGATACGTTGGATGGGATTGAGCACGCCGCCGGTCGGTGTGAGAATCGGCTTCGGCACCGTCCAGTTTTCGGGTTCGCGCGGATCGAAATCCGTGCCGTCGGAATGCTGCTTGAGCTGCATGATATGGCAGCTGCCCGTCCACATGTCCGGCTTGCCCGCGCGATCGTTGGGCGTGCCGTCTGGATTGGTGGCCGGCCCATCGAAGCATGGCATGAAGAGCACCGACAGTTTTCCATCGATGACATGCAGTTCCGGCGCCCAGAAGCAGCCGGTCATGGCGCGTCCTTCAGCGTTGTAATCACCGCATTTGAGCAGATCGATTTCCTTGGCACGGCCGCCCGCCGCATCGGAAAGCGCTTCGATGGAGTCGGCGATGCGCAACGGCATATGCGTGGCGCCATCGTTCGGATCGACGCAGTTGCCGTCGGTATCGTCGGTGGCGATGAACATGAACATCAGCTTGCCGTTGAAATTCCAAGCGAACACCGACGGGTCCGCACGCTCTACGGCAAATGGCACCGGGTATACGGTTTGGCGGATGCGGCCGCTCACCGTGCGCGTGTCGCCCGGCTGGAACTTGCCTTCGGCGGCGTCCTGCGCAATCGCCTCAAGTTCGTCTTTGTTCCAATCCACGGCACGGGTGGCACCGGAACCGTCGCTGTAGACGAGATCGGCGCGGACCTTGGCGAGTGCCTGCACGGCTTCACGGGACGCTTCCCTGCTTGCCGTCATGTCGATATGCTGCGTCGCCACCGATGTTTCAACGTTGTAAATACGACCGAATCGTTCGATCAGTTTCGACGCTTCTTCTTCAGTGACGGCAATCACGTTGCCAGGAACGGCATTGGGAATATTGCAATCGCAGGAACGGCTTGATTCCGCCGTTACCACAGCTTCCGCAATATCGATCGGCTCGCCGGATTCGGCCACGGCGACAATATCGGCAACGGTCGCGACATACGATTTGCCGTCGTTCGACGTCCAGGAAATCACATAACGGGAGGCGTCCGCGTCGAATGCGACAGACGGACGATTGACGCCACCGCCGGTACGCAGCATCACCAGTCCAAGCTGCGTGAAGGAGGTCAGATCGTCGCTGACGGCCAACAGGAACGCCGATCGCTCGGAGCCATCCGGCTCGCCGCCGCGCGCGGTACGGGTGGCGGCGAGCGCGAATCGGCCATCCGCAAGGCGGAACAGATACGGGTTCTTCAGGGATTTCAACGTGATGTCGATCCCCGGCATCACCGCGCCATATGCGACGGCATCGGTGGCCGGATGCGCCTCATCGAACGGATCGGCGACGAAATGCGCCGCCGCGACGCACGCTCGGCGCGACTCGGCGGTGGCGGCCTGAATGGGTACGCCAGCGGCGAAGAAGATGCCGTAATTCTCGTTCAACGGCTTCCATTCCGCGGTTTCGCTCGCACGCAACGCCAGATGCATGCTGTAGGCGATGTCTTCATTATTCGCCTCTTCGCGACCAGTGGCTTCGCGCGTGTAGCACAGCAACGAGTAGGTGCCCTTCATTAGACGCCCCTTCATGTAGTTAGACTTTTGGTTTACAACGATGTACTATATCGCATGTTACAACGTTGTACAAATCGTACACATCACTACATCGCAGTACAGAACATCACGGAGAAGGGAAAGACATGTTCCGCACATTACGAAAAACAGTAGCGCTTATCGCCGGTTGCGCCATGCTACTTGGCACCGCGGCAGGATGCTCAGCACCAGGCGGCTCGTCACAAGCTGTGGTCAAAAGCGTCTCCGACATTGAACGCGGATCCTCACACGACCCATCCATCGTCGAAGCGAACGGCAAATACTACATTTTCGGCTCGCATCGCGCATGGCTCAAAAGCGATGACTTAGTCAATTGGGAACCGTTCACCAATAATCTCAGCACTCAGTTCAAAGATATTCTGGGAGACTTTTGGGAAGAGTGGCCCAAGCAGCCAGCCAACTCTGATCTGACCGGCAATATGTGGGCACCCGACGTGATCTACAACAAAGCCATGAAGAAATGGTGCATGTACATGTCGGTAAACGGCATCAACTACAAGTCGGCGATTGTGCTGCTCACCGCAGATGACATCGAAGGCGACTGGACGCTCGTAGGTCCTGTGGTCTACTCCGGATTCCGAAATGACACCGTCAGCAAAACCGACGTACCGCAAGTGCTCGATTCCAATGAAGTACCCACACGCTACCTCTCCCCCGGCGATACTGAAATCAACGCCATCGACCCCTGCGTGAAGTATGACGACAACGGCGATCTGTGGATGACTTTCGGATCCTGGTTCGGCGGACTGTGGATGCTCAAACTTGACGCTTCCAATGGTCTGCGCGACTACAGCACCACTTACGAAACCGTTAAAGACCAAACCGACCAGTACTACGGCATCAAAATCGCCGGCGGCCATGGCAACTCCGGCGAAGGCTCCTACATCATGAAACAAGGCGATTACTGGTACTTGTTCGTCTCCTATGCCGCACTGCAGCAAACCGGCGGCTACCAAATCCGCGAATTCCGTTCCAAAGACATCACTGGGCCCTATGTGGACGAGGACGGCAACACCGCAATCTCCACCACAACCATCGGCAGCAACTGGCTTGGCAAAACCGGCATACGTCTCATGGCATCCGTGGAATGGAGCGGCAACGACAACACCAACATCGAGGTTGCACAGGGGCACAACTCCGCATTCGTGGATGAAGACGGCACTGCCTATGTGGTCTACCACACCCGCTTCTCCAACCGAGGCGAAGAGCACGAAGTACGTGTTCGTGAATTGCTGACCACGTCTGACGGCTGGCTGACAGCAACACCATACGAGTACGTTGGAGCCAAGGCCGACGCTAAGGGCTATGAAGAAAGCAAGCTCACCGGCGAATACGAACTCGTTGAACATGACCCGACCACCTTCTTCCAAGGATTGCAAGATGCCACAAAGAAAGACAGCACCGATTACAAGGGCGTGAACACACCAGTCACCATCAAGCTGGAACAAGGCGGCACCGTCAGCGGAGATAAAACTGGCACATGGCAGGTCAAAGAAGGCACCAATCAAGTGGAAATCACCTTGGATGGCGTTACCTATGAAGGCGACTTCGCGCTGCTTCCGCGAGACAATGATCTCAAATCCGTCATGACATTCTCCGCAATCGGCGCAAACGAGTGCATTTGGGGGTCGCAGAAGTGAGTGAAAACGGCACAACAACCGTGAATTCCGCAGTGCAATCGTCTGCAGAACCACTATCTGCGGCACCGGCCACCTCGCCCAACGGCATCGAGCACACGCTCGCCAACGGTCGGGTGGCCGTGCACGATCCCGCAATCGTCGAAGAGAACGGCATCTACTACCTGTTCGGCACGCATCGCCGTTGCGCACGCAGCACGGATATGGTGCATTGGGAACGGTTCGATAACAATCTGAGCCGCGACCCGTACGCGCTGCTCGGCGATATTTGGCAGGCATGGCCGAAACAGGATTCCAATCCCGACCTGCTCGGCAACACGTGGGCGCCCGACGTGATCTGGAACGAGACCATGGGCAAGTGGTGCATGTACCTGTCGGTGAACGGCGACCAGTTCCGCTCGGTGAGCGTGCTGTTGACCGCCGACCATGTGGACGGCGACTGGACGTACGTGGGGCCGGTGGTATATTCCGGTTTCGACGAGAGCAACCTGTGGAACACCGACGTGCCGAAAGTGCTGGAACTTGAGCCCAAAACCGATGGCACCGTCGGCTATGACCTGACCCGCTACCTGTCGCTCAAAGACACGCGCATCAACGCCATCGACGCGGCGCCCGTATTATGCGAGCACGGCGAAATGTGGATGAGTTTCGGCTCATGGTTCGGCGGCATCTGGATGTTCAAGCTCGATCCGGAAACCGGCTTGCGCGATTATTCCGTGCGATACCCGCTGGTCAAGGATTCCTCCGATCCTTATTACGGCGTGAAAGTGGCCGGAGGCTACTGGAATTCCGGCGAAGGATCGTACTTCATTCGTGAAAACGGATGGTGGTATCTGTTCATGTCGTACGGCTGGCTTGGGCGCACCGGCGGATATCAGATTCGTCTGTTCCGTTCAAAATCGCTGCTTGGCCCGTACGTGGACCAGAACGGCAATCCCGCGATTTCGTACGGTGAGATTCCCGACAATCAGGAGCGCGGCACCGGCATTCGATTGACGTCTTCCATACAGTGGGATGGCGGTCCGGCAGAACTTGCCGATGTCGAAATCTCGCAGGGGCATAATTCCGCCATTCGTCGGTCGAAGGACGGTCGCATGTTCCTCGTCTACCACACCCGTTTCGCGGAACGCTTTAGCGAGGGCGATGATGAGGATTACGAATCTCACGTACGCGAATTACTGCCGACTTCCGACGGCTGGCTGGTCGCGGCACCGTACGAATACCGCGGTTCCGTTGCCGTCGCGCCGACCGGCATTGCCGATATCACAGGCGATTACAACGTTGTACTGCATGATCAGCATACGTTCTTCAACGGCAAGCAAGAGGATGATGGCACGTACGTTGGCATCAATCGTCCGACGCGATATACGTTCCATGAGGACGGGCGGATCACCCGGGGTGAAATCGTAAGTTTCTTCGATACTCCCGACGCGAATCTGCCAAGGTCGACGGACGGGCCGATCACCTGCGGATCGTGGAAACCGCTTTCCGGCGCCGTGAACGGATTCAACTGTTGCGCAAGCGACGCGGAAATCCGATTGGACGACGTGACCTACATTGCACGGTTCGCAACACTCCCCCGCGAGATCGACGGCAAGCCGGTCATGACGTTCTCCGCAATCGGCAACAATGTCTGCATTTGGGGATCGCAATCCTGAATTTCCGAGTTTCCGAATAATCCGGAAAACTGGAAAATCCGGAAACTCGGGAATCCTATGAAATCAAAAGGCAAAGGGCTTGTGACATACTCGCAAGTACATCACAAGCCCTTCAGCTACGAGAACCGAAAACCCGCGGAAATCAGCGCTCGGAACGGTTGATGGCCGAAATAATGGCCTTCAGCGAGCTGGTGACGATGGACGTGTCAATGCCGACGCCCCACACGATCTGAGGATCCTCTTCCTCACCGATCTGGCATTCCACATAGGAAGCGGCCATGGCGTCGGTGCCGACGGACATGGTGTGCTCCACGTAATCCATCACGGAAGCCTCGATGCCGAAGTTGCTCAGCGCGTTCAGGAAAGCGGCAAGCGGGCCGTTGCCCATGCCGGAAACCTCACGCTCCACCGGCTCATCAACGCCGACGTTCACGCCACGGTCAAGAATCCTGGCCTTCAGCACGGTATCGGAACCATCTTCACCGGAAGACACCGACACCTTCAGCAGCTTCAGACGGCCCCAACTGCTCGAGGGACTCGTCCTTGCTGTCGCCGACCACGGCACCAGCCGCAGTAGCGCCGGACTCTTCGACCGGCAGATACTCGTCCTTGAACAGACGCCAAATATCCTCGTCCTTGACTTCCTTCTTGGTCTCATCGGCGTACGCCTGCACAACCTTGTCGAACTCGACCTGCAGACGCTTCGGCAGATCAAGATTGTGGTTGGTCTTCAGCAGGTAGGCCATGCCGCCCTTGCCGGACTGGGAGTTCACGCGGATGATGGCCTCGTACGTGCGGCCGATATCCTTCGGATCGATCGGCAGGTACGGCACCAGCCACACGAAGCTGTCCAAATCGGCACCGGCACGATCGGCGGCCACCTGACGGGCCTCAAGACCCTTCTTGATGGCATCCTGGTGAGAACCGGAGAAGGCGGTGAACACGAAATTGCCGGCATACGGGTGACGCTCGGAAATCTTCAGCTGGTTGCAGTACTCAACCGTCTTGCGAATCTCAGGAACGTTGGAATAATCGATCTGCGGATCGATGCCCTGCGTGAGGAAGTTCAGACCAAGCGTGACCAGATCGACGTTGCCGGTGCGCTCGCCGTTGCCCAGCAGGCAGCCTTCGACACGATCGGCACCGGCAAGCACGGCCAGCTCGGTGGCGGCCACGCCCATGCCCTCATCGTTGTGCGGGTGCAGCGACAGCACCACGGCGTCGCGCGGCACCAGATTGTTCGACACGTATTCCACCTGATCGGCGAACACGTTCGGAGTGGTCATTTCCACCGTTGCCGGCAGATTGATGATCATCGGATGCTCCGGAGTCGGCTTGATCACGTCGATCACCGCATTGCACACCTCAACGGCGTACTCCGGCTCGGTGCCGGTGAAGGATTCCGGAGAATACTCGTAATACAGGTCGATGCCCTGGGCTTCGCCCTCAAGCTCCTTGCACAGGGTGGCCGCGTCGGTGGCGAGCTTCTTGATGCCGGCTTTATCCTTGCGGAACACGACCTCACGCTGCAGCACGGACACGGAGTTATAGAAGTGCACGACGGCGCGCTTGGCACCCTTCAGGCACTCGTAAGTCTTGCGAATCAGGTGCTCGCGAGCCTGCGTCAGCACCACGATCGTAACATCGTCAGGAATGAGCTCACGCTCGATCAGCATACGAATGAAATCGTAATCGGTTTCGGAAGCCGACGGGAAGCCGACCTCGATCTCCTTGAAGCCCAACGACACCAGCAGATTCCAGAAACGCAGCTTGCGCTCGGAATCCATCGGGTTGACGAGGGCCTGGTTGCCGTCACGAAGATCGACGGAACACCAACGCGGTGCACGCTGCAGTCGCTTGCCCGGCCACGTACGCTCCGGGTAATCAAACGGCACCTGCTTATCGTATGCGACGTACTTGTTGTACGGCATCTTGCTGGGCTTTTGCGGAGCTCCAATATAACGCGCCGGAGGCAGCAGCGGGTCGTTGTTCCCTCCGTTGGACGCTGCAGCCACTGCCGCGAGATCAAACACTGAAGATTGATCCTGACCCATCACTCCTCCTTATCTGTAAAGCTGGGCAGGCCTTCTGCCGGCCCACATTGTTACGTGCATGTTACCTACCTGCACTGCCGCCCATAGTAGCGGCAACCAATCCCATATATCGCCGGCATTCCGCCATATGACGGACAGACCACGATTTTCGTCTCTTTTTCACCTCATATCCAAATTTGCCGCATTACAGTGAGCATCATGACCTTGCGATTCAACAGCGACGGCACCTTCCGTGTGCTGCAGATGGCCGATATTCAGGACGGACCAAACGTACGCGAAGACACGATCCGTCTCATCGAAGCCGCCATCAAGAAAACGCATCCCGATCTGATCGTCTTCACCGGCGACCAGATTCGCGGATACGACCCCGCGTACATCGACACGTTCCTGCGCCGTCGCGGAGAGCAGCCGGGCACGCGCATACGAGCGGTCACCGAAATCGAAGCGAAAATCCGCGGCATCAAACGACATCCCTTCACCAAAGCGTTGCTCGAACAGCCCCCGACCGACGACAATTGGATGATCGACGGCATCGGCACCGACTCGCCGAAACTCGTGAAACGCAACAAACGCGACGGGCGCAACGGATCCGCCAACAAGCTTGAATCATGGGCGCAATCCATCAATCGCGCGACCGCCGCGACCATACTCGACAGCACGCGGCAGAAAGTACGAGACACGTTCGCAGCATTCCTTGGACCTGCATTGGAAGCGCGAATCCCCTTTGCCGCAACCTACGGCAACCACGATTTCCAGTGCGGCATTCTCGCCGACGAACAGGATGACATCTACCGAGAGTTTTCCGGTTGCATGAATCCCGTTGCCGGGTCGTCTCCTTTGGCGCTCGAACCAGGCACGTTTGCGATTCCGATCGAGGCTTCCGACGGGTCTGGGCGCATTGCGATGAGCGTGATGATGGTGAATTCCGGCGACTATGCGGATAATGCGTTTGACGGCGATCGCAGTAATTCCGGCGATCGCGAGCATGCTGGGGATACTGGAAATGCTGGCAAATCTGGCGATACTTCCGGAAATACTGGAAATGCTGCAGGAGGACGGGAATCGCTGACATCCTACGCAAAATACGCGTCGAATTCGCGCGGATGGGATTTGGCCGATTCCGACGGCTATGGCACGCCTTCGCCGGAAGCGATCGAATGGCTGAAGCAAGTGCAACGCGAGTTGGGCGAGCGCAATGGCGACGGTTTGGCGGTTCCGGCGATCGCGTTCCAGCATATTCCGCCGCAGGAGTTCTACGATTGCCTGCGCGAAGTGCCCGCATACACGCCGAATGCGGTGGAGGGTGCGCGAACGTTCGCGGGGCATTGCTATGTGTTGAATCGTGACGTGTGCAGACCTGGCTCGAGGCTTGGCGAGGCGATCGGCTGTGCGGATGAGAACGTTGGCGAAGTGCAGGCATTGCGCGATGCGGGCGGCTATTTCGCGCTGTTCTGCGGGCATGACCATAAGAACGCGTTCGTCGGGCACGTGCATGACATTGATCTTGGCTACGCGCCGACCTGCGGCTTTGAATGCTATGGTCCGAAATCGCGGCTGCGAGGCATTCGACTGTTCGAATTCCGCGAAAACAATCCGGTCAGCTACGTGACGCGCATGCTCACGTGGGGCGACTTGATCGGGCGCTACTCCAGCAACGAATTGCGCGTGTTCTTCGAAGACCATTGCGTGACCGATCTGATCGGCATCCGCAACGAATTGCGCCGCCCGCAGGTCACCGCCACACTGCTGGGCATCGGATCGGTAATGTGCGCCGCAGCCGGCCACGCCATCGCCAAACTATTCAAGCGCTAGGTGCGGCGACGCAAGGCGTGGCCGTCGCAACAGTCGGACAATCGCCAATCTGTGGAATGCGGAAAATCTGTGGAAAATCTGCGAAATATCAGCAGAACATCAATGGAACAGGCTGACGCCGCGACGAGACACGCAAAACGCGTTGCCAAGCCAAGTATGACGGGAATTCGGCCATACCGCACCCAATCGAGGCGCATTCTGGCTCATCCAAATACTCGGCACACGACCATCCGCGGAACGCGATCCCAACAAATTGAAACCGTTCTTCTCCAACAACCATTCCGGATGCTGCGTGGCAATCGCAAGACCCTCTTCCAACGTAAGCGGCAAACGCTCGTCGGAATCGATCAGCTTGCGCGCCACATCGGGCTCTCGATTGATGTAGCACGTTCCCGTATGCGGCTCGACCACCAGGTAAAACGGACCTTCCGGAGGTTCGAAACCATCCTGCGGAAGAAAACTGGCGATATCGCGCGGCGGCATCGTGGTGAAACCAGCCATGCGATTGATCGACGTACGCGCGATCAACGATTCCGGGGAAACCAACTCGCGCGTAGGCACCAACAGAATCTGCGTACCCAAATCGGAATCCTCCAGCGCGCGGATGAGCGGGCGCGCAAGCGAGCGGAACGCGGCTGCCGACATATCGGCCACATCCGGATACCCCAACGCCACGATACGATCCAACTGCTTCTGCGCTTCTTCTGATGCCTTCGACATGTCTACCAGTGTACGCGAGCGATACGCCCAAAGTGCGAAAAGCCTCGTCGACGAACGATTCGTTCCCAAGTTCGCATGCGACCACAAAGGCAATACACCTTTTCGACAGCGAAAATCCCATCACCATTGCCGTTTCCAAGATGCCACCGACTATTACGCAACACCGTTCATCTTACCTCCACCATGTTCATTTCATCATCCCATTCAAATTCAACGATGGATGAGATGCCGTTGCAGACAAATTCGAATGGCATCAACATGTTTGATTACGCCAAGTTTTCGAGAAGCATGATTAACGTGCGGCAGCACTGTTGCGCATGAAATATGCAACTTAAAGCCAATCTCTTTTTTAGGGGGTAAACCGCGCGCGCATAGGCCGCGGATTTCCAATTTTCCTCCGGAAATCCCCGCAGCATCATCCGGTACAGCATGCAGACGCGAATATAAGTCCTCTTCGGAAAGAAGAACGCCGGGGCATTCAGCACATTCCCCTGACGCAACCGCATGTATCGCTTTCACAAAGACAGAAGAGAAAGCATCCTGCTTGGAGAACAGTCCTTGAGCTCCCGCGGCGGCAAGCTGCTGATATTCGTCCAGCGAATACGCGCTCACCCTGATGATACCAATCGATGAATCGTAACGCCTAATCTGACGGCAAACGTCAATACCCAAAATACCATTCAACGCAAGATCCAAAATAAGAACATCAGCATTCGATGACGAAGAGAGTTTTTTTCAAGCAACACCCGTTCCAAGGTTCGTTGCGCAGTCAGATCAGTCTAAGCGATTCGTATCGAGCCGTCCTCATGCTGCGACATCAGCGATATCATTTCCAACGCGCATGCGTCGTTGTCAAGAATCCCCACATTGATATGCCGTTCACCCCGACTCAAACTCATGTTCCATATCACATATCACGACAATCGCAACACTCCGTGGCGCTGATTGTGCCCGCGTTCGCGCAGGCGTTCAAGAAGTACATCCCCGCTGGCCGCTTCCATCCTGTTCAGCACCATCGCCATCGCCGCCGCCGGAGGATTCGCCGGCACTCACGCATGAGACATCGTCTTCGCAGGCGTGGTAGGCTTCGCTCAGACCGTGTACATGCTCTTCAATCAAGCCTTCGAGGGCAAGTTGTCCAAAGATGACCTGAGGCAGCCGGTATAATCTTTACTGCTTTCTTTTCATCCGGATTCGGTCGGCTGACTGAATCCGGATGAAACATGTAATTACTTTTATGCAGAAGGCTCATTTACGGGCTGTTGATCATTTTCCGCAACAAGGGGGCAATCAACATACAGGATATTGCCTTTCCCATCGGAGACAGCCGTAAGAAGGTGATTGCTTTCCCTCATAATTGACCGTAAGGAATCTACGGCTTTTGTGTCGGCAGTGAAACGATGCTTGATGCATGTCTCCACTCGTTGAAATCTTTGAGCTTGATTTACGCCAGCAGCACTAAGCTCAATTATGAGCGCGTCAGCAATCAGGATGGTCAGGACATCATCTTTCCATGAAAAGACCCCATGGACTTTGCTTATGAGTGTTTCTCCATGAAGAAAAATGACGTCAGCGCCATGCTCTGGCTGAATAAATCTAATGGCTTCAGTTAGGCTAGTCACATCTATAGCGCCCGGAAGAGTGCTGGAATCGATGCCTTCTGGCATCTTTGTACCGTAGGGCAAAACCGCCATTCTCTCAGCAGCGATTTCCGAATCTTCCTCCGAAGCCACCACTTGTTCCTTCCAAGCTTTTTCATCGATCCCAAGATGGTACTGGCTATTTATAAAGGTGACAAGGTTTAGCATATTGACGATGACAATTGCCAGCGTACTGAAAAACGACGTTCCAGCATAATAACGATCTCGATACGAGAGTTTTAACGCTTTCGCTTTATCATCCTTGGGATCAGCATGAACCAAGTCCGAGTACAGCCAAGCCTCCCCTACCAATAAATCCGACAGTGGTTCGCCTTCGGGAACATTATCCGCGTTATACGTCTGAATCGAATATGACGTTCCTTCGTCTTTGTCGCGCAGATTCTGAAACGTCTTTCGACAGTAATCCAAATATTGCTTGGCACGGCCGGTCAACTGACGCTCTCCGAGAAGCATGTCAATCGAACGAAAAACTTTATCTAGATAGACCGGTTCTGACCTAAGGATGCAGGGTCTCGTGCGCGCTGCCAAAGACTCGAAAATCTCTTGATTGGGCATCGCGTACTTGATTCGAGTCGGTTGGCCTTCCTTATAACTGACAGTCATCGAAGGCCTCACATATTGTTCAACTGCGCGATTCTGAACTAACGAATGGGCCTCCACGCGGCGTGCTCGTATCACAAAACGCCGTAGGATATCTCTCGCTTCGCTGTCATCTATCGGATGACTGGACTTCGGCTGCTTCTTATTTGCTCCATTTTTCTTGACCATCAAACATCTTTCGCTAAAAATGTTATGTGACTATAGCTTATACTGCAAGCATCATAATCGAACAACTGTTCGATTTCACTGGAGGCTAAAAGACTCCTCTGGGAATATTTGTCATCATAATGAAGTATGCTTTTTTCCCCTATGAGCATCGCTACCGAATCAAACGATAAAACCCGCGACCCCAACGGCTTTGATGACGCGGCTGAGCTTATCACATTGCTGCGCGGCTCCATGACGCGACGCCAGCTTGCCGAGTCGTTGCAGGTGTCCACTTCGACGGTGGAGCGTTGGGAGTCGGGAAAGGTGGAGTGTAAGCCAGCATATGTTCCTGCGTTGCGTGAGCTGTATTTCGGCACCACGCATGAGGACGGCACCGACTTCCGAACCATCGACCTGTTCGCGGGCATCGGCGGCATCCGCCGCGGGTTCGCATCAGCCGGTGGTCACGCGGTGTTCTCTTCGGAATGGAACGCGTTCTCGACACGTACTTATCGGACAAACTATGGGTTCGCGGAGACAATGGCCGGTGATATCACACAAGTGGACGTGAATGATATCCCTGACTGTGATGTAGTGCTCGCAGGTTTCCCGTGCCAGCCGTTCAGCCTGGCCGGGGTGTCGAAGAAGCGCAGTCTGGGCCGAGAGACGGGTTTCCGCGACAAGACGCAGGGCACGCTATTCTTCGATGTGGCCCGCATCATCGCGGCGAAGCGTCCGGCGGCGTTCCATTTTGGAGAACGTGAAGAATCTGACCTCGCACGACAAGGGACGCACATTCCAAGTCATCCTTGATGCCCTACAGAACGAGCTGGGTTACGAGGTGCATTGGAAGGTCATCGATGGGCAAAGCTTCGTGCCCCAACACAGGGAGCGCATCTACATCGTGGGCTTCCGCTCGCACACCGACTTCACATGGGACGACCTCAAATATCCGGAGCATAAGCCCGTGCTCGCCGACATCCTGCATAGAACCGACGGCACCGAGCCCTATCTGCCTTGGGATGGCGACCGGTACTTCGAGCACGAGCACAACAAGGTTCAAGACAAGTACACGCTCACTCCGCGCCTGTGGCAGTATCTGCAGGATTACAAGGCCAAGCACGAGGCCATGGGTCACGGGTTCGGCTACGGCTTGGTAACGCCCGACATGGTGTCACGCACGTTATCCGCCCGCTATCACAAGGACGGATCCGAGATTCTCGTGGCGCAGGAAGGCGAGAGGCCGCGCAGGCTCACGCCACGCGAGTGCGCCCGTCTGATGGGTTACCCAGATAATTTCCGCATCCCCGTATCAGATACGCAGGCCTACCGCCAGTTCGGCAATTCGGTGGTCGTGCCCGCCATCGCGGAGATCGCCCGAATCATGCGCCCGCACATCCTCAGGGTCATGCAGGAAGGCGAGAAGCCAGAGTTGGTCTCCGATTCTGAGCTTGCCGGTGACGCAATCCTGAAGGCGCGCCAGATGGCCGTCGCCGGAGCGGGACTTGACTGACAACGTCATGTTAATGCAATAAAGGCAGCAGTTGACATGGGTATTATTGGAATATGAGCGATACCCACGTCAATGACGATCGGCAATGGTTCGACATGGCCGACATTCAACAGGTCCATGACTTGCTGACTCAAGCCGGTGCCGAAAGCATCTGGGTCAAGCGCTTGGTGCCTAACAATAACTCTAAGCAGCAGATCTTCTTGGCCAACGACCCTTCCGATCTGTCGTTCCTTCCACTTGGCGTTCCGTCGTATACACCTGCGAAGTCGCAGAAGAAGAAGGCCGGGGCACCCGTCATCCAGATTCCGGTGCCATGGCACTGGGTCACGCCCAACGGCGAGTTCGATGCACCGAATGCCAAGATGTGCTATTACCCTCAATATCCAGAGGTTCGGTTCTCGGGTTTCCTGCAAGGATGCAAGGAAGCGCCATCCGAATTGCTGAGTGAGTCGAAACGCGGCCACGAGCTCAACCGCTGTCTGTTCTTCGGACCGGTGAGGGGCGAAAGCGGCGAGATCAGTCACGTCGCCGGTCTTGTGGTTGGTGCCCCATCAACCGCCAGCCATTACGTGCTGGATATGGACACGTTCGAGGAAGGCCATATATGTCCGGTTAAATACAATACCGAGCACACGGTCGGTGAAATCTCCACCCTTGAGGAGGCGCTGGTCAAGATCATAGGCAAGAAGATCACCCCGTGGCGCATGCTTAACGACGGACAGCAGGTTAGACCGTATATCGCGCCCAATGCTCCGGGACTGACCCTGGAAGCGGAGCTTGGCGTAGGAGAGAATGCCATTCCCGGTCCCGATTTCGACGTGTGGGAGCTCAAGGCGATCAAACAGCCATCGCTTGAACGCCTCAGCAACCACAGGGTTACCTTGTTCACGCCGCAGCCGGATCTGGGGTGGACGACCCGGCATTCCCAGGCGGAATTCGTATTGCGCTACGGTCACGTCAGCGGCACCGACGAGAGCGGCGAACCCAACGAGTACTACTTCACGTCAGGTGATATCAACCGTTTCGGAGGGGACAAGGACGGGGCGAAACTGAATCTCAAGCTTGAGGGATTCACCGATGCCAAGCACTTCGACCCCAATGGCATGATCGCCCTCTATGACAAGGAAACCGGCGAACTCGCCTCCGGATGGTCATACCTCAAACTACTCGAACACTGGCAGCGCAAGCACAACCGTGCCGCATATGTGCCCTATCTCAAGGAAGGGGAAGGCGACAGTACTACCGTGGAATTCGGTCCGCTCATTACGCTCGGCATCTCTACTAGCTTCGGCCTGTTCCTCCAGGCATTCCAGGATGGCAAGGCCGTCTACGATCCAGGCGTCAAAATCACACTCAAGAACGGTAAGTGGGCGTCTCACCCGCGCAGCCAGTTCCGCATCAACCTCAAAGACATCGGGGCCATATACCAAAAAGTGCGCGAAGTAGACTTGCGCGCTCCGGAAGCAGAATGATTTCCGTTTTTCATATTATGCACAGCAACGGCAAACATGCTCCGCAAAAACATTCGTTGCACTATTCAGCGCCGGTATTTGTTATTGCTCCACGCGCAGACGAAAGGCTATGCAGCGTCCCTGTGAGGCAGGAAGCATCCTGCGTTCAAACCAATCTGACAAACATACTGTTGGAACCAGGGACGTCACAGAAGCCAAAATGCTGGTAAAAGCCACGCGAGACATCATCATAAGGATCAACAACAAGTGCGCGGGACCCGATTTGGCGGCCTACTGCAAGAGCTCGCTTGATTGCATCCTGCAGCAACATCCATCCCAGCCCCTGATGCTGAAAACGTGAATCCACGCCCAGCATTCCTAACAGAATCACAGGTATTTTGGCAGGGGCATTCCGTTTAAGCCATCCACCTCTCACGGCATCACGATCAATTGAATACGCACTAATCGCATAGAAGCCCGCAACTTCCCCACTTGTTGTGAAACACACGTATGGAACCGCCGTACCCCGCTTCGCCGCATAAGGGGCATGGCGATTCACCCAATTGTCGATCAGTTCGACACCACACGAGAAACCTTCAAGCGTCTCGCCAGGATTCAATCTTCGCGGCTCGAGAAACCTCACTTCAGTTACGCCCATTGAGGTTCCCTCCGCATAAGTTCCTTCGTCTCAGCCGGAATAGGCTCATCGAGCGCACGAAGAAACGCATCAAACGATTCATTCTCAAGTTTGAGTGAGGAAGCCTCCTCTATTTCCCGTCGTGCGGCATCTAGTAGATGCTGCGCCGTCCATTGTGTTATCGTGGACCCCTTCAGCGAGACAGCGCGCTCAATCAACGAACGCTGCTCCGCTGTTAAACGAATATCCAACCGCGATGTCCTGTTACTTGTTACTGTAGCCATACCAATAGTGTACGTCATTTTGCCACACATAACAATCGCCAAACTCATACTCGAAACAGACCAGCATACGGATAGGGGAACCTGCTTGTTCCGCGGTTTTCGTAAGATTGAACAACGCATGTGGCCGCCCACGAAGTCGTTTGGGGCCGGCTGGTCGACCTCAAGCGTGAAATCATACGAAACCGTTCCAGCATAAGCGAGAGGTTGTTATGTCCGAAAAGATTAAGGTCGGCATTCTCGGAGCTACGGGCATGGTCGGACAGCGCTTCGTCACGCTGCTCGAAAACCATCCGTGGTTCGAATTGGTCACCCTTGCCGCATCCGCGCACAGCGCCGGCAAGACCTACGAAGAGGCCATCGGCGGTCGCTGGAAGATGGAAACGCCGATGCCGGAATTCGTGAAGAACATGGTCGTCAAGAACGTGGCCGACGTGGAAGACGTGGTCAAAAAGCGTCGATTTCGTGTTCTCCGCAGTGAACATGCCGAAGGCTGAGATTCGCACCATCGAAGAGGAATACGCGAAGACCGAAACGCCGGTCGTGTCGAACAACAGCGCCCACCGTTGGACTCCGGACGTGCCGATGGTCGTGCCGGAGATCAACCCGGAGCATTATGAGGTGATTGAACACCAGCGCAAGCGCCTCGGCACCACGCACGGCTTCATCGCCGTCAAGCCGAACTGCTCCATCCAGGCCTACACCCCGGCGCTCGCCGCTTGGAAGGAATTCGAGCCGCGCGAGGTTATCGTGAGCACCTATCAGGCCATCTCCGGCGCGGGCAAGACGTTCAACGACTGGCCGGAAATGGTGGGCAACATCATTCCGTTCATCTCCGGCGAAGAGGAGAAGTCCGAGAAGGAACCGCTGAAGGTGTTCGGCCGCGTCGATGAGGAAAAGGGCGAGATCGTGCCGTTCGACGGCCCGCTGAAGATCACCTCGCAGTGTATTCGCGTGCCTGTGCTCAACGGCCACACCGCCACCGTGTTCATCAACTTCGGCAAGAACCCGACCAAGGAAGAGCTCGTCGATCGCCTGGTCAACTACACGAGCAAGGCTTCCGAGCTTGGATTGCCGCATGCGCCGAAGCAGTTCATCCAGTACCTGACCGACGACGATCGCCCGCAGGTCAAGAAGGACGTGGACTACGAGGGTGGCATGGGTGTTTCCATCGGCCGTCTGCGCGAGGATTCCATTTTCGATTGGAAGTTTGTGGGGCTCGCTCACAACACTTTGCGCGGCGCTGCCGGCGGCGCTTTGGAAAGCGCCGAAATGCTGAAGGCACTCGGCTACATCACCAAGAAGTGATAACGATCTGCATATGTTCTGCAGTTACGCATAATCATGCATGATTGTACATGGTGATATCTGATTTCTGCAGAACATAATATTGCGGAGGATTGTTGATTATTCAGCAATCCTCCGCTTTTTCATTTGCAGATTATCTGAAAAAAATTATCTGTAAAACAGATATGGGAATAAAAAAATCTTGGCTGAGACGCCTCAAGCAATCCAGTCAAGTCTTTTTTCGATTGTTATTGCGCGGTATTGCGTCAGCGACCAGTACCGCCATACACCACGGCTTCCACCTGCTCGGCATCCAAGCCGTAGGCAGTGTGCAGCGCGCGGACGGCGTCCTGCAGCTGCTCGAGCGGGACCAGCGCGGCGATGCGGATTTCGGACGTGGAGATCATCAGCACATTCACGCCCTCGTCGCTCAGCGCGTTGAAGAACTTGGCAGCCAAGCCGGAGTGGGTCTTCATACCCACGCCCACCACGGCCACCTTGCCCACGTTGGCGTCGATGTCGAAGGACTGGTAGCCCAGCTCGTCCTGCTTCTCCTGCAACACATCCCGCACCTTGGCAGCGGCGGAACCCGGCACGGTGAAGGAAATATCGGCGGTGCCGGTGGAAGCGGAAGCCTGCACGATCATATCGACGTTCACGCCGGCCTCGGCCAGCAGCGTGAACACCTTGGCGGCCATGCCCGGCTCGTTCGGCACGCGGCGCACGGTGGCCAGCGATTCGGTGTTGTCGTGTGCGACGCCGGAAATGATCGGGACTTCCGGCCCCAGATCGGGGAACAGATCTCCCAAGGACTGGTTGTTGTTTTCGCTCATGTTCTTACCTTTGTTCGTAAAGTCTTGGTTTTCTTGCGATTGCCTGCGATGTCTCGCGATTGCCGAATGCGAATCTCAGATATCTCAGATATTCGGCAATGTTCGCGGATCGACATCTTCCGGCACGATCAGCGTGCCGCGGCGGTGGGAGAAGGAGCTTCGCACATGCAACGGCATGTTGAATCGCTGCGCGTATTCCACGCAACGCAGGGCAAGTACCTTGGAACCGCAAGACGACATTTCCAGCATCGACTCGTAGTCGATGACGGGAATACGGCGTGCGGTCGGTACAATACGCGGATCGGCAGTGAACACGCCATCGACGTCGGTGTAGATCTCGCATACGTCGGCATCCAGCGCCACAGCCAAAGCCACTGCGGAGGTGTCGGAGCCGCCTCGGCCGAGCGTGGTGGCGTCGCCGCCCTCGTTCACGCCTTGGAAGCCGGCCACAATGGCCACGGAGCCCTTGTCGAGCGCACGACGCACGCGGTCAGGCTTCACGGCCTTGATATGCGCGGTACCGAACTGGGCGTCGGTCATGAAACCAGCCTGAGAGCCGGTGAAGGAGTAGGCGTGAGAGCCGGCCGCATGAATTGCCATAGCGAGCAAACTCATCGAAATACGCTCGCCTGCGGTCATCAGCATGTCCATCTCGCGCGCCGGCGGGTTAGAGTCGATGCTGAGCGCCTGATCGATCAGGTCGTCGGTGGTGTCTCCCATTGCGGAGACCACCACGGCCACGTCATTGCCGGCGTTCTTCGTTTCGATGATGCGTCGGGCCACGCGCTTGATCGATTCTGGGTCGGCCACGGAAGAGCCGCCAAATTTCTGCACGATGAGAGCCACAACTTATCCAATCTTCTTCAATGTGTTGCCCGCCAACATACTAAGCAGGCTGGTCAATTATAGGAAAAATCCGATTTGTCAAGCCCCTGCACGCCCAACATGCGGAACAATATATGGGATCCTCGCAAATCCTCCGCGCGATTTTTTCGTACATACGTTCCGCAGGGGTCTTCCATGATCGCCCGCGCAACGTTTGCGCAATCGTCAGCATATGCCGGCAATGTAACGGATGCGGCGAATGCGACGAAGGTAATGTCAGACGACCGCACGACGCCCGGCCAGCGCACGCCCGAGCGTGATTTCGTCGGCATATTCGAGGTCGCCACCGACCGGCAGGCCGCTCGCCAATCGCGTGACTTTAATGTCGGTTTGCGAAAGTAGCTGCGACAGGAAGCTGGTGGTCGCCTCTCCTTCCACGTTCGGATTGAGCGCGAGGATCACCTCGGTGACTTCGCTGTCTTTGAGCCGTTCGATGAGTTTGGCGATGTTGAGGTCGCTGGGCTGCACGTTGGCCATCGGATTGATGACGCCGCCGAGCACATGGTATAGGCCCCGATATTCGCGTGTGCGTTCGATGCTCATCACGTCTTTCGGTTCTTCGACCACGCAGATCACGCTATGATCGCGGCGCGGATCGGCGCAGACCGGGCATGGGCTGGCTTCGCACACGTTGCCGCAAATGTCGCAGAATCGTATTTTTTCCTTGACTTCGGTGATGGCGTCGACCAGGGTCTGCGCTTCCTCGTCGGATGCGTTGAGCAGGTAGAAGGCGATGCGTTGCGCGCCTTTCGGCCCGATGCCGGGCAGGTGCGCGAACGCGTCGATCAGTCGTTGGATGGCGCCGTCATAGGCCAGTGCCATGGTTCACCTTTCCTTGGTTTCCGTAAGATTCGCGATTATGCAGTACTTACGATTGCGTTGATTCGTCGATTTTGCTCGGTTTCGCATTTTTGCTTGCGACTGCACCGCCATCAGTCGTCGAGATTCTTCTTCTGCTGCATGTTGCGCGGGTTTTTTTGCATCGTCCGGCCCGAAATCCTCGACTTTTTTCACCTCGAACAGTCGGGTCAGATCGTCCACGCTTAACGCGGTTGACGCCCCGATCGACTCGTCGCTCATGGAATATTCGTCATCTTCCGCGGCGACCTGCGGCATTGGCTGCGCCGGCGCGGAGAACTGCTGGCTCCACGGATCGGCATTCGGCTGGCCTTGCTGCGGTGCCGCGTCCTGCCGCGGTGCGCGATGCTGGTGATTGGCGTGCTTCGGAGCCACCTCAGGTTCCGTTGGAGCAGGCATGGGATCCACCGGTCCTGCCTGAATCGGCATGGGGTTACCCCAAGGATCGTCGTCCACCGGCGCTTGCTGCGGTACAGGCATCGGTGCCGCCCAAGGATCAACGTTATCGCTGACATCGGGAACGGCCACATGTTTCGCATGTTGTTCCGGCGCTTTCACATCGTTGACGCCGCTTGCGACCACCGATTGCGGTTGCATCGGCTGTGCAGATGCAACCCAAGGGTCATCATCCGGAACAGGCCGTTCCGGATGATGGACTTCCTGCGTCGGGACCGCCCATGGATCGACTTCCTCGGCTCCACCGGCAGCAGCTCGATGGCCCTCCTCATCGCCGGAATCTCCGGCATTGCCACCGTCTTCGGCGCTCTTCGCGCTTGTGCCGGCCGGCTCCTTGCCGGAGGATTCGAGACCTGCAGCAGTACCAAGATTGGCCGTCAGCAGCGTGGCCGCTTTAAGCTGTTCCTGCACGAGTTGCGCATTAATCTTGCTCTGCTCTTCCGGGCTGAGTTTGCTCCACGGCACCGATTCGGACCCGTCCGCCAGCTTTTTGGCAGGCGCGAGCGTGACGCTCGGTCCGAACGCCTTATGCACTTCGGCGCGGACGATTTTCACCACTTCGGTATTGCCGTCCACCGATTCCTTTGCCACCGCTTTGGCAAACGCGTATTTGCTGAGCGCCTTGTCGAATTTGATCCACAGACGGTCGCCGCTCAGTAGCACGCGAGGCACTTTTTCACGGCTTACGTAACGTTGCACGTCTTCCGGAAGGGCTGCGACCAGCGCATCCCACTTCTGGTCGGGGGTGCGATCGTCATGAATGGGAGCTGGTACGGAAGTTGCGGCAGGCGCAGCGGAAACGACGGAAGTCGTCGCATTCATCGCCTGTTGCACGTCAGCAAGCACGGAAGCCACGCCGGATGCGACGGCATCGGCAGGATTCGTCGGCGCCACGGACGGCTGCACAGCCGGTTTCACAGGCGCGGAAGGAGCATCAATTGCCGACGCGGAATCCTGTGGCCGAACACCGTCTGCACGTCTCGTCGTACCGCGGCGCGAGCCAGCCATGGATCCACGCAGCGATTCTGCAGCGGCGGAGGCCCCGGAATCGCCAGCAAAATCGGGCATGCCGGAAGATGACGCAACGGCAGCCATCCCTTCCTCACGCCCGGCCAGCAAGCGCGCGGCAAGCAATTCCAATCGCATGCGCGGCGAAATCGCGCCAGTCATATTGGCAAGCGTCGCATTGATCGTGTCAGCCATCTGCGTCAGCGCCGACAATCCCAAAGCGGAAGCCTGACGACGCAAATCATCCATGTTCTCGGCGGCCGCATCGTCGGAAAGCACGCTTTCCGCACGCTCTCCACCCAACGTGAGCACCAGCAAATCGCGTACGCGGGCAAGCAAATCCTCAACAAATCGACGGGGATCGAAACCACCGACCACGACCTTCTGAATCACGCCATACAGTGCTTCGCCAATTTTTGTCGGCAACGGCGTCGACGGCCTCGCCGATCAGAGCGTCAGGCGTGAAGCCAAGCAACGCAACCGCGGAGTCGTATGCGATGCTGCCATCGACCGCACCGACCATGAGCTGGTCAAGCACGGAAAGGGTGTCTCGCACGGAACCGCCGCCGGCACGCATGGCAAGGCGCAGCACGCCCGGCTCGGCTTCGATATGCTCGTCTTCGCAGATCTGCTCGAGGTACGGGCCCATAACCTCCTGCGGCACTAGGCGGAACGGGTAATGGTGGGTGCGCGAACGGATGGTGCCGATCACCTTGTCTGGCTCGGTGGTGGCGAAGATGAACATCACATGCTCCGGCGGCTCCTCCACGATTTTCAGTAGCGCGTTGAAGCCTTGCGGCGTGACCATGTGGGCTTCGTCGAGAATGAAAATCTTGTAGCGGTCGCGGGCGGGGGCGAATCCGGCACGTTCGCGCAGTTCGCGGGCATCGTCCACACCGTTGTGCGAAGCGGCGTCAATTTCCACCACGTCGATGGAACCGGGGCCGCCTGTGGCGAGGTCCTTGCAGCTTTCGCATTCGCCGCACGGGTGCGAGGTCGGGCCTTTCGCGCAGTTGACGCAACGCGCGAGAATGCGTGCGGAACTGGTTTTGCCGCAGCCGCGCGGACCGGAAAACAGGTAAGCGTGCGTAAGTTTGTTCTCATCAAGCGCTCGCATCAGCGGAATCGTGACCTGATCCTGCCCGATCACGCCGTCGAACGTGTCGGGACGATACCTTCTATAGAGTGCCAGTGCCATCGCAATTCCTTCCGCTGTGGTGTCACTAGGCTACCGATTAATTACGACACGTTTTTTCCTCAAAGACCGGCCGCACAGCCTGCCCGTAACGGTGAAGCGCGTGTCCCCAAAGACAAGCGCCGCGGCAACGTTTAAGCTGGGAGTGACGACATCGACACTACGAAATTGACATTGTGTCAATGTACGGTTTAGACTGAGGGCAGTCAAGAAATTGACAGAGTGTCAACGTGTCGCGCAGGTGAGAGACGCCACTCGAACGAAGGAGAGAAAGCCATGGACGGACAGCACAACGCCTCCGCAACAACAGTCGGAGATGCACGCCGCGCGCAAATCGTGCATGCAGCCCGCGCAATCTGCCTGGAAAAGGGCTTTTCGAAAATCACGATCAGCGATATCGCAGGTCGCGTAGGCATGACCAGATCTCTCTTCTACCACTATTTCCAAGACAAAGACCAAGTTGCGGACGCCGTGCTCGACGACGTCATCGACGAAGTCATCTCGCAATTGGAGGAGTGGAACGCCAATCGAGAAGTCGGCAACATCTCGAAAGCGCTCGATGACGTGGTGCGACTGACCCGTTCCCTCATCGCCGATGAGGGCCCGTTCAGCCAACGCATGATCGAAGACGGCAACGCGGGACTGTACATCAAATTCATCGACCGCGTGGCCGATCGCATTGCGGAATACATCTGCAATTCGACAGTGCGCGATTTCGAGAAATTGCATGGCATGCCCATCACCAACGAGCATGAGACGTTCTATACGCTCATCGTTGGCCTGATTTCGCTGATCAGACTGCATCCCGACATTGAAGACACCGTCATCAGACAGGTCGCGGCACAGACGCTGCACCTGAACGAATACATGTAAACGCAACTCACCCCGCGCGCATACGTGTTGAGAGAAAGGAAGAGCGATGTTGTTCCAAGTCTATGGCGACACCGCCATATACCAGTGGATCGGATGGATCCTCGTATTCTGCTGCCTGATCGGCGCCAATGAGCTGGCCCGTCGCACCAAGACCGGTGGCGTGATCGCGTTCCTGATCGTGCCGGCCATTCTGACCATCTACTTCATCACCATTTACGTGGCCGCCGCGATGGGTGCCGAATGGGCGCTCAGCAATCCGACCTACGTGCATATGACCAGCTGGTTCCACTATGCCAAGCTATATGCGGCCACCGCAGGCTGCATCGGCTTCATGGCACTCAAATACAAGTGGGGCAAGATCGGCAAATCCGAATGGTTCAAGTGCTTCCCGTTCGTGATCGTGGCCATCAACATTCTTATCGCCGTGGCCTCCGACTTCGAATCGGCCATTCGCGCTTGGGGCACCACATGGGTTTCCACCGAAGGCGTGACGCTGTATGGCGGCTGGCACAATGTGTTCAACGGCGTTGCCGGCCTGATCAACATCGCCTGCATGACCGGCTGGTTCGGCATTTACGTGTCAAAGAAGAAGCAGGACATGCTGTGGCCTGACATGACTTGGGTATTCATCGTCGCATACGATATTTGGAACTTCTGCTACACCTACAACTGCCTGCCGACCCACTCCTGGTATTGCGGCCTCGCGCTGCTGCTCGCCCCGACCGTGGCGAACTTCTTCTGGAACAAGGGCGGCTGGATTCAGAACCGCGCCAACACGCTCGCCATCTGGTGCATGTTCGCGCAGGTGTTCCCCATGTTCCAGGATGAGTCCAAGTTCGCCGTGCAGTCGGTGAACAATCCGAACGTGAACCTGACCGTGTCGATCATCGCGCTCGTGGCCAACGTGCTCGCACTCGGCTACATCATGTACCGCGCGAAGAAGCAGCACGTCAACCCGTGGCTGCAGGAAGTCTTCAAGGGCACCCGCGACTACGAGCAGGCCATCGCCCGCCAGGAAGTCGCCGCCTGACCGCAATCCGTGTTCGATAGTTACGGCGTTCGCTAGTTACAGAAAATCCGGTATTCGTAAGATAAAGATCTTGCGGGTACTGGATTTTTCGTTATTATCGCGAAATTATTTGCGATTGCTTACGATTGCCGATCACGCAATCAGTTGCATACGTGCCATCTTCGATATGCAATGTTGCGGTTTGACCGGCATGTGCACGCACTACCGCGAGCGCTTCGCGTAGTAGGCGTCGGTTTTGCCGGTGACAGGATCACGGTGATCACGCTTGATGGCTTCCAGCACTTTCTCTTCGGTGTTGGCAGCTTGGCTTTCCGCCACGGCCGGCGGCACCAGCACACGCAACGCACGGTCTTGAACTACGACCTTGACAGGCAGGCGACCAACATATTCACCGTCCGCCATCAAGACCGGCGGCTCATCACCCTCTTGCGCGCGGGTGATTTCGATATCGCGCACACGCTTCCACCCAAACACCTTGCACCCGAGGATCTTGCCGCTGTAGGCGCGCGCCACCGCATCCGCGCATTCGGCGACATTGGGCACATGGTCGAGCCACACCAAGTCAAGCAAACCATCAGAGAACCGCGAATACGGCGAGATCTCAATACCTCCGCCAATATGCCGTGAATTGGCCACCGTAAGCAACGGTGAAATAATGTCTCTTTCTTCCACCGTTCCATCGGCCAACGTGGCTTTGATGTGGTATCCGTACCGCTTCATATGCGTCAATTCCACAATCGCCGCCACGAAATAGCGCACCGAACCGTTGGGCAAGCGGGAATGGTTGGCACGGTCGTTGATACTCGCATCCAAACCACACGACAGCATGCCCGCGTAGAAGCGGTTGACCGCCGGACGCAATGGCACGTCCGAATCGCCGACCAGATCATCGCCGGTACTGGAATCGACGGCATACCCGCCCTGCAACGACGTGGCCAAACCCATATCAACGTCAATATGCGTGCCGCGCACAATCGCGCCGACGATGCCGTCGACAGCGGTTTCCACGCGATTGACCGGCAGCTCAAGACCGCGGGCGAAATCATTGCCGGAACCCGTCGCCACAATACCCAACGGTTTACCGGAACAGCCCACGGCATTGGCTCCAAGCGCAATCATGCCGTCGCCGCCGACCGCCACCAGGTAGTCGTATTCGTTCCTGCGATTCCTGGCATTCGCCAAGGAATCGTCGAAGCTCTCGCCGGTCACGTCGATCACGTTGAAGCCATGCTTGCGCCCGGCCTCTTGCAGCAGCTCAACCACCTGCTTGCCGACCTCGGCACCCTTGCCTTTGTTTGACGTCGGATTGCCGACAACGGCAACGGTCGCATTCACACATGACGTTTCGCTCATACTTCAGTACGATAACCGCGATTCGCTCCACACGCCACATGCGAACGGCTTTCCATACAAATGGCCGTGTTTTGTGGAACGAATGTTCCTTTACGTAGAAAGATCCCTTTTTACGAAGCGCGATTTCCCGCACAATGTACCGTTCCGCACCACGCTTATTCGCAGACAATCGGCCCCGCCCGTGACTGTTTGCCGACATGCGATACGAATGGCATTTGCGTGCCGACCTGCGCTTCGACCAGCACATCCTCGCCTTCTATCGTGCAGGATCCGATCGTCGCATTATTGCCGGATATAGTGCGTTCCGCCACGGAACAAGGATCGGACGATCCCGAATACAACGCATTGGCCGCCGCTACCGACGCCAGGTCGGCCGCATTCTGCGCGCGATGCAAGCACAGCAGCAGATTGCCCGCCGACGCGGCCGCGCCCAGCATGATGGCGGCCACTGCGATCAAAGCCACACCGGATATGGTCCCCGAACCCTCATCGGACCCGCGAATCCAAGCAAACCAATGTTTCACAAGGCGTTTCACATTATCCATTCCTTTCCGACCCGCATCCATCAAATGGTTGCCAATAGTGTTTCACAACATGTTTCACACGTCGTATGTCGCAAGCTCCAAACCTCACAGACCTCCATGCACAGGCCACAACCAACAATCCCGCATCTCACTGCGCAGAGACCAGCACGCTTCGGAGCAACGCTAGAAGTAGCGGGTCGCCTTGCCGGTAACTCGAGTGGGCAGCACACCGGTCGGATCCGGCACCACAGGGCATTGCACCGTGACGGTGACGAAGTCCGCCCCACGCTCGAACCGTACCGTCGCCGAACCTCCCGCAGCCGCCATGACCGCGGTCCTCGCCTTCGATTCGCCGCCCGTATCATCAACCGCGAAAGCCCTGGCACCGGCCGCCGCCGCATCCTGGCAATTCATGGACACCACGGACGCACGCCCCAAGCACAACACCAAAATCGCCACCGCCGCCACGCAGGGGAGCACCACCGCGAATTCCGCGGTGGCCGCTCCCTCATCGGCATCATCGGTATGGCGTTTCCACCATTGCCTCAGCATGAATCACCCGACGCTCAGCGCTTTCTTGATGATGTTGGTCAGCAGCGTTTTGATGGCATCGGATTTCATAATGCCCACCAAAACGGCTGCGAATCCGGTGGCGGCAACCAAAACCACCGCATATTCGGCAGTGGCAGCGCCTTCCTCCGGTTCGACGGTCAGCGTGCGCATACGCGCGTCCAGCAGGCATACCGCTTTGCCGACCCGTTCACGCATGGCATGCAGCAGCTGTCCTGCCTTGCCCATCAGGTCTGGCGAGCCATCGACGTTGATTGGCGTTTCGTTGTTCATGGCGTTCCTTTCGTTCGAACAACCTCGGCCAGATGGCCGAGTGCACCCAGTGTTGCGCATCATCGTGCCCGTCGGAACGTTTTTTCCAGGGTTGTGGTCGGAGGACGTGGGTTATCCACAACCACGGCGTGTCATCCACATTTATCCACAAAACATCGTTCTTCGAGGATTGTCCGTTTCCCACATTTCCCGAGCCATATTTCCCACGTTGCTTTCCTGCCGTCATCCCACAAACGACATAACGGCCGGAATAATCCCCACCGCAACAAATGCGGGAAGAAAGCACAATCCGGTCGGTAGCAACAAACGAACCGACAATTTCGCTGCAGCCTGTTCGATCTGCGAGCGCTCATCCCAATCCAATTGTTCGACGGCTGTTTCCAAACGTTCCACTGGAGAGGCGCCACTGTGCCATGAGGAGGCGAACGCATCGCGTACTACCGCAAGATCGCCATCATCTGGCCACGCATCATCCCAGGAAACACCTTTGTTCAACTGTTCTCCGGCCGACCGTAGTCCCGCGCCGAATTCTCCCGCAGCGATATCGCCCACGGCAATCAGCGCGCGTGGAATGGAGGATCCCTGCCGTATGGCGACGCTGAGCATCTCCAATACCAGCGGCAGCGGAAGTTTCCCGCACTCGTCCGGCGGGCGCAAGGTCGGCTGGCACACGGACCGGCCTCCACTGCTTCAGCCACATCGCTTCGGCCGCGCACACCGCCGCCGTCAGCGTCCATATGCCAGTCATTACATAATTCCTTTCATATCGTCATACCATTCATGCCGTCTTGCCGTCCATATCGTCTTGCCTCATCAACGCGCGTATCCATACGAGTCCGAACCCGTAGCAGACACAAGCGAATCCAAGGCATGCCCAACCCCTGACCCCTGAAAAGAGGAAGGTCAACGGATGCGCTCCCATGCCTTCCCCTAAAAGTACGGTGAGCTGCGGCAACGCCATCAGGAGTTTCACCGTCGCTTTGGGCATGGCGAATGCGTTGGTACGCAGATCATCCAATAATCGTTGCCGTTTCAACGATTCAGCCACCGCCTGCAGGCATCGGCCGGTTTCGCATCCGAGCGTCAGGCTCAGCTGACAGGCCGCATATAGCTCGCCGCTCAGCCGTTCGACTTGGCCGCATTGCTCTTTGGGCGGGCATCGGCTGCGGATCACCATGGTTATGCGAAGCCTGGTAAGTTCGGGTGTGGCGAACGGCGTTCCACCCAATTCTTCGAACGCCTGCACCAATGTGGCTCCGCTGCGCACGGATGCGCGGAGGGAAGCCACGCACGCCACACATCCGATGGCGGGCAATGGTTTCGCCGGCATGTTCGCCTCTTCGATTCCGTCAGACCGCCCGCCGAATCCTCCATCAGGTTTTTCATCAAGGCTTTCGCCTGCGCGCCCCACTACGTTTCCCGCCCGTTCGCCCACATCGCATACGTTTCGGCGAGGCCACAGCCATACGGCCAGTCCGCACAATACCGCGCAAATAATGCTGAGGCTTTCCATCTGCCCACCTCGATTCAACGACTCCATACGCGCACGAAATCAGGCCACTGTTGCGAAGCCCGCATTTGGCTGCCGTTCCACCCGGCCAATAGGTTTCCCCGCAGTTTCCCCTCTGCGAATTCAAGCCGTCCTATTTGCGCGATGCGCCGCCTGCCTCCCACTCGGCCCACATGCAGCACTACGTCGAACGCGTCTTGCGCGAGCGCCGCGGTGGCTTGCGGATTCAGCCCGGAGAGCAATCCCAAGGCCACCAAACGTGAGGGAACCGCCGTCACCTGATTGGCATGCAAGGTGGTCATGCCTCCGCGATGCCCGGAATTCAGCGCGCGCAGCAGATCCACGATTTCGCCGCCCCTGCATTCGCCCACCACAATGCGGTCCGGCCGCATACGCAACGTCGCGCATATCAGCTGCGACAGCCCTATGGCGCCTTTGCCTTCCATGTTGGCGCCGCGCGTCACCAGCGACACGTGGTTGGCATGGTTGAGCATGCCAAGTTCGCGCACCTCCTCCACGGTGATGACGCGCTCCCCCGGCGCGCATCGCATAAGCATTGCTTTGAGCAGCGTGGTTTTGCCTGCTCCGGTTCCGCCGGTCACGAGCACGCTGGCCCTTCGTTCCACGAATCCTTCCAGCAAAGGCATCCATCCGCTTGGAAACATGCCGTTTTCCGCCAAAGATTCCAGACTGGGCGCAACAACGTCCGGCAATCGTATGCTGATGGCGGCGCCTTGCGGAACGAGCGGTGCGATAACCGCGTGCACGCGCACGCCTTCCACCGTGGACGCGTCGGCTATCGGGCAGGCGTCGTCGAGCCTTCTGCCAAGCTGCGAGCACAGCCTCACAGCGAAATCGCGGATGGCTTGGGGACCGCTGAATGGCACGCGCAATGCATGTGGCCGCATACCTTGGCCGCGATCCACCCACACCGTTCCGTCGCAGGTTACCGCGATGTCGGTGACGCCCGGCTCGGATGCGATGTCGCTAAGTGGCCCGAGTTCCATGACTGATGCTCTTTTCTCCCAACGCTTCCTGAATGAGATCCGCCAACGTTGCGATGGCTTTCGCGTTCGTACGATTGGGTTTGCGCAGTCCAAGCCCTTCCAAGAGTTCGCTGCAAAGCTTGGCATCCGGTTTGATGACCGCGGTGATATCGCAGTCGAGGTATTCCGCCGCTTCCTCGATTGCCGTCGTGCCATGGTCGCGTACGGTTCCGCGCGGTTGCACGCCTACAAGAAACTCCCGTTCCTGCGTTGCGGCATCGTGTTCTCCGATCGAACCGTAATGCGCCCGCAGATTCGCTTTGGCCCGCGCAAGACCAAGTACCGTCAGTTCGACCACGGTAATGCGGATGGCCTTGCGCAGTTCCGTCAAATCCTGCAGTCCGTTCCATTGCCCCATATCGACGACGACCACGCTTCGCACCTGCGATAGCGCATGAATGCACGCTTGCACTTCCCACGATTGCGGATTTTCGGTTTTCCAAGGATCGCATGCCAGCAATGGCACACCATCCCAGATTGGCAGCTCCCGCAGTAGCGCTTTGCCGTCGATATTGCCAAGCGGAGCGCTGATTTCCCCGAAGCGTGAGCCGTCCTCGTTTTCCACGCCAAGAAGCACATCCAGCCCACCTCCTTGCAGATCGGCGTCGACGAGCACACATTTGAGGCCGCGTTCGCTCAGCTCGCGGGCCAGTAAGGCGGCCAGAGTGCTCGTGCCCACTCCTGCCACCACGGAGTCGATAACCACCACATTGCCCATATCGCAGGGTTCCTCCACCGATGCGCGACCGCATTGCGCAACCATGCCATACGTTCCAGGCACAGCGCCAACCAGTTGCGTTCCACCGCGATTCGATCCCGGCGGCGTATAGAACCGTTGCGCAGAGACGGTTCTGCGTTGTGTCGGCGGTGACGCTTGCGGCGCGATCGCGCCGGCGACCGGCAACAGCCCGCCCGACGGCAGCGGCACCGGAGGAACATTCGAAAAAGACGTTGCATTACTCATACCGTCGATTGAAAAGCTTCGGCGAGCACCATTGCAAGCTGAACCGGCCCTGTGGTCGGAGGACGCGAATTATCCACAACCCCGGCGTGTTATGCACCGTTATCCACACAACGACGATAATCGGCGTCCGTCGTTTTCCCGAAAAACTCCCTGAGAACAGGCAAACAAAAAGGAAGACCCGCCGGAGCGGGCCTTCCTTGCAAGAACCTTAAGGGCAGAATCTCTGCACAACAACATCGTCGTAACGGTAAGTCTATCCAATGCCCGTTCAACGTAACGACCTATCTTGGCCATACACTCTTTGTGGGCTCTGCTCTTTAAGTTGTTCTTGTACTTCGTAATTATGCTCAGCAATCCGGCAATCGCAAACCGAAACCGGCTGATGTTCCGTATTTGTCGCAACTGTTGCTTTACGATCGCAAGAATCATAAAAATGCTCCATCGTGTGCGAAACGCAAGGCGTGTTTGTTCGTTTGCGTGCGTTTGCGACAAAAAACACGGCGTGTCGACACCATAATTTGCACAATGAGCGAACGAATGTTAACTCCAGCTAAATTTTGCCGGCTTTTTACAGCATTTCCAGCTACTTAAGGATAAAGTAGGAAAGTATGGCACAGATTTTTGACGCACCCTCGAAGGCGATCTTGCGCAGCCAGATAGCTGAGCATATCGCCGAGACCGATAAAAACGACAAGCGTGAGCTTCAGGCCGGCGAAGAGCCGTTGCCGAACGACCGCTTCTTCGACCGCGAGTTGAGCTGGCTGAAGTTCAACAAGCGAGTCCTCGAACTTGCCCAAGACGAAGATCTGCCGATCATCGAACGCGCAAGCTTCGCCGCGATCTTCGCGAACAACCTCGACGAGTTCTTCATGGTTCGCGTCGCAGGTCTGAAGCGCCGCATCGACACCGGCATCGCCGTGACGGCCGCCTCCGGATTGAGCCCAAGGCAGCAGCTGCGCGCCATCAGCGAGCAGGCGCACCGCCTGCAGGACGAGCACGCGCACTACATGATCGATCACATTCTTCCCGACCTGGCGAAGGAACAGATCGTGCTGCTGAGCTGGGACAAGCTCACCGCCGCCGAGCAGGAGCGCCTGTCGCGCTACTACCGCCAGCAGGTGTTCCCGGTTCTGACGCCGCTTGCCGTGGATCCGGCCCACCCGTTCCCGTACATTTCCGGCGGTTCCCTCAACCTCGCCGTGCTGGTGGAGAACCCGGCTTCCGGCAAGTCCCACTTCGCTCGCGTGAAGATTCCTGGAAACCTGAACCGTCTCGTGCCCGTCGACGACATGACCGACGACGATGCCACCAACGTGCGCTACGGCTTCATCACCATGGAGAACCTGATCATCGCGCACCTGGAATCCCTGTTCCCGGGCATGATCATCAAGGAAGCGCGATCCTTCCGCGTTACCCGTAACGAGGATATCGACGTGGAAGAGGATGATGCAGAGAACCTGCTCAACGCCATGGAGAAGGAGCTGCTGCGCCGTCGTTTCGGACCGCCGATCCGTCTTGAGATTTCCGACGAAACCAGCCCGTTCCTTTCCCAGCTGCTCGCCGACCAGCTGCGCGTCAGCGCCGATGAGGTGTACCGCCTGCCGGCACCGCTCGATGCGACCGTGCTCTTCGAACTTGGCGGCATCGACCGTCCGGACTTGAAGTACCGTTCGTTCGTGCCGACCACCAATCGTCAGATTGCCGAGGTGGAGTCGTCCCGCGCGCAAGACATTTTTGCAGCGATTCGCGAACGCGATATCCTCCTGCATCACCCGTACGATTCGTTCTCTACCTCCGTTCAGGCGTTCCTAGCGCAGGCTGCGGCGGATCCGAAGGTGCTCGCCATCAAGCAGACGTTGTACCGTACGTCCAGCAACTCCCCGATCATCGACGCGCTCATCGACGCGGCGCATGCGGGCAAGCAGGTGCTGGCACTGGTCGAAATCAAGGCACGCTTCGACGAAGACGCCAACATCGCATGGGCACGCAAGCTGGAACGCGCCGGCGTGCACGTGGTGTACGGCATCGTGGGCCTGAAGACCCACTGCAAGCTGAGCCTTGTGGTGCGTCAGGAAGCCGACGGCCTGCGCCGCTACTGCCATGTGGGCACCGGTAACTACAATCCGAAGACCGCCCGCATCTACACCGATCTCGGCCTGCTGACCTGCGATCCGGTGGTCGGCCAGGATATGACCCGCCTGTTCAACCAGCTGTCCGGTTATGCGCCGAAGTCGAGCTTCCACCGTCTGCTGGTAGCGCCGCGTACCGTACGTTCCGGTCTGATTCAGCGCATCCGCCGCGAAGAGGATGCGGCACGCGCAGGCAAGGAAGCATGGATTAAGATCAAGGTCAACTCCATCGTGGACGAGAAGACCATCGACGCGCTGTACCGTGCAAGCCAGGCCGGCGTGAAGATCGACATCGTGGAACGTGGCATCTGCGCGCTCAAGCCGGGTGTTCCAGGACTTTCCGAGAACATTCGCGTGCGTTCCATTCTGGGTCGTTTCCTCGAGCACAGCCGTATCTACGCATTCGCGAACTCCGATGGCCCGCAGATCGGTGAAGGTCCGGCCGCAGGTCCGGAAGTGTGGATCGGTTCCGCCGATCTGATGCACCGCAACCTCGACCGTCGAGTCGAAGCGCTGGTACGCATCACCGCTCCGGAGCAGATCGACGAGCTGATCAAGTACGTGGATCTGCAAATGGCCGATTCCACCACCTCGTGGCATATGGCAGCCGACGGAACCTACGTGCGTCATGCGAAGGATGAGGAGGGTCGCCCGCTGGTCGATTCCCAGGAATATCTCATCAAGAAGCATACGCGCCGACCGGCAAGGCACTAAACCGTAGGAAATGGCCGATTCTGCTGTTGCAGAATCGGCCATTTCCTATGTTGCGGCATACGCGATCACCATCGTGGGAAAACGCAGGAAAACTCGGATGGCACGATTGCCGTCGCGCAATCATGGGGAAACCCGTGCCCAACCACTTACAATGAAAGATATGAGCGAGAGCATGAGACGTGTCGTAGAAGCCGCCGGGGGTATTGTATGGCGGTGGAAAACCGGTAGCGAAATCGCGGAAAAATCCAGCAATCGCAGCGCAGAAAACTCCAAAGGAACAACTCAACAGCATTGAAGTGTGCATCGTGCATCGACCAAAGTACGATGACTGGAGCTGGCCGAAAGGCAAACTCGAGCAGGGCGAATCGCATCGTCATGCCGCAGTGCGAGAAATCGGCGAGGAGACAGGCGTTTCCATCGCACTCGGCCCGTATCTGTGCGAAGTCGAATATCCACTGTCCGAAGAAGGCAAGAAAACCCGGCATTCACACGATCGCGCCGTCGACACCAAGCACACGTTGTATTGGATGGCGCAACCGATTTCCGGAGATGATGCGGAACATCTGCTTGACGCATTCGGCCCCGTGCATCGCGCGGATGTAGGCGAAATCAACGATATCGTGTGGGTTTCCGTACGTGAAGCACGTAAATCCTCACGCATTCCACCGATAAAGACACCCTCGCCAATTTTTGTGGACCGCGTACAGGAGGGTGCCGCGACCGCGCAGAATCTGATGATCGTGCGTCATGCCAAGGCCGAATCGCGCAAATCCTGGAAAGGCACCGACGCGAACCGGCCGATCACTCCGAAAGGCGCGGCCGCGGCATTCGCACTCAACCGCGAACTCGCCTGCTACAACCCAACCCGCCTCGCAACCTCACCATGGCTGCGCTGCCAGGAAACACTGCAGGTGCTTAGCTGGCAGACCGAACGCCCGATGGAACACATCGACGCGCTCACGGAAGACGCCTTCGCCGAGCACCCGACCATCGCATGGCTGGCGTTCCTCAAGCAGATCCAGCTCACGCTCGAGACCCGCGAAACCACGGCGATCTGCATGCACCGACCGGTTATCGGAGGCATGTTCGATCACTTGCGCGGACTATGCGCCCGCAAAGCGCTCTCCAAGCAGCTCATCGCAAAAACGCCGTTCATGCCTACCGGCACCGCCGTAGCGCTGTTTATAATCGATACGCCGCAAGGTCCCAGCATTATCGATATTCAAAAGGTTTCGCCCATTGTCTACTAGCATGCATTACGGTTCCGGATCGGTTGTACCAAGCCGTTCCGCCGGTTTCACCAACACCGGATCGCCGCGTCCGGCCCGCCCGGGGCAACTCGACCAGATGATGGCCGACAATATCGCGGGAGGTGCCGATCCGGCGCAAATCAACGAGATGAGCCACGCTTCGGCGGCCGCACTGTTGGACCGCGTGCATCATACGCAGGATGCCGAACTGGTGGAGCGCGTGCTCACGCTGGTGGACCGCGAGGGCGTTGACGTGATCGCCGAACTGTGGAGCAGCGCCGAGCCGGATTCGCTGCCGGGCATTCTGTGGCGGCTGTATCTGCTGCGCACGTGGATGCGGAAGAATCGCGAGTCGATCGCGCGGTTGTGGCGCGCTGGAGAGCCGGTTGCCACTACCGCCTCGGCGATTGCCGGCGTCGATCAGGCGCCCACGGAAGATGACATTGCGCATATTGCCGATTCGATTCTCGCAGGCGCGTTCACCGGCGATTTTGCGGTTGCGCTGGAACGTGCGGCCGCGTTCACCGACGTGGTTGCGTTGGGATTGCGCATCGAGGCACGCAATATGATCGCACGATTGAAAGCTGCGGAAGGTTCCGATAGCAGCGATTCCGGCATTTCCGCCATGGAAAAAGCAGGTACGTACGAAATCGTCCCGTTTGATGCACACGGCCGGCAATCTGTTCGTCACGGCCAAGGATTTCGCCATGGGGCGAATCTGTGGCGTCGCGGAAAAACTGGAGTAACGCGTTCCGTACCCGTCCCCTGCACCTGCCTCGCACCCACCTCTGTACCGCTACCGGAAGTGTTTTACGGCGCTCGCACCATCAATTTCGCGACACGACGTAACCATACGGTCTGCAGCATCTGTAGAATAGGAATCCGCGTCGGGCCATGCATAGCCCCGGGCTCCATTTTTTCGCCGCTGCGAGCGGCCTTTGCGCCGACAGGCGCTTTCGTGGTTCGGCGCTTT
>ENA-OQHD01000077-OQHD01000077.1-human-gut-metagenome-genome-assembly--contig:-NODE-77-length-42729-cov-13.285315_pt1 | contig 42729 bp, 34 predicted proteins | sample MGYA00242560_ERZ504711 | MGnify/ENA primary metagenome ERZ504711 (study PRJEB26092, sample SAMD00036198) | human gut metagenome | host: Homo sapiens | study: EMG produced TPA metagenomics assembly of...
GGGCGTAATGGATGCCCCGCACACGATGGGAGGCTATCAATGGCTAATCGTTTCGTTCTCAACACCATCTCTTATCATGGTTCTGGCGCCATCAAGGAGATCCCCGGCGAGCTCCAGCGTCGCGGCTACAAGAAGATCTTCGTCTGCTCCGACCCCGATCTGGTCAAGTTTGGCGTTACCGCTAAGGTGACCGACGAGCTCGACGCCGCCGGCATCGCTTGGAGCCTCTACTCCGAGATCAAGCCCAACCCCACTATCCAGAACGTCAAGGACGGCGTCGAGGCCTTCAAGGCCGCCGAAGCTGACGCTATCGTGACCATCGGTGGCGGTTCCTCCATGGACACCGCTAAGGCCATCGGCATCATCATCAACAACCCCGAGTTCGTCGACGTCCGCAGCCTCGAGGGCGTTGCTCCCACCAAGAACCACGCCGTGTTCACCATCGCCGTGCCGACGACCGCCGGTACCGCTGCCGAGGTGACCATCAACTACGTCATCACCGACCCCGAGAAGGTTCGCAAGTTCGTGTGCGTCGACACCAACGACGCCCCCGAGGTCGCCGTCGTCGACCCCGACATGATGGCTTCCATGCCCGCCGGCCTTACCGCTTCCACCGGCATGGACGCTCTGACCCACGCCATCGAGGGCTACACCACCAAGGGCGCTTGGGAGCTCTCCGACATGTTCCACTTTGAGGCCATTAAGCTGATCAGCGAGAACCTGCGCGACTCCGTCGCCGAGGCCAAGTCCGGCCAGCCCGGCTCCGGCCGTGAGGGCATGGCTCTTGGTCAGTATGTCGCCGGCATGGGCTTCTCCAACGTTGGCCTGGGTATCGACCACGCCATGGCTCACACCCTGTCTGCTCACTACGACACCCCGCACGGCGTCGCTTGCGCCATGCTGCTGCCGATCGCCATGGAGTTCAACAAGCCGGTTTGCGCCGAGCGTCTGGCCAAGGTTGCCGTCGCCATGGGCGTTGACACCACGGGCATGAGCACCGAAGAGGCCGCCGATGCCGCCATCGCCGCCGTCAAGCAGCTCTCTGCCGACGTGAACATCCCGCACGTCTGCGAGGCCATGAAGGCCGACGAGATCGAGGTCTTGGCCAAGGACGCCATGGCCGACGCCTGCTTCCCGGGTAACCCGCGTGAGGCAACGCTCGACGACGTCATCGAGCTCTTCAAGAAGATTTGCCCGGCTGCCTAACTTGGTTCGGCGGGCCCCTGCCCGTTAGCCCCACAATCGTCCTCGGACATGTCGGAAGCCCCCGCTGCGCACTTCGTGCGGCGGGGGCTTCCTCCGTCCTGCGGAAAGATCGTGGGGCTAACGGGCAGGGCCAGCCGGCTCGTTATCGTGGCGGGCGCAGTTCTGGGGAGCTCGATGGATCATCTCGCTAGGTAAAATAGATGGCTCGCGGTGGTATTGTTGCTGTGGGTTTAATTCGATATGAAAGGGTGACTTTGGTGTCCAAGATGGATTCTACGCTCTCCTATATTACTGACCAGTTGAAGACGCTTACCTCGATTGCTTCGCCTACGGGCTATACCCGTGCGGCGACTGATTATCTAATGGAAACGTTGCGCGATATGGGCTTTGGCCCCGAGCGTTCCAATAAGGGCAACGTGCTGGTTGAGCTTGGTGGCGAGGGTGAGTCGCTCGTACTGGCGAGCCATGTCGATACCCTGGGCGCCATGGTACGCTCCATTAAGGACAATGGTCGCCTGCGCCCCACGACGCTCGGCGGGCACCAGTGGTCTACGGCCGATGGCGAGAACTGCACCGTTTACACGCGCGATGGCAATGTCTACACGGGCGTGGTCCTCAATACCGAGCCTTCGGCGCATGTGGCCGATGAGCCGGTCAAGACCATCGAGAAGAACATGGAAATCCTGCTCGACGAGAACGTTGACAGCAAGGACGATGTGCTCGAGCTGGGTATTCAGACCGGCGACATCATCGCTATGGATCCGCGTACCACGGTGACGGAGAGCGGCTACATCAAGAGCCGCTTCCTGGATGACAAGCTGTCGGCGTCGATTCTGCTGGGCCTGGCCCGCGCCGTTGCTGGCGGCGAGGTGACGCTTTCGCGCAAGGTGTCGCTGCTCTTTACCGTGTACGAGGAGGTTGGCCACGGCGGTGCTTTTGTGCCGGCCGACACGCGCGAGATGATCAGCGTTGACATGGGCTGCGTGGGCGACGACTTGGGCTGCACCGAGCGCATGGTGTCGATTTGCGCCAAGGATTCGGGCGGCCCCTACAACTACGATCTGGTGACCACACTGTCCAATATTGCGCGCGAGCTGGAGCTCGATTACGCCATCGACGTGTACCCGCATTACGGTTCCGACGTCGAGGCCACGCTTTCGGCCGGCTATGACATTCGCCATGGCCTGATCGGCCCAGGCGTGTATGCGAGCCACAACTACGAGCGCAGCCACATCGACGGTGTGCGCAACACCTACGAGCTCGTTCGCGCCTACGTCCAGCGCTAGGGAAGTAGTTTGCGACTCGGCTGACCAATCGCTAAGGCCCGATTTCTCGGGCCTTTTTTCGCCTTAGGTCGTTTAGTATTATGATGTATGTAATATGTTAACTAAACGCGTAAATTACTTAACGAGGTGATGCGGCATATGAATACATCTGAGTACTTATCTATGGGTGATGCCGCCCGCCTGTTGGGCGTTACGAAAGCCCGCATATCGCAACTTGCCGCATCGGGAACGCTCGCGTGCGATATTGTGGGCGGACGGAAGATGGTTGAGTATGATTCTGCGCTCGCTTATCAAAAGGTCCGCAAACGTGGACGCCGTCCTGCGGCCGATGTGGGGCGCAAGTTTACGCTGATGTCGGCCGACCATGAGGTCGCGCATGTCTCATTTGATCCGACACGTGAGTTTCCCTTCGAAATCGCCGAGGTGCTCGATGCGCAGAGGATGCCGTTTGGCACGTGCTCGAGTTCTTCTCCTACGGTGAATAAACGGGAGCTCAACGTGTGGTGGAGCCATCGGTCGGTGCCTGACGTCCGCCCCGGACTCGTCTCGCGCTATCGTGAACTGGGAATTGCCAGTGGCATTGAGGTGCCGGTTCAGTGCCTGGGCCTATCGCTTTCGGATTGCTATTGGCTGCGGCCGGCCGATTGCGCCGAACTCAAATGGCAAAACATCAATTACTTTGAGAACGAATTTGAGCGATCGGCACCCGAAGAGCGTTCGGGTTGGCTGGAAGGCATCGGTCTTAAAAATCCTGATAACACGTCCGAGGGCGAGCTCCCTAAATCGTGGATGATTCGCAACGGTGTTCGCGTTCTGGTCAAGGGATGCGGCATGGACGACCAACGGCCCTTTAACGAGGCGGTTGCAACGGCTCTGCATCGTCGCTTGCTGTCGGAGGGCGAGTTTGTTCCTTATACGGTTGAGCGGATGTTCGATGGCCCCGCGTGCCTGTGCGAGGATTTTCTTGACGGCCGCGAGGAATACGTTCCGGCTGTTTACGTTAAGGGCGCACTTGGTGGCCAGCGGGGAAACTCGACATACGATCGATACTGTCGCTGCCTTGGCAAGCATGGTGCCGATGAGGCCGCTGTGAGAAGGTCTATGTCGCAGATGATTGTCTGCGATGCCCTTTTGGCCAACAGCGACCGCCATTGGCGAAACTTCGGCATCATCCGCAATGTCGACACCCTGGAGATAAAACCTGCTCCGCTGTTCGATAGCGGCAACTGCCTGTGGTACAACGTGCCAACTGCCGTGCTCGCAGCTGGGGAGTTTGGGTTTTCCGCTAAGCCGTTTGGGCCCGACCCTTCCGTCCAACTGGCGCTTGCGGATTTGCTCGATTGGTTCGATTCATCGCGGCTCAACGGATTTGTTGATGAGGCGATCGAGATTCTTTCGCAGAGCGAATGGGCCACGGCGGAGGGTCGACTCGAGGCCATCCGCCGCGGCCTCGAGCGTCGCATAATCGAGGTTGGTGCCGCTGTTGAGGTACTTCGACACGTGCAGCGATAAACCCGCGGCTACTTAAGTGCGCCGGTCACGGTGCCGCCGCCCAGGACGATGTCGCCGCGGTATATAACGACAGCCTGGCCGGGGGCGATGGCGCGCTGCGGCTCGTCAAAGGTCAGCAACATTTGCCCGTCTTCGCCGCGCGTAAGGATCGCTGCCTGGCCTTTCTGTCGGTAGCGGTACTTGGCGCCCACGCGGATGCCGCCGGCATCCAGCTCGGCTTCCATGTGTTCGGCAGGGGCGCTCCAAATCCAGTCGTTGGCCGTGAGCGCCGTGGCCGTCAGGTCCTCGGCCTCGCCCAGATGCACGGTGTTGTTGACGGCGTCGACACCCGTTACGTACACGGGATGCGCCATCGCGACGCCCAGGCCTTTGCGCTGGCCGATGGTGTAGCGCAGCGCGCCGTTGTGGCGCCCGACCACGCTGCCGTCGCGCCACACAATGTCGCCCGGTGCAGCGGGATGTCCGCAGCGGCGCTCGATATAGCCCGCGTAGTTACCGTCTGGAATAAAGCAGATATCCTCGCTTTCGGCCTTCTTGGCGTTGATGAAGCCCTGCTCGGCGGCAATCCGGCGCACGTCGCGCTCCTTGTCCAGACCCGCCAGCGGAAAAATCGTGCGCGCCAGACGCTCCTGCGTAAGCGAATACAAAAAGTAACTCTGGTCCTTTTTGGGGTCCTCGCCGCGATGCAGCTGCCAGGTGCCGTCTGCCGCCTGGCTTGTTTTGGCGTAATGGCCCGTGGCGATGTAGTCGCAGCCCATGTCCAGCGCTGCATCGAGCAGCGCGCCAAACTTAATGTGGCGGTTGCAGATAATGCACGGATTGGGCGTCAGCCCCTCCTGGTAGGCGTTCACAAAGCGCTCGATTACGTTACGGTCGAAGGTTTGCTGCAAGTCGAGCACATGGTGGGGAATGCCTATGCGCTCGGCGACGGCCTCTGCGTCGGCGATATCGCGGTCGACCTTACTCATGCCCGTGGCGGGGTCGGGTGCGGGGCAGGTGAGGCGCATGGTGGCGCCGACACATTCGTAGCCCTGGCTTTTGAGCAGATACGCGGTCACGCTGGAATCGACGCCGCCGCTCATGGCGACGAGCACGCGCTTGTTGTGCATGAGGAGGTTCTCCTTGGTGGCATGTGGCCGAAAAAAGAAAAGCGGCGCGGGAGGCTGGTTCCGCGCCGCAGACATTGTAGCAAGTTCGGACGTCTCGTGGGGCATCCTGTTGGGATGAGCTCAGGCTGCCAGAAGAGAGGGGAGACCGGCGTGCCTTGGACTCGTTCTAAGAACGAGAAGCTCTAGTCCTGGAAGAGCGCCGTGGACAGGTAGCGCTCGCCGGTGTCGGCGAGCAGCGCCACGATGGTCTTGCCTTCGTTCTCGGGGCGCTTGGCCAGCTGCAGAGCGGCCCAGACGGCGGCGCCGGACGAAATGCCCACGAGCACGCCTTCCTTGTGGCCCACGGCGCGGCCGGTGGCAAAGGCATCGTCGTTCTCGACGGGGATGATCTCGTCATAGACCTGGGTGTCGAGGACGTCGGGCACAAAGCCGGCACCGATACCCTGGATCTTGTGCGGGCCGGCCTGGCCCTTAGAGAGCACCGGGGAGGTGGCGGGCTCGACGGCGACGACCTGAATCTCGGGGTTTTGCTCCTTGAGGAACTCGCCCACGCCGGTCACGGTGCCGCCGGTGCCGACGCCGGCGACGAAGATGTCGACCTTGCCGTCGGTGTCGTCCCAGATCTCGGGGCCGGTCGTGGCCTTGTGAATGGCCGGGTTCGCGGGGTTCACAAACTGGCCGGCGATGATGCTGTTGGGAGTTTCCTTCTGCAGCTCCTCCGCCTTGGCGATAGCGCCCTTCATGCCCTTGGAGCCGTCGGTGAGCACGAGCTGTGCGCCGTATGCCTGCATGAGCTTGCGGCGCTCGACGGACATGGTCTCGGGCATAGTGATGATCACCTTGTAGCCGCGGGCCACCGCCACCGAGGCGATGCCGACGCCGGTGTTGCCGCTCGTGGGCTCGATGATGGTGTAGTCGCCACCGCGCACGAGCTTGCCGGCCTTCTCGGCCTCGTCAATCATGTTCTTGGCGACGCGGTCTTTGACGGACCCGGCGGGGTTGAAGTATTCCAATTTGACGAGCACACGGGCCTTGAGGTCCTCGTCGGCCTCGAAGTGGGTGAGCTCCAGAAGCGGGGTGTGGCCGATAAGCTGATCGATGGACGTGTAAACATTGCTCATGGTGAACCTCCAAAGTGTTCAAATGACTGGATACCGTGTGGTTTTACGGTGTGTGTGGCAGCGAAACCCACAAACCTTACAGGTTGTTCGTTTTGCTGTTGGCAAGCATAGTAGGCAGTAAAGCCTAGTAACGCAATAGGAAATAGAAGATTATTACGAGTCGATTAACCATCTTGACGGGAATAGGTATTTTCAAAACCAATTTTTCGGCTAGAATTTCTACGAATTAAAAGACCGAAAGGCAGCTATATATATGTTGGTTTCCACAAAGGGCAGATATGCCCTGCGCGTTATGGTCGACCTGGCCGAGCACCAGGCGACAGGCCGTATCCCGCTTAAAGAGATTGCGGCGCGTCAGGGTATTTCGGAGAAGTACCTCGAGAATATTCTGGCTACGCTCGTGCGCGCCAACATGCTCTCGGGCATGCGCGGCAAGGGCGGCGGCTATGTGCTCACGCGCCCGCCCGAGCAGTACACGGTGGGCGAGATCTTGCGCCTGACCGAGGGCAGCCTGGCGCCGGTCGCCTGCCTGGATGGCGACTGCAAGGGTTGTTCGCGCTCTGACGAGTGCCCCACGCTCGACGTGTGGAAGAACCTGGACAAGCTTATCAACGACTACCTCGACGGTGTGACGCTCGATCAACTTGTCGCTCCCAACGAAGGCTACGACTACGTGATCTAGCCCACCTGCCATTTGGGGACGGGGTGGAAATGGCAGATTCTCTCGCCCTTTGAGACTTGGCAAATAAGAAGGCCGCCCATTTTTGTGATGGGCGGCCTTCGTTTTGGGCTGTTGAGACGGGCGCGGCCGGAATGGCCGTTTTAGCCCTCGGCGATGCTGTCGAGGATGCTGCGCATGATGGACACCAGGATGCTGCCCATAAAGGCCGATCCAAAGCTGGCGATGGAGATACCCGCGCCCAGCAGATTGACCGACAGATAGCTGGCCAGCTCGAGCATAAAGCTGTTGACTACGAGCTGAAAAATACCCAGCGTAATGATCGTGAGCGGCAGCGAGATAACCGTCAGAAACGGCTTGACGAGCGAATCGACGATGTTCAGGAACAGTCCCACGAAGGCGAAACAGACCCAGGCCTCGGCAAAACCGAAGGGCTGGATGCCGGGGACGAGGAACGTGGCAATCGCGATGGCGATCGAGGTAAAGAGCCAGTTAAGCATAAAGCGCATGGTGTGAATCCTTTCTTGCGCAGGGTGCGTCGGTGTCGCGTGAAGCGGTTTGCTGCGGCGGCTTGGACGGCCGCTCGGGTGTGCCGCCTTGTTCGGCCGCCCATTGTCTCAGATATTCGTGGAGCTTACGTGCGCATTCGGTTTCAAAACGGCGTTCGTCCTGAAAAACGCGCCGCTGGCAGAGAGTCTTGTCGCTTTAGTTTGGTGGTGTGCTACACTGCTACGGGCAAAAGCCACAGGCGTTGCCCTATTGCATAGAACGGGCGAACGATGCCCGATGTCAGTATCAACTTCGATGCCTTATGGCGGGTTTGGCGGTGATCGATGAATATCGAGAACATGTTTGACAAGCCTGATGTCAAGCAGCTGGTCCACGCATTTAGTCTTTTGGATGACGAGAAGGATATCCAGGCGTTTTTGACCGATATCTGCACGCCGCGCGAGATCTGCGATCTTTCGCAACGTCTGCAGGTTGCGCGTTATCTGGATGAGGGCGAGCCTTATGTTGAGGTTCAGGCCCGCACCGGCGCTTCGTCCACTACGGTGAGCCGCGTGTCCAAGGCACTCAACGGCGAGTACGGCGGCTATCGCAAGATCCTCATCAAGCTGGAGGATGGCGAGTAGGCCAGCGGCAACAAACGAATTGCGCAGAACCGTCCCTTCGGGGGCGGTTTTTTGATCCTTTGGGGACGGAGGAAAACGGATCACTGGGTTAGACTGACCTCCTCGGTGATCCATTTTCCTCTGTCTCCAAGGGGTCAAATCTGTTGGCGTGGGGCAAATCTGTCCGCGCGGGCGGGTAGGATGGAAGCATTGAATATTGCGAACGGTTTGAGTGGAGGACCATGCCTGTTCGAATCTATACCACCAACGCCGGCGCGGATTTGAGCGATGCCGAGGCGGCGCTGCTTGCCGACCTTATTGCCCGCCACGGGCGTGCCGTGCTGCTGGCGCCAACGTTTGCCGAGCTCGACCTGTGCCGTCATGATGCGGCGGAAGCCGGCGTTTCGCTGGGTATTGACTACAAGACGCCTACATCGTGGCTTCGCTCGCTTTGGGAGCTTTTGGGCGACGGGCGCGGTTTCGTCGACAACCTGCAGCGCCAGATGCTGTTTTCGGACATGGTAGCGCGCCTCGACGACGCCGACCTGCAGCCGCTTTCGCGCAGCCAGGGCACGGTGCGTATGCTCGCACGTATGGCTCGCGATGTGCTGCCGGGTGTGGCAGGGACAGGCACCGAGCGTTGCTGCGACAACGTTTGCAAGCCCAAGCCCAAAAGCGACGCCGAGGCTCGCGTGTTTGAACTTTTGTGCGCCTATGCGCGCGGTTTGGACCGTCGAGATATGGTCGAGCCCTGCGAGGCGGCTGACATTATGGCCGGCGCTTTGGCCGACAACCTGCCGGGGTGCGCCCGCGCCGTTTGCGTGCGCGGCGTCACGTCATTTACGTATAGCCTGCTCGAGCTGCTGTCCGCCGTGGCAAACAACGGGGGAGAGGTTGTCGTGCTGCTTGCCCGCGAGCAAGCGGCGATGCGCGAGGAGCTTGCCGCGGCATTTGATGTCCGCGGTGTGCTGTTTGAGATCGCGCCGCTGGGGGAGGGCGCCGCCGCGCCCCAGACTGCCTCCAAGTCCGCTGCTCAGCCTGCCTTTATTGAGGTCGCCGGCCCCCATGCCCGTGCCCATGCTTATGCGGACGTCATCGATAAGTTGGTGAAAGCGCACAAGGAGTCCAAGGACGATAAAGCTGCTGCAACACCCGCCGACCCCGTACGCGTGCTCGTTGTTTCTGCCCGGGCACCCCAGCTGTTCGGCGAGCTTGCCGCTCGTTTGGCGGCGCGCCACGTTGCTGCCGAGACGGCCGAGTTCACGGCGTTTTCCCAATCCATTGCGGGCAGGCAGTTCACGGCGCTCGCCAACCTGATCGAGCGTATGAAGGCCGCCGACGAAGGGGCAGCTTCTAAGACTGAGTGGTGGCCCGCTCCGGAGCTTACCGACTGGATTTACAGCCCGCTTTCGGGTGCCGACGCCGCCAGCGCGCGCACGTTCGACAAGAATATGCGACTGTCGCGCAGCAAGACCACTGCGGGCGTCAAGAGCCTGCTGCAGAGCGTGCAGGGCCAGGTGAGGGGCGCGCGTAAAGCGGCGAGCGACGAGAACTGGTTTAAGAACGTGCCGTGCGTGATCTCGGACGTGTTCCAGGCGCTGTGGCGCGACAAACCCGTGACGGCGCTCAAGGCCATGCTTGCCGTTGCCGAGGCACTGCCCGATCGCGCACTTGGCGGTCTCGACGGTCAGGCCCGTCGCCAGGCGGAGGTGGCCCTGCTGCGCCACGTCATCGACATCCTTATGAATGGCGCCCGTGCGCTCGACGTGTCGCAGGCCGCGACCGTGCCCGTGCTCGATGACATTCGCACCAAGGTGGACAAGCGTAGCGCCGCCTACGATTACGAGACCTACGAGGTTGACCGTGCGCCACGCGCCCAGGTTCGCTTTGCTTCGCTTGCCGATGCGGCGGCCCTGCGCCCCGGCAGCTACGATGCCGTGCTGTTTGCCGACGTCGACCTGGACAGTTATCCGCTCTCACATGAGGAGGGCCCGCTGGCAACGCTGACGGCAGAGTTAGATCGCAGCGGTGTGACGCTTGAGCCTGCGGCCTTGCTGCGCGCACGCTTTGGCCGCGCGATACAAGCGTCGCGTGGTCCGGTTACGCTCGCCCGTGTGACCCACGATCGTCAGGCGCGCGAGTGCTATCCGGCGGCCGTGTGGACCGAGTTGCGGGCGCATGCCGAGGCCGCTAACGATGCTAAGGCCGCTGACGCCGACAAGGCCGCTGACGACGCTAAGGCCGTTGGCGCCGACAAGGCGAAGTGCGTGGGTGAGGGCGATATCGTAAGGGACTTCGATCCCGCGGCAGGCGAAGGTCTTAGGCGCGAGCGCGTGACCTGCGAAGCTCCTCAGCATCTGAGCGATGAAGCCATTCCGTATTTGGTCCTGCGTCGTCGCGATGGCGAGGGCGAGGATGCGCCGCTGGTGCCGCGCCTGACGTCTGCCTCGCAGATCGAGGCCTATTCGACCTGCCCGCTATGCTGGTTCGTCTCGTACCGCGTGAAGCCCCAGTCGATCGACGCTGGCTTTGGCAATATGGAGAAGGGCAACTTTGTCCACGACGTGCTGGAACACTTGCATGCCCGTCTGCCCCAGGAGGGCATGGAGCGCGTGACACCCATGAATCTGCCACGCGCGAAGGAGCTGCTGCGCGAGGTCTTTGACGAGACCTTGGCCGAGCATGCGGGCAAGCGCGGTGCCGAGGGCCCGCTCGTGCCGCTCTCCCCGGTGGAGGAGCGCCAGGTGGCCGAGATTTTGCCGCAGCTGGAGGGCGTGCTTGCCTACGAGTCCGAGGCGCTCGCGCCCTTCGCGCCGCGCTACCTGGAGTTTGCGTTCAACGAGCTCCAGGTCGAGTATGCCGGCTGGCCGCTTGGCGGGCGCATCGACCGCGTTGATGTGGATGTCGAGAATCGCGCCGTGGTAATCGACTATAAGCATCGTTCGGGTGTCGAGGAGTTTAAGCTCGCCGACCCCACGGTGCGCGACGAGGAGTCGGGCGAGGCCCCCATCGACGACCCGCGCTGGCTGCCGCCCCATACCCAGACACTCATCTACGCGCAGGCCATGCGTCGGGCGCTGGATCTGGATACCCGCGCCGCGCTCTATTTTTCGACCAAGGGCGGCAAGCCCGCGCTGCGCGGTGCGGCGAGCGCCGAGTTGCTTGAGGAAGAGCGCGGCGACGGCCGCATCCCAGGCCTTAAGAAGGGCTTTCCCGGCGAGGGCGGCAACATGGACTTCGATGCGCTGCTCGATCGCGTGGAGACCGGCATTGCCGAGCGTCTGCGCGAGCTCGAGGCAGGCAACGTTGCCGCCGTCGACCCGGCGTCGACGCAGGACGCGCATGCGCGCTGCTCGTATAACCACGAAGGAACGTTTGTAAGGAGGGGCGTGTAGACCATGGATTTTTCGACTTTGATGCCGCAACAGCTGCAGATCGTCAAAACGCTCGACCGTCCGCTGTTTGTCTCGGCGGGCGCCGGTTCGGGCAAGACCTTTACCCTCACGCGCCGCATTGTCTATGCGCTCTCGCCCGAATCCGGTCCGTTCGTTGAGCATCTGGATCAGGTGCTCGCCATTACCTTTACCAAAGACGCCGCGGCCGAGATCCGTGACCGTGTGCGCCGCGCGCTCATCGACGAGGGCATGGACGAGGAAGCCCTGACCGTCGACGATGCGTGGATCTCGACCATTCACGGCATGTGCTCGCGTATCCTGCGCGCACATGCGTTGGAGCTGGGCATCGATCCCGAGTTCACGGTGCTCACCGATACCGACGAGCTTATGGACCAGGCTGTTGAGCATGTGCTGGCCCGCGCGACGGCGCCCGATGCCGCCCCCGAGCTCACCGCTTCGCTTAAGGCCCTCTACGCTTGGTATCCCATGGCGGGCGAGGGTGGGCCGTTTGGCGCCGGTACCACCATTAAAGGACTGGTGCGCGACCTGTTGGAGCTATCGAGCCAGCTGCCGGGCGGCATGGACGATGTGTGCGTGGCGCGCGGCCAGGCTGACACCTCGGCGCTTGCCGACGCCTATCGCGCGGCGTTGGGTGCGAGCAAGGCCGCGACCGAAAAGGCACAGGTGGCACTCGACGCCGTCGACGCGTTTGAGGCGAGTGGCAAAACCATGGAGGATGCGGCACGACTCATGATGTCGTGCACCATGCCGCGCGCGAGCAAGGCGTTCCCCAAGGAGCAGGTGGAGCTACTCAAGGCCGAGGCCGCCGATGCGTTTATCAATATCGTGCTGGCCTGCGGTGGCCCCGCGCTCGATGCACTGGTGGGCCTGGCCCGTTCCGTGGAGGCCGAGTATCGCGCGCTGAAGGCCGGCCAGTCCGCGCTCGATAACAACGACCTGCTGCGCATGGCGTACGAGGCGCTGCGCGACTACCCGGCTATTCGAGCAGCCTATGAGGGCCGCTTTAAGATGGTCATGATCGATGAGTTCCAGGATACCGACCAGATACAGGTTGACCTGATCCGTTACCTGACCGGCGCGGGTGAGCGTGCGCTGTGTACCGTGGGCGATGCGCAGCAGTCGATTTATCGTTTCCGTGGCGCCGAGGTCGAGGTCTTCCGCCGCCAGGAGCGCAAGGTGGGCGCCTCGGGGGCGGCCGAGGCAGCGACCGTCGCTGGCGCCGCTGCCGATGCTCCTGCCGGCGAGCTCGTCAAGCTCGTGCGCAACTTCCGCAGCCATGACGAGGTGCTGCGTTACGTGGCACGCGTCTTCGACGGCGACGACGGCGGCCTGATGCAGGGCTTTTTGGATCTTGAGGCGAGCGACGGCCGCAAGGACACGCTGGTGGCAGACGTCTCGCGTCGTCAGGCCCTCTTTGTTGCCGGCGGCAGTACGCAGGAGCGCACACAGGCCAAGGCCCGCGCGATCGCAGAGCGGTTCCGCGCGCTTGCCGATGCCGGTCAGCCCCAGGGCGGCATGGTGCTGCTGCTGGGCCGCATGACAAACGCCGACGTTTATGCCCAGGCTTTCCGCGACCAGGGGCTCGACTGCGTGATCGCGGGTGGCTCGGTCTTTGCCCAGGCAGCCGAGGTGCAGACGGTGCGCGCCCTAGTCTGTGCGCTCGCCAACCCGGCCGATACGGCGCAGGGCCTTATGCCGCTGCTCGCCTCGCCGATGTTTGCGCTCGGCGCCCAGGAGTTCCTGGCGCTGGCGACCAAGCTCGATAGCGAGACGGGGGAGACCTCGCGCCGGAATATCGACGCGGGCATCATGAGCGATTTCGACGTGCCGGGTTTGCAAGACTTGCCGCTCGTGACGCGCGCCCGCGAGGTGCTGCGGTATGCGCTTCGTCGCGTGGGCCGCGATTCGTTCGCTGCCATCGCGCGCGACGTGGTCAACGCCTCCGGTTGGTTTGTGCGTCTGGCACAGCGTGGTCCCGAGGGCAAGGCCATCGCCGCCAACGTGCTCAAGGCGCTTGATGCCGTGGCCGAGGCCGAGGCCGAGTTCGGTAACTCGCCGCGCTCCATTGCGCTGGCCTTTGACCGCTTCCTGGCGGGCAAGGAAGCCCCGGGCGCGCTCAACGAGGAGGGTGACGGCGCGGTACGCATCATGACGGTGCACGCCTCCAAGGGCCTGGAATATCCGGTCGTGGCGGTCGCCGAGTGCTTTGGCGTGCGCAAGTCCTCGGGTGCGGCACAGATGGGTCGCGTCGAGGGCGGAGCGCAGGTCGTGGCACTGCCGGCACGCTTCGACGGCGTTAAGCTCGCCGACGGCACGTTCGTAAAGGGCGACGACGTCAAAAAGCAGTTTGAGCATGCGTTTAAGGGCAAGGGCACGTCGCTGTGGCTGCCGCCGGAGCTCATGGAAGATGTCTGCGCGACGGGTTCTCCCGCCGAGGCATTTGCTCGCCTGCGCAACGACGACCTGCAGCTTTCGCTCGAGGAGCGGGCCCGCTTGCTCTACGTTGCCATGACGCGTGCGCGAGAGCTGGTGATCTTGGCGATGGATGCCGGCGTGAGCCGTGGCAAGGTGTGCGCGCCGACCTTCGACGTCGTGACCGATCTGACCTATGACGTGCTGCGCCGTATTTTGCCGACCGACGCGCAGGCCTTGCCGCAGCTCGATGCCGACCGCCTGGTGTTCGACAACTCCCAGCCGGGCGACTACGAGCTCATTTCGCTCGCGGACTTTTCCTTTGGCGAGCAGGCGTTTGAGGCCAACGCTTCGCTGGATGCCGAGGGCAGGCTTGTCCGCGGCGATGCGGAGCCGGAGGGCGCCGGTGTGGATGCCCGCGCCGCCGTTCCCGGTCCTGCCGACCCCGAGCCCGATGCGCTTGAGCTCGTGTATCCCCAGGCGGTGGGCGTGCGCATGGGCATCTGTCCGTATCCGATGCGTGACTCGTATAGCTACTCGTCAATCGCCGCGGCACTCCATGCCGAGACGGAAGACCGTGCCGCCGAGACTTGTGTTCCCATGGACGGGGCAGGCGATGATGCAGAGTCGGATGGCTCGGAGATGACGGATGCAGACGTGGCCGCTGTCGAGCCCGCCGGCAATCCCATGGCGCTGGGCTCGGCCTTCCACGCCGCCTGCCAGTGGCTCATCGAGATGGGTGCCAACGCGTTGCCCGCTGAGCGTGCCGATGCGCTGGCGCGCCTGTGGTGCCTGACGCCGGAGCAGCGCAGGCGCTTCGATGTCGCTCTGAATCGCTGGCTCAGGTCGTCGGTCCGTGCCGAGCTGCTTGCCTGGCCGTGCGTCCGTGCCGAAGTGCCGTTCTTCTCACTGGGCTGTGAGGACGAGGACATCGCTCGCTACGGTGCCTATGCCGAGGGCGCCATCGATGCACTGGCGACCGACCCGGCCGATCCGTCACGCGCACTGGTCATCGACTACAAGACGGGTGGCACGCCGGATGAGACGCCCGACCAGCTGCTCGAGAAGCATGCCCTGCAGGCGCGCGTCTACGCTGATGTTTTGCACAAGGCGGGCTTTGAGGCCGTGACGGTCAAGTTCGTCCGCGTGGAGCAAGTCGACCCCGCCAACCCGTGCGAGCCTCAGGTGGTCACCTACAGCCTCTAGCCACCTCAGGCTTTATGGTGCTATTTGGTTGGTTTTGCGGCCGTAAGGCCCTCAATCGTCCAAATGGCACCGCAACGCATGGGAGAGCTTGGGGCGGTACAATGGCCCGAACGGTTCAAACGGATAAGGGGCCATCATGCAGCTCACCAAAACGCTTAAGGTGACGCCGGAGGAGCTTTTTGACGCTCTGGCGGGGTCCATCATGCAGGATATCGAGAACGCCACGGGCAAGTGTCCCAGCCGCAACAAGCTCAGCGGCTATAAGTACGAGAAGCGCCCATACCGCAAAAGGTAAGGTGACTCTTCATCGGAAACCGTGAACGCTTCGGGTTTCGAGTCAGTAGCGAACAGCCCGACAAAAAATGTTGTTGGAAGTGCCAAATGAATAAGAATGCCGCTACGCAGCTGCACATCTATTCCGCCTTTTTCGTTCTCGCGGGATTTGTTTTAAATCGGGGAGTGTTTCTACTTTTCCTTGCGGAGAAAGGAATGTCTGTCACGGAAATCGCGCTTTATCAAGCTCTGTTTAACATTGCAACGGTCGTCCTCGAGCTGCCAACAGGGCTGATAGGCGATTTCTTTGGAAAGAAGTTTTCGATTCAAGTGGGCGTGCTGCTGCTTTTCTTCCATACGGCTGGCATGCTGTTGCTCTCAGGCCCCTTTCTTGTCGTACTTTCCCTTGTTGAGGCACTCGCCTACTCCCTTCAATCGGGATCCGAACAAGCACTTTTATATGAAATTGCCCGGAATGCCGGTCAAGGAGAGCGCTTCCTCACCATCAATGCTCGGCTGCTTGCCGCACAATCAATCGCTACGGGAGTGGCAATCGTACTTGGATCATTCATTGCCCAAATATCTTGGAGTGCCCTCTACGTATGCGTTTCCGTTTTCTATCTTCTGCAGCTTTTCCTTCTGTATCCCATTGAGAGGATGGAAACGACCCATTCCAAAAACTCTGGGGAGGAAAGGTTTGACGTAGCCAAGATCTTCAGACGCGAAACCTGGTGCATTGGAGAATCCGCTTTTGCGGTATTGCTTCTTCTAATCGGCACAAGCATGCTCGACGGATTCTATGGGAGTTATTACAACTTGAATCAGTTGGTATTCGACGCATTTGATGCTCCCGTCTCCATAATAGGAATCTTTTTCGGTGCATCCTATGCAGTAAATGCGACGGCCTACATTGCAGCAGATTTCTTCTCATTGCGTTTCGGGAAAAGAAATACCATGCTCGGCTCGATGCTAATCGAGGCTGGCCTTTTCATGATTCTTCCGTGGTTCGCTTCAAATCCGCTGTGTTTGTTTGGCCTTAGCATGGTGCTTTGTTTTCTCCCAGAAGTGGTGTACATCACTTCGGAAAACTTAATCCAAGACGCGATAGCGGACGATCTCCGCGCGACGATCCTTTCCGTCGCGTCTCTGGTAAGGGCTCTCTTTTCTGCAGTGTTTTTCTCCATATTTGGACATGTGTTGGGGTTATATCCCATTCAGATAGCGCTCGGTATTATTGGTGCAATCGCGATAGCAATTACCGCCGTTGTTTCATTAAAAATGGTTGGAATACAGGTCTCCAAGAATTGATATATCGATTGACGAGCTATCCGAAGCGTCGAGCCTTCTTGATGGACATGACTATTCGTCACAAATCATTCCGCGCATCGCCGGGGTTCCAGTAATACTCGATATATCTGGATGCCCTCATTCCCCTTTTTGAAGGTCCCAAACTGACTACCCGTGTTGGTTTGGCTAGGTTCGGGTGCTATCCGCGCCGTGCGGTAAAATCGTTCAGTCAGAACACGAACCCGCATCGGAGCTCATCACATGGCATTCGTCCATCTGCACAACCACACCGTTTTCTCCATGCTCGACGGCGCAACCCGTATCCAGGATATGGTCAACCGTGCCGTAGAGCTGGGCATGCCCGCCGTGGCCATTACCGACCACGGCTACATGTATGGCGTACCCGACCTGGCGCTGGCCTGCGACGCCGTCAACCACAACACGCCCGAGTACAAAACCTGGAGCCACGACAAGGCCTTTTTGGAAAAGGATCGCCGCGACGAGCTGGTGGAGCCCGATCCCGAGGAAAACCCGCGCGAGCATGCCCAGTATGTGAAGGACATGGCCATGTGGGACGAGAAGGGCAACATCGACGAGCTCAAGCCGCCTCTGGTCATCAAGCCCATCTTTGGCTGCGAGGTCTACTTTACGCCGGACGAGACGCTTGCCCGCGACCATAAGCCCGAGCTCTACCACATGATCCTTCTGGCCAAGGACCAGGAGGGCTACGTCAACCTGATGCAGACGGTTTCCGAGGCAGCCGTGCAGGGCTTTTACTACAAGCCCCGCGTGACGCTCGACAACCTGCGCCGCCACGCCAAGGGCATGATCTGCACGAGCGCCTGCATCGCGGGCATCATCCCCAAGTACATCGACCGCGGTGACATGGAGGGCGCCATCAAGTGGGCCGAGACCTTCCGTGATACCTTCGAACCTGGCGACTTTTATATCGAGATCCAGGAACACGGCATCACCACCGACAACGGCCTGACCGATGAGCAGATGGACCGCACGCTCATCGACATCGCCAAGCAGGTAGGCGTCAAGGTCATCGCTACCAACGACTTCCACTACCTGCGCCGCGAGGACGCTCCCGTGCAGGACGTCATCATGTGTATTGGCATGAACGCCAAGGTCGATGACCCCAACCGCATGCGCATGACCGGCTCGGAGTTTTACATGAAGACCGAGGAGGAGATGCGGGCGATGTTCCCGTATTGCCCCGAGGCCTGCGACAACACGCTCGAGATCGCCGACAAGTGCTACGTTGAGCTGGACTGGGACTCCATCATCCTGCCGCGCTTCCCGTTGCTCGATCCCGGCGAGACGCACGAGAGCCAGTTCCGCCGCGAGTGCGAGAAGGGCCTGCGCCAGCACTACGGTGACGACTGGGCCACGCGCGAGATCGGTGGCGTCAACATCAAAGAGCGCTTTGAGTACGAATACAAGGTCATCTGCGACAAGGGCTTTGCCGCCTACTTTTTGATCGTCGCCGAGTACGTGCAATGGGCCAAGGACAACGGCATCGGCGTCGGCCCCGGCCGTGGCTCGGCCGCCGGCGCTATCGTCGCCTACGCCATGAACATCACCGCGTTCGACCCGCTCGAGAACGGTCTGATGTTCGAGAGGTTCCTGTCCCCGCAGCGTACCGAGATGCCCGATATCGATATGGACTTCGACGATGAGCGGCGCCTCGAGGTCGTGGAGCACGTTCGCCAGCTCTACGGCCCCGAGAAGGTCACCCACGTCATCACCTACTCGACCATTAAGGCCAAGCAGGCCATCAACGACGCCGCTCGCGTCCTGGACTACCCGGTCTACATGGGCCAGCGTCTGTCCAAGATGGTCTCGAGCGACCCCAAGGTCAAGCTCAAGCAGGTGCTCGAAAAGCAACCCGGCAAAGAGGACCTGTTTAACCCCGATTTTGCCGAGGCATATAAAAAAGGACGACGACGCCCGCCGCATCATCGACACGGCGCTCTCAATCGAGGGCCTCACCCGTGGCGAGGGCGTGCACGCGTGCGCCGTTCTGATCTGCCGCGACCCCGTCAACGAGCACGTGCCCACCAAGCTCGACACCAAGGGCGGCGTCGAGATTACCCAGTACGAGGGCCATACCGTTGCCGACATGGGCTTGCTCAAGATGGACTTCTTGGGCCTGCGCACGCTGACTGTTATCTCCAAGGCCAAGGCAAACATCAAAAAGAACTTCGGCATCGACATCAAAGAGGAAGAGATTCCCTTTGACGATCCCGAGATCTTTAAGCTCATGGGTTCCGGCCACACCGCCGGCGTCTTCCAAGTCGAGTCCGCCGGCATGACGGCCACGATCAAGAACATGAAGCCCACCGAGTACAAGCACGTCGTAGCATTGATCGCCCTGTACCGCCCGGGCCCGCTGGGCGCCGGCATGGTTTCGTCCTACATCAACCGTATGAACGGCAAGGAGCCGGCGGTCTCCTACGACGACCGCCTGGACGACATCCTGGGCGAAACCTACGGCACCATGGTCTACCAGGAGCAGGTTATGCTCATCTCCGTCGAGATGTGCGGCTTCTCCAAGGGCGAATCGGACTCGCGTATCCGTAAGCCCGTGGCTAAGAAGAAAATCAAGCTGCTCACGTCGACGGTGCTCCACTGGGAGGATGGCTCCGACGAGACCACCTACGACCACTGGATGAACGGCGCCATCAAGAACAACTATACGCGCGAGGTCGCCCAGAAGATTTGGGACGATGTTCTCGAGTTCGCGTCCTACGCCTTCAACAAGTCGCACTCCGCCGGCTACGCCATCTTGGTTATGCAGACGGCGTGGCTCAAGGCGCACTATCCGCACGAGTACATGGCGGCCGTTCTGACGTCCTATACGGGCAAGACCGACAAGATCGTGCACTACGTCTCGGCATGCCGTCACGACGGCATCCCCGTGCTGTCGCCAGATGTCAACGAGTCCGGTACCGAGTTCACGGCTACCAAGGAGGGCGTGCGCTTTGGTCTGGCCGGCATCCGCGGCGTGGGCACCGGCGTGGCGCAGGCGATTATCGCCGAGCGCGAGGCGGGCGGCCCGTTTAAGACGCTGCACGACTTTGTCGAGCGCGTGGACTCGAGCCAGGCCAACCGCCGCGTGATCGAATCGCTCATCAAGGCAGGCGCCTTCGACTCCACGGGGTATCCGCGTCGCCAGATGATGCACTTTGTGGATAAGAACAACCCCGAGAACATCATCGATGCCGCGGTGAAGCGCCAGAAGGATCGCGCGAGCGGTCAGACGTCGTTCTTTGATATGTTTGGCGACGTTGAGGGCTCGGGCTTTGAGGTGAGCGTGCCCGATCCGGATGGTCAGGAGTGGGACCGCCACCTTAAGCTGAGCCAGGAGAAGGAGGTTCTGGGCATCTATGTCTCGGACCACCCGCTGCGCCCGTTTGAGTATGCACTAGCCAAGGCGCGCGACTTCTCGTTCTCGCAGATCGATACCGGCTACGAAGTCCAGAATCCTACGGGCGGCACCATCAACCAGGAGATTCCCGAGGGCAAGGCGCTGTGGTGGGCCGGCATGGTCTCGAGCGTGTCCAAACGCGTGACCAAAAACGGTGACCCCATGGGCATCGTGCAGCTCGAGGACATGGAAGGCGAGGCCACCGTCGTCGTGTTCCCCAAGACCTATAAAGAGGCCGAGGGGTACCTGTACGGCGAGGTCGATCCCGAGACCGGCGCGCAGCTGTCCGATGCCTTTGTGCGCATTAAGGGCAAACTCGAGCGCTCGGACCGCGGCGACCAGATCATCGCGCAGGAGATCGTGCCGCTCGAGCTCAACGAGGAGAACAACAAGCCCAAGGTGTTTGAGGTCATGGTGCCCAACAGCCGCTTTAGCCAGGGCAATATGGCGCGCCTGGCCACGGTGCTCACCGCTAACCCGGGCGGCGACCGCGTGGAGATCTTTATCGAGCAGGTGGACGGGCGCGTGCTGCGTGCCGAGGTACCTGCCAAGGTCAACGCGCGTTCGATTCCGCTGCTGGCCGAGGCCAAGGCCATTGTGGGTAACCAGGGCCGCGTGACGGTGATCTAAGCTACCCCGGGTGAGATTGGAGGAAGTGATGGCGCAGGGGACGTTTGTGCAGGCGCTTCGCAAAGAGGCGGCGTTGAGCGGCACCTTTATGAAGGGGCGTTCGCTCATGCTCAACGGCGCCGTGCTGTCGATCGAGGACAGCGGCTCGCGCTTCTCCAAAAACGTGACGGTTGAGGGCTCGGTGCGCGGCTCGCGCGGCGACCTGTACAAGACGCACGTGGCGCTCGACATGGACGAGCACGAGGTGATCGACTACGACTGCGATTGTCCCGCCGCCTATCGTTACCCCGGTATGTGTAAGCACGCTATTGCCACGGCGCTGGCGTATTTGGATGCCAGCGGCGCCGAGCCCGTCGAAGGTTTGCGCACGCCGGTTCGCACGTTTACGGCGCAGCCGAAACAGCCCGCGCGCGCCGCGTCCGCCGCGCCGGCCGTCAACCCCAACTTTCCCTTCCCGGCGCCCGTCCCCACGAGCCCGAGCCTTGTGGCGGCGCTTTCCGATCTTTCGGACGCGCGCATGGATGAGCTGGCGAGCATGCGCCGCAAGCTTGCCGGTGCCGTTGATCCCGACGCCCCCAAAGCGGCGTTGGAGCCCTCGTTGGTGCCGTACTACAATCCGCTGTTCGCTGACCGCTTTAGCTGGGCGCTCGAGTTCCGCATTCGCTGTGGATCGGTCTCCTACGTGGTCAAGGACATCGACGGCATGGCCGATGCCTACGTGCGCGGCGGCACGTTCTCCTATGGCAAGAAGCTCACGTTTGTCCATTCACCTGAGGCCTTTGACGAAACATCGGCAAAGCTGCTCAACCTTGTTGCGACGACAGTTGCCTATCTCGATGACATCACAAGCTCGCGTTCGGCGTCGTACGACTTTGCCCGCAGTGGTTTTGTTGCCGAGCGTCAGTTGCCGCTGTCCGAGCATAGCATCGTATATGTGCTGGACCTGCTGCGCGGCCAGACCATCTCCTTTGAGCCCGCCTGGTCGCGGGGGATGACGACGCATCGCACCTACGACGTGGCGGTTGAGCTGTCTCCGCAAGGGGAGGACGAGGCATCCGCTAAGCGCCCACCGCTGCTTGCCGCCAAAATCGCGCCGGCGGCTGGTGGTAGCTATGACCTGCGCCTGCCCGCCGATATGTACTGCTTTGCGTCGGGCGATGCCGCCTACTTGGTTGACACGCGCCGCGCGCGCCGTACCGACGCTGCATTTGCTCAGCATGCCGCACCTTTTTTGTCGCGCTTGCTGCCGTGCCGCACGCCCGCCCATATTGCCGCCGAGCAGGTGGGTGAGTTCTGCCGTATGGCGCTGCCCATTTTGCGCGACTACACCGACCTCACCGCGCCCGCCGCGCTCGATACCGTGGCACCCGAGCCGAGCTTTGCTATGGCGATCGGTGTCGACGATGGGCTCGTGACCTGCAAAATTACGGTTACCTACGGCGATTGGTCGGCGGATCTCTTTAGCCTGGGCGCTCCGGGCAGCCCCTTCGAAGAGCAGCGCCCCGGTGTGCCGCCCCGCGACGAGGTGGCGGAGTTTCGCGTTATGGATACGGCGGCCCTGTACTTCGATTTCTACGAGCGCGGTCTGGCGTTTGAGGAGCGCGATGACGCCCGCTTGTTCTGCCTGCTGACCGAGGGCCTGTCTGCCCTGTCCGAACTGGGTGAGATCATGCTCAGCGACCGTCTGCGCCAGATCTCGGTCCGCCCCGCGCCCAAGCTCTCGGTTCGTGCGACCGTTAAGAGCAATCTGCTCGATGTCGAGCTGGGCGCGAGCGGGCTTTCGGCCGCGGACCTTGCCGTCTATCTCGATTCGTACAAGCGCCATCAAACGTTTGCGCGCCTTACGTCCGGCGACATCATTCGCCTGGACGAGGGGGCGCGCGCCGCGTTTGGCCTTGCCGAGGACCTGGGTGTCGATGCCGTCGACCTGCTCGACGGCGTGTCGCTTCCCGCGTCGAGCACCCTGTTCGTCGACAGCATGCTCGCACGCACGCCGGCGCTCGAGGCCGATCGCGACGCTGCGTTCCGCCGTACCGTCGAGCGCCTGGACACGCTCGGCAAGATGGACTTTACGGTGCCGGCATCGCTCAAGGCAACGATGCGCGGCTACCAGGTCGACGGATACCAGTGGCTCGGCTCGCTCGAACACCTGGGCCTTGGCGGCATCTTGGCCGACGACATGGGCCTGGGCAAAACGCTCCAGATGATTGCGCATATTCTGGCGCGCGTGGAGGCGGGGGACACCAAGCCCACGCTCGTGGTATGCCCGGCCTCACTCGTGTACAACTGGACTGCCGAGCTGGAGCGCTTTGCCCCGTCGCTCGATGTGTGCGCCATTGTGGGCGCCAAGGCTCAACGCCGCGTGCAGATCGCCGGCGTGGCCGAGCATAGCGTGGTCGTGACGTCGTATGACCTTATGCGGCGCGATATCGACGAGTACGTCGAGCGGGATTTTGCCCGCGTGGTGCTCGATGAGGCACAGTACATTAAAAATCCGCTCACGCAGGTGGCGCGCGCCGCCAAGCGCCTGCCTGCCGGCGTGCGCTTTGCCCTGACGGGCACGCCCATCGAAAACCGCCTGTCCGAGCTCTGGAGCATCTTCGACTTTTTGATGCCGGGCCTTTTGGGGGCGCGCGAGTCGTTTGCCAAGCGCTTTGAGAGCCCCGTCGAGCATGCCGAGGGCGATAGTGCCGCTCGCCTGCAGGCGCTCGTGTCGCCGTTTGTGCTGCGCCGTGTTAAGGAAGACGTGGTGGCCGACCTGCCCGAGAAGATCGAAGACACCGTCATGGCGCAGCTTACCGGCGAGCAGCGCAAGCTCTACCTGGCCAACCAGGACCGCATCGCCCAGCAGGTGCAGCACCGCGAGGCTGGGGAGTTTAAGAAGGACAAACTCAAGGTGCTCGCCGAGCTCACCAAGCTGCGCCAGATCTGCTGCGACCCGCGTCTACACTACGAGGATTACAAGGCGGGGAGCGCCAAGCTCGATACGTGCATGGAGCTCGTGCACGGCGCACTCGACGGCGGGCATCGCATCCTGTTGTTCAGCCAGTTTACGGGTATGCTCGATATCATCGGTAAGCGCTTGGCCAAGGAGGACATCGCCTTCCTTAAGCTCACGGGCGCTTCGTCTAAGGAGAGCCGCGCCAAGATGGTCGCGCAGTTCCAAGCGGGCGAGGTTCCGGTCTTTTTGATTTCGCTCAAGGCGGGCGGCGTGGGCCTTAACCTGACGGCGGCCGACGTGGTCATCCACTACGACCCGTGGTGGAACGTGGCGGCGCAGGACCAGGCGACCGATCGCGCGCACCGTATTGGCCAGCAACATACCGTGACCGTGTACAAGCTCATCGCCAAGGACACGATCGAGGAGCGCATTATGCAGATGCAGGAGTCCAAGCGCGACCTGGTCAACAGCGTGCTCGGCGGCGACGGCATCTCGTCGGCGCTGTTTACCCGCGAAGATGTTCTGGCGCTGCTGGGCGGCGACGGGCGCTAACCCGCTCGGGTGGGGCCGCCAGGGCGGATAGCGCACGCTGCCCCATCGTCCCCGCCCGTTATGTGTTCATTTGCAATGCCGTGGATGGTTTGTCTGCCTTTGGGCATAAGAACCATCAAGAACATTGGCACGTCAGCAAAGGAGAACATCATGGCGAAATTCTTTAAGGACCCCGACGGTAAGCTCATTGCCGCCTTTGGCAACGACGTTGCAACCCCTGCCGGTTGCACGGAACTGACCGCAAACACTGAGGACGCGGCGCACGAGAAGCACGTGCCTGTTGTCGAGACCGAGCGCGACGGTCACGTGATTCGCGCACGCGTTGGCTCGGTCGAGCACCCCAGCCTGCCCGAGCACTATATTGAGTGGATCGCCCTTGAGGCCGAGGGCCGCTTAGAGGTCCATTACCTTGAGCCCGGCATGAAGCCCGCGACGATTTTTTGCCGGCGGTTCCAAGACCGGTACCGTCTATGCCTACTGCAACCTGCACGGGCTGTGGTCCGTGACGTTCTAGGAGCGCGCCCCCGCTCGGGGTATCATAGCTAGCATATGCACATGCGAGCGCCGACTGCATCATGCGGCCGGCGCTTTTACTACGATTTCGATGGTTTACGACGGAAAGGGCTGAGCCATGAAGCTCGCGCTTGCACAGATCGATATGCGCCTGGGTGATATTGAGGGCATTTGCGGCCGCATCGAGGACCAGGCTCGTCTGGCCCACGAGCGCGGGGCGCGCGTGCTGTGCGTTCCGGCTCCGCTCTTTATGGGCGCCATGCCCGGTGGCCTGGTGGGCGCTGCCGACTTTGAGCACGACATGCTTGCCGGCTTGACTGGTGTCGCCGAGCGCATCCAGGAGCTTGACATGATCTGCATCGTGCCCGCGGCGGTTTCGTTTGAGGGCCAGCCGCTACTCGACTACATGATGCTCAAGGACGGTCATGTGGTGCCGGCGCGTTCGAGCATTGCCCTGCAGCGTGGCGAGAACAACGACACGCGTTGGGCGCCGCCGGTGTTCGACGTGGACGGCGTGCGCATCGCCGTGATTTTTGACTTGGACCGCGAACTCGAGATGTTGCCGACCGGTGTTGACCTCATTGCGTATTTCCAATTCAATGCGTTTGACATGACCGACCGCGAGACTGCTGCCATTGCCGCCGTTCGCAGCGGCGCCTACCGCAAGATCGCATCCAAGCGCAGCGTGTGGTTTGCCTGCATGGCGCCGGTCGGTGCCTATGACGAGTCGGTGTATACCGGCGGTTCGTTTGTGCTCGACGACTGCGGTCGCGTGGTGGCCCAGGCGCCGTGTTTTGAGGAGAGCCTGCTGGTTCAGGAGATTCAGCGCGGCGTGATGCTCGATGCCCTGGAAGATCACGAACTGCCCGAGTTCCGTTCCGAGGAGTGGCTGTGGCAGGCGCTGGTGCTTGCCGTGCGCGACAACGCCCGGGCCCACGGTGCGTCGCGCGCCGTGGTGGCACTCGAGGGCGACTTGCCGTCGTCCCTGCTGGCGGCGCTGGCCGTCGACGCTCTGGGCCCACGTAATGTGATTGGCCTGGTGCTGGGGCGCAACCGCATCTTTACGCCGGCGCAGGAGGAGGCCGAGGCTGCTCGCTGTGCCGCCGTTCGCGCCATTGCCGAGCACCTGCATATTCGCACGGTTGAGCGCGATGCGCCGGATGCCGCGCGCGTGCTCGACCGCGATGTGTCGGCGGGCGACGCCGAGCGCCTGCGCTCTCGCACGCTGGGCCTCATGCTGGAGGATACGGCGCTCGAGCTGGGTGCGATGGCGTTGAGTCCGCTGTCCAAAACCGAGTACGCGCTGGCGGCGCCGGCGCTTTGCGGCGGCTACCAGGGCGATTACGCGCCCTTTGGCGATGTGTACCTGTCGACGCTTGAGTTTGTGGCGCGTGTGCGCAACCGCGCGTCTGCCGTGGTGCCCCAAGAGCTTGTGACGCTCAACGCGGTGGAAGATTGTATGGAGCGCGTGCTGGCGCAGGCGCTCTCGACGCTCGACGGTCCGGTCGATATGCTCGACCGCGCGGCACAGCTGCTCGGCGGGGTCGAGCCGGGTGAGATCGATGGCGCGCTTGAGGCGCACGTGGACCGCAATCGATCTTTCGACGACATCCCGATGGCCGCTGGCAAGCCTGAGGCCTGCTCGCTGCTGCTGATGCTCGTTCGACAGGGTGAGGCTGCCCGCCGCATGTTGCCGACGGCGCCGATCGTTTCGTCCCGTTCGTTTGCCGAGCGCTCCTGGCCGTACATGCTCGCGTGGTCCGACCTGGGGCTTAACGGCAAGGAGCGTATGACGGTCGATTCGCTGGCGCGCGCCGAGGTGCGCTGTTTTGCTGACGAGGATACGAGCGAGCGCGTGCGAAACGAGATGATGGGCGTGCTGGGCGAGCTACTGGGTATTTCGCCCGAACAAATGGAGGAGTTGCGCTCTGAAGACGGTCAGCGTCGTTTACACGAGGGAATGAAAAAAGTTCGAGGGCGAGGTTCAGGACGCCATCGATAAGATGATGGGCGGCCAGGGCGAACCGCAAGGTGGTCCTCAGGGTGGCCCGATGCCGCATCCGCCGGTTGATCCCCGACAGTTCCCATTCTTCTCGCAGAACTAAACTGGGGATGGGATTCGCTCTCAACCCCGATACTTCAACTAAGCATCTTGATCCCGTTGTGTTATTCTAGAACAGACGTTCGTGAGTAGTGCGCGGGGCCTTGCCTTGTGCTGTACTTGTGACGAGGGGAGGTTGGCTTGGTTATTTTGGGCATCGACCCCGGTTTGGCTCATACGGGTTGGGGGATTATCGAGGAGCGGCGTGGCGAGGTCCGCTGTCGTGCCTATGGCTGCATCGAGACCAGTGCCGGAAGTCCGCTCGCGGTGCGCCTGTCGCATATCGCCCATGACCTTAAGGGTGTCGTGGAGCGCTATCGACCCGATACTGCTGCTATCGAGAGCATCTACTTTGGCGCCAACGTTCGCTCGGCCATCCCTACGGCGCATGCCCGCGGCGCCGCGCTCGTGGCGCTTTCGGAGTGCGCGCTCGAGATCGGCGAGTATACGCCTATGCAGATTAAGCAGGCTGTGGTGGGTACCGGTGCCGCAGATAAGCGGCAGGTCGCCTACATGGTACGCACGCTCACGCAGCTCGATCACGACCCGCATCCCGACCATGCCGCCGATGCCCTGGCCTGCGCCATCTGCCACGTTAACCTCAGCCGTACCCGGGCGCTTACCGGCGGCGAGTTCTATCAACAGAGAGGAACCGGATACTGATGATCTCCCAGCTCCACGGAACGCTTGTCGAGGCCACGATGAGCTCTGCTGTCGTCGATGTGTCGGGCGTTGGCTTTGAGCTCGGCATTTCGGGCAGCACTGCGGCCACGTTGCCGACGCCCGGCGGCGAGGTCCGCCTCTACACGCGTATGCAGGTGCGCGAGGACGCCATGACACTTTTCGGTTTTTCCTCAAAGGATGAGCGCACGATGTTCGATCGGCTCGTGTCCGTCTCGGGCGTTGGCCCGCGCTTGGCGCTCGCCGTTCTTTCCACCTATACCGTGGGGCAGCTGTATTCGCTGGTGATGGCCGAGGACGACAAAGGTATGGCCAAGGTGCCCGGTGTGGGCAAAAAGACAGCTCAACGTCTGATCCTGGAGCTCAAGAGCACCTTTGCCAAGGATAAGGGCTTTGTGCCGGTCGACGCGATTCCCGGACAGGTTGCGATGCCCGTGCCCGCTGCCGCTCCCTCGGCGATCGATGACGCCCGTGCGGCGCTCCTTTCCATGGGCTTTAGCCCGCAGGAGACCGATGTCGCTCTGAGCGGGTATGATGGGCAGGATATGCGTGTCGAGGATCTGCTCGGCGCGGCGCTTAAGCGACTCGGAATGGATGCGTGATGTGGGAAGCCGATGACTCTCAGGACCTGTGGGCGACGCCCGGCAACTCGCCGGCGGCATCCATGGCGCACGGCGAGCGCATGGTGGGCTCGGAGCTGACGGCCGAGGACCTCGATGTCGACCGCACTTTGCGCCCCCAGCGCTTGGACGATTACTGCGGCCAGGAGCACATCAAGCAGAGCCTGCGCGTGTTGATCGAAGCGGCGCAGAGCCGTGGGGAGACGCTCGACCACGTGATTTTCTCGGGTCCTCCGGGCCTGGGCAAGACCACGCTGGCCACCGTTATCGCCAACGAGCTGGGCGCTCAGATCAAGACCACGAGTGGCCCCGCCATCGCGCGTACGGGCGACCTGGCGGCCATCCTTACTAACTTGCAGCCGGGCGATGTGCTGTTTATTGACGAGATCCACCGCCTCAACCGTTCGGTCGAGGAGGTCCTGTACCCCGCGATGGAGGACTTTGCGCTCGATATCGTGATCGGTAAAGGCCCGGCCGCACGATCGATTCGCCTGGATATCCCCAAGTTTACGCTGGTGGCGGCAACGACCCGCTCGGGTATGTTGACTGGCCCGCTGCGCGACCGCTTTGGCATTTCATATCGCCTGGATTACTACACGGTCGAAGAACTCGCGCAGATTGTGACGCGCTCGGCGTCCATCCTGGGCGTGACGATCGACCACCCCAGTGCGCTCGAGATCGGCTCGCGTTCGCGCGGCACGCCACGTCTTGCCAACCGCCTGCTCAAGCGCGTGCGCGATTACGCACAGGTGCGCGGCAACGGCCCTATCGAGCTCGATATCTGCCGCCAGGCGCTCGAGTTCTTCGAGATCGATGAGCTTGGTCTGGACTGGATGGATATTCGCATTTTGGAGACACTCGCTAAGACGTTCTCCGGACGTGCCGTGGGCCTGACAACGCTTGCCAGCGCGGTGGGCGAGGACCCGGGAACGCTCGAGGATGTCTATGAGCCCTATCTGCTGCAGTGCGGCTTGATGATTCGCACGCCCCAGGGCCGCCAGGCAACGCTTCGCACCTTTGAGCACTTGGGGATTGAACCTACCATTTAGGGCGCTTTGTTTTGGCGGGCTGTTAAGCTATCGCTGAGCATTGGATAAACATATCGCCATTCATCGGTTACGGGTGTTTTACTATTGCGCGCCCGTGCTATGCTGAATTGGTCTTTTTCTCATTCGGTAACGAAAGGACCGCCCATGCCTACTGACATCGAAATCGCACGTTCTGTCACGCCGCTGCCTATTACCGAGGTGGCCAAGAACGCCGGCGTCGACGTTAAGCACCTGATTCCGTACGGCTTCGACAAGGCTAAGGTCGACTATTCACTGCTCAACGAGCCGACTGATCACCAGGCCAAGCTCGTCCTCGTGACCGCTATCAACCCAACGCCTGCGGGCGAGGGTAAGACCACCACGACCATCGGTCTGGCCGATGGCTTGCGCCGACGCGGCGTCAAGAGTGCCGTGGCCCTGCGCGAGCCTTCGCTCGGCCCCGTCTTTGGCGTTAAGGGCGGCGCTGCCGGCGGCGGCTGGGCTCAGGTCATCCCCATGGAGGATATCAACCTGCACTTTACCGGCGACTTCCATGCCATCGGTGCTGCCAACAACCTGCTGGCCGCCATGCTTGATAACCACATCCAGCAGGGCAACCAGCTCGGTATCGACGTTAAACGCATCACTTGGAAGCGCGTCGTCGATATGAACGACCGTCAGCTGCGCCACGTCATCGACGGTATTGGCGGTAAGGCCCAGGGCGTGCCGCGCGAGGACGGCTTCGATATCACCGTCGCCTCCGAGGTCATGGCAATCCTGTGCCTGTCTACGAGCATTAACGACCTCAAGGAGCGCCTGGGCGAGATTGTTGTCGGCTACAGCTATGCCGGCGAGCCCGTTCGCGCCCGTGACCTTAAGGCTCAGGGTGCCATGGCGGCCCTGCTTAAGGATGCGCTCAAGCCCAATCTGGTGCAGACGCTCGAGGGTACGCCCGCGTTTGTCCACGGCGGTCCCTTCGCCAATATTGCCCACGGCTGCAACTCCATCATGGCCACGCGTATGGCGATGCGCTTTGGCGATGTCGCCATTACCGAGGCCGGCTTCGGTGCTGATCTGGGTGCCGAGAAGTTCCTCGACATCAAGTGCCGCATGACGGGCGTTCGCCCCAGCGCCGTCGTGGTCGTCGCGACCGCTCGTGCGCTGAAGTACAACGGTGGCGTCGCCAAGGCCGACCTCAACGAGGAGAACCTCGAGGCACTCAAGGCCGGCATGCCCAACCTGCTGCGTCACGTCGACAACATCCAGAACGTTTATGGTCTGCCCTGCGTAGTCGCCATCAACCGCTTCCCGACGGACACCGAGGCCGAGCTTGCGCTCATCGAGTCCGAGTGTCAGAAGCTCGGCGTCAACGTTAAGCTTTCCGAGGTCTGGGCCAAGGGCGGCGAGGGCGCGCTCGAGCTTGCCGATGAGGTCATGCGTCTGATTGAGCAGCCGAGCGAGCTCAAGTTTGCCTATGAGGACGGCGCCGATGTGGCCGACGCTCTTGAGGCCATTGCCACCAAGGTCTACCGCGCCGACGGCGTCGACTTTACGCCGGCCGCCAAGCGCCAGCTCGCCGAGCTGCGCGAGAACGGCTTTGGCAACCTGCCGGTGTGCGTGGCCAAGACGCAGTACAGCTTTAGCGACAACGCCAAGGCCCTGGGCGCTCCCGAGAACTTCCGCATCACGGTGCGCGAGCTCAAGGTTTCCGCCGGTGCCCACTTTGTGGTCGCACTGACTGGCAGTGTTCTGACCATGCCGGGCCTGCCCAAGGTCCCCGCGGCCGAGAACATCGACGTCGACAACGACGGCAACATCACCGGCCTGTTCTAAGCCTGCTGTCCATAGCTGCTAGCCCGCCCCGCCGTGCCTACCAAGGCCCGGCGGGGCTTTTTTATCCTTAGGCCCGCGCATGTCTTGTAGATACCGACGGGCTCTGCCCATCATAGGCTTTTGCGCGGGTAGAATGCATGGATAACTTGATGCTCACGCGCGACGGAAAGGAATCGTTGCATGGATCAGGACAAGACAACCGTGATGGGCGGCTACGGTTCCGCGCAGGCTGGCGATAGCGCCGATGCGACCCGCGTTGTTCCCAACCTCGGTTATACCGACCCCGCCGCGACGCAGCCTTCTGCCGAGCCCACCCGGGTTATGGGCTATGGCGACACGGCGCAGGATTCTTACGCTACATCTTCGCAAGGCCCCTATGGCAACGCAGCTCCGGACCCGTTTGATTACGCGCCGCAGGATTCTTATGCCGCCTCGACGCCGAATCCCTATGATGACCTGCCGCAAAATCCCATTCCGCAGCCTCAGCAGACGACGTATATGCCTCGCACGGCGCAGCCTCGCTACGAGTCGCGCGAGCCGTATCGCGAGTACCCCAAGTCGATTCCGCAATATGGCGAGGACGAGGAGAAGAAGCCGTCGCGTTCGTCGAGCGTGATCAAGAAGATCCTCATCGTGCTGGCGATCTTCTTTGCGCTGTCGGTTGTGTTTGCCATTGTGTCGGGCATGCTCAACAAGCGAGGGAGTTCAACGGCCGATACCGCTGCCGAGCAAACCGAGTCCGCCTCGTCTAGCACCGTCGATCTGAGCGATATCCCGGGGCAGTACTGGTCCAACGCCAAGAAACTTCTCAAGTCGCGCGGCGCCAATCTTTCGAATGCCGTGGTCCTGACTGATGATGGCTCAACGCCCGTTATCGATGCCAACTGGGTCGTTACTTCTGCTTACTATAACGACAGCGGCAACCTCGAAATTCAACTCACGCACAAGAATAGCTCGGGCAACTCGCCCGACGGCCAAAGCGGTACCGACAGCTCGAGCTCCAATACGCTGGAGGACTTGAGCAACAAGGCACAGGAGTTGGGAGACAAAGCGCAAGAGCTGGGCGACACGGCGCAGAACCTGGGCGACACCGCTCAGAACCTGGGTGATATGGCGACGGATGCCTGGAACGCACTGCAAAACGGCATCTCGGGCGCGCAGGGAAACTAGCTGTTAAGCGGGCTACAGTTGCTCGGCCGGACGCTCGGGCGAGCTAAAGCCCGAGTCAAACGTAACGACGCATGAGGCATTGGGTCGGCGCTCGTGCACGATGCGCGTGACGAGCTCCAGCAGCTCCTCGTCGGATATGTCAAAGCCGTCGGGACGCACAAGGTCAAACGAAACGAACCCGTCGTGCTCGTGCAGGTCGTGGATGGAGAGCGCGGGGTCGATCTGCATGATGCCGCGCTTGACCCAGCCGCGCAGGTCGTCGCCGGTGGTGGCGATGGGGTCACAGTGCAACGTGATGCCGATGCCCATCTGGCGCTTGATGTCGTGCTCGATGGTGTCCAAAATCTCGTGGTGCTCAAATGCGTCGCCCTCGCCGGGCATCTCCACGTGGGCGCTGGCAAACTGACGACCGGGGCCGTAGTCGTGCACCATCAGGTCGTGTGTGCCCAAGACCTGCGGATAGGACATGATCTTGTCGCGGATTGCCTGAACGAGCTTGGGGTCGGGCGCTTGTCCCAGCAACGGGCTGATGGCGTCGCGCACTAGACCCATGGCGCTGATGCAGATGAAGATGCCCACACCCAGGCCTGCCCAGCCATCGAGGTCAAAGCCGGTCGTCTGCGAAATAAGCGCCGCCATCAAGACCGAACCCGAGGTGATGACGTCGTTTTTTGGAGTCCTGTGCTGTGGCAATGAGTGTTTCGGAATCGATACGGTTGCCCAGCGCGCGGTTGAATGCGGCCATCCAGAATTTGACGAGCATGGACAAGACGAGAGCGGCTAGGGAGACCAGCGTGTAGGCGGTGGGGGAGGGCTTGATGATCTTGGTGACCGACTCGAGGATCAGGTTGATGCCGACGGCGCAAACCAGGACGGCGACGAACAGACCGGCTAGGTACTCGTAGCGGCCGTGGCCATAGGGGTGGCCTTCGTCTGCCGGGCGGCTGGCAAGGCGGAACCCGAGCAGGCTTACGATGTTGCTCGAGGCATCGGAGAGGTTGTTGAAAGCGTCGGCGATGAGGGAGACGGAGCCGGCGAGCAGGCCCGCGATGCCCTTGGCCAGGCACAGAGTGATGTTGAGGCCAATGCAGATGAGGCTTGCGGCGAAGCCCGCGTTGGTGCGGCAGGAGGTATCGACCGGCTCGCCCTCGCTGCCGGGAACAAGCGTATGTACCAGCCGATTTACAAATAGCATAGCGGTCGTCCTCACAATCATGTTTAAGGGGATAGTGTAGCTCGCGCGGAGGCGCTGTGCACCGATGCTCAGAAAATGCAGTAATGGTCTGCCGGTGCTAACGAGCGAGCCTTCTCGTCTGCCTGGGTGCTCGATTTTGGGCCACATGGGTATGGGCACGTGCTTACCTGCCCGACATACTTAATGTCGACAGCCCCAGTGCAAAGGAGGACGTATTCATGGACGAGATGTTTGCCATTAAATGCCAAAACTGCGGCGGCCCTATGTACTCACACCAGGCTAAACGCAGCTTTGAGTGCGCCTATTGCGGCACGGTCGTTCCGTGGCAGGCCGATGCGGGGGAGCCCAAGAGCGCCCTGGGCATTCGCCATACGCCACTGACGGTTGTCGATGGGCTGCTTAAGCTCACGCATGTGTCGCAGCTCGAGCGCCCGGTGGACCCCGACTGGTATTTCTTTAATGAGCACTGGCGCAATCAGTCGGTTCTGGAGCATCTGCTGTGGGAAGACCGCGGCACGGCCCAGGAGTTCCAAGAGGCCACGCACGTGAGCATCCCCTGTCCCTTCTGCGGAGCGTCCTTTGAGGGCGAGTCGACCCAGCGCGTGTTTGAGTGCCCGTCCTGCGGCAATAAGATCGGTGTCGCCGACCTGCTCAAGCCGGGGACGTTTAGCAAGCGCCTGACCATGGGCGTTGGTGCGGAATATGTGCCCGAGCAGGGTATTCCCTGCGAGATAACGCCGCAGCAGGCGCGCGCCAATGCGCTTGAGCTGGTGCGCCGATATCCAGACGCCTTTGCCGGTCACGATGTGGAAGACGCGATTCAAAACGACATGATGCTCTTCTACTTCCCCATGGCGCTCGCGGACCTGCGCATGATGGCGTCCTTCCCGGGCAAGGGCCTGAGCAAGGAGACCCTGGTGTACTACGAGGTGCTCGACTGGGCATATCCCAGGGCAAACTACCTGGACGTTCGCCTTATGGGCATTCTGGGGCCATGGGACTTTGCCAAGGTTGGGTCGTTCGACCCGGCCATGCAGGAAGGCGACTTCCGCGTTGTCTCCGTCGATGCGTCCACCAAGGACCAGGTGGTCATTGACAAGCTGGCGCTCGACATTGTTGGCAACGATGCCGAGACTTTCCTGGGGCTCAATAAAAAGAGCATCCGCACCTGGGCGCGCAAGGCCCGCAAGCACAAGGACGGCCTGGTTATGGTGCCGGTCTACTTTGTCGATCGTCCCGCGTCGGATGGACGTAATGGCGAGCAGGTGCGCATTGCCGTGAACGGCCAGACGGGCCGTGCGGCGGCGGTGGTGTTTAGCGACAAGCGCGAGACGCATATTGTGGCGCCGCTCAATCCGAGCCTGCATCTGTCCGGCGAAAGCACCGTTCACGCCACGCCCGTCGAGGTCAAATACATCAAATCGCCATTCCTGTACCAAATTGTGCGCCGTGGAGGCGACGAGCAGCCACGTCAGGTGGCAGCGGCTGCCGAGGGTTCCTACCGAGAAGAAAAACCCAAGCGCAAGGGATTGTTCGCTGCGATCTTTGGGAAGTAGGGAAGCGGAGCCGGGGCGTCGGGCTGCATCGCAAGGTCATGAGACGAATTTAAGACTGCTGGGAACGTGCTACCATTGCCGATAGCCTTAATCTTGTAAGAAGCGGAGGCCAGATTATGGGTTTTGCGGATCAGCAGCTTCAGCTTCAGGTACCGTATTCTCCTGACGACACGTTTAATGCCTTGAAGGCAGCTATGGAAAAGCTGCCTAAAGTAAAAGTTGATAGTGCATCGCCCACAACAAGAACAGTTGCAGCCGAGATTGGTATGAGCCTTTGGTCTTGGGGCGAAAATATCAGTATTTCGGTTGTTCCAGTTGAAGGCGGATCTGGCGTTACTGTCAAGTCGTCATCTAAGGTCAGGGCAAACGTATTAAACGGGGGCAAAAATGCAAAGAATATTGCCGAGATAGTCGATGCCCTATCGAAGGAGCTTGAGCGGTATACGCAGGTTTCACAGACTATTGAGACGCTGGCGGATAGTGATTGATGTAGTTGCAAGGCTTGAGAGGCTTGCAACGCTGCGTGATAGTGGAGTGCTTACCGAGGAAGAGTTTGCTGCAGAAAAGGCAAAAATCTTTTTGTAATCAGACACGGTGGTTGGATTTGCATTCTATTATTGAACTTGGTTATACCAGGCTGAAAATATCGTGTGTAATAAAGGTGCGTAGTAGTCTCGTCTTGATTGGCAGATGTAAATAAACGGTGGAACGGCTGTAAAAGAGCCTTGCCACTGGGTAAAATCAGGATGTGCCGCGGAACCCGCTCCTCAGTCGGTCAACTTTGGAAGCGCGGGCAACGCAGGTGCTATCGTCTTAAAGGGTCGGCTGCAACCGACCCTTTTCTATGACTCCCTTCGCTATCCGTTACTGCTTATATTCCCGCCAGATCGAGTAGAGGTTCCGGGCAATGCCGGTCACATACATCGAGAGGCGCAGGATTTCAAGAAACAAGTTCATAGGCTTCACCCCAATCGGAGATCGGAGCGTTGCCCGCAGGCGGATTCCGCGGCGGTCAAGATTTTACCTCACAGGCCGCGGTGGGAGACATCCTATCCACCCCCTGGTTTGGAGCAGTGTCGATCTGACGGGCAATCAAGCCTTTAGCTCTCTTTGAATTGAGCAAGCATCTGCCCGAAGAATCTGAGCCCGGATGGCTCATAAATGAGTGAGCCGCCATCTTCGGTCCGGTAGACCCCGCAGGGGAGGTAGCGCCCGTCGGGAAGGACGTAAAGGTTTTCTTCCTCCATCAGTCCCGTTGGGAGTATCGGGGTCTCGTTTTCGCCCATTTGGAACTCATCGATATTCGCGATCTTCCTCTCCATGATGCCTCCTACCTTATTTCTTGAATGGCGCCCTAAAACAAGCAGCTCTCAATCAACTCTTTACCGCGCAGGGTGTCGATCCATTTCTGCGGAATTGCGTCCATGCCGTATGCTGCGCCGGCGAGGGCGCCTGCGACGGCTGCGGTGGTGTCGGTGTCGTCGCCCAGGTTGACGGCGGCAAGCACACAATCATCGTAGCTGTTAGTGTTGACGAAGCACCAAGTGGCTGCCTTAAGCGTGTCGCGCACGAAGCCACCCGACCTGATTTCGTGCTCGGGTGCATCTTTCAGACAGAGTGTCCATTCGGGGAGCGCGCCGTCCATCTCGGACCTCAACAGTTCGATGAACTTGACACATGACTCGGTCGATGTTCTATGAGCGTGGGTGATTGCAGAGACCTCACGGATCTCTTTGTCTGTTGCATCGGCAAACGCCAGGGGTGCGATGCGCATGAGCGAGCCGTTGCCGTTGTCGCGCTCGCCGGAGCCACCCTTGCCGGAGCGAAGGGCGCGGGCGGTCGTTCCTCCGTAGTCGAAGACGCCATCAATCGTGTACTCGTCGTTGGCGATCCAGCTCACGAATTTGTCGCGCATGTCCTCGGTGTCAATGCGGCCGAGCTCTCTGATGGAGTCGCAGGTGGCGAGCGTCATAGATGTGTCGTCGCTCCAGGTGCCGGCGGTCTGCTCGTGCGTGCCGTAGCCGATCATGTCGGTGCATTCGAACGTGCCACGAGGTCTGAACTCGTAGGGAACGCCCAGCGCGTCACCGACGGCAAGCCCATAGATGCAGTCGCGCAGTGTTGTTTTCGGTCTGTGTGTCATGGAAAGCTCCTCTTTTCCCGGGTGATGTGGAGCGCCGTCGGGGGTATCGGTCGCAACGTGCTGCTATCCTTGCACTTCGCCATTAGTCGCTTCGTTGATGGCGCGGTACTCGGCACTCAGCTCGCGTGCCAGCTCTTCCTTGCTTGGAAGATACGGCAGGTATTTGGCGGCAAACACTTGGTCGTTGTCTTCGGGCAGCGTGTACTCGACGATCGAATCGCTTTTGTCCGCGCAGAGCACGATGCCTATGGGCGGATTGTCGCCTTCGTTCATGAGCTCACGCGTGTAGTAGTTCACATACATTTGCATCTGGCCCAGGTCCTGATGCGTAAGGTCATCGGTCTTAAGGTCGATGAGCACGAAACAGCGCATCAGATAGTTGTAAAACACAAGGTCAATATAGAAATGGCGCCCATCAAAGGTGATGCGCTTTTGGCGCGCCTCGAAAGCGAAGCCACGGCCAAGCTCCAGCAGGAACTTCTGAAGATGCGTGATGAGCGCCTGCTCTAGATCGCTCTCGCGAAACGCAGTATCGTCCGAGAAACCTAAAAACTCCAGCACATATGGGTCGCGGATGATATCCTCGGGGCGACGAGCCGGGGCGCGCTTTTGGATTTCCTGGGTGACGGCCTCCTTGTCCTTGCTGGCAAGTAGGCGCTCTCGGAACATGGTGTTGATCTGGCGCTCGATCTGGCGCGTGCTCCAGCGAGAATTGGCGCATTCGTTCATGTACCAGGCGCGAGCATCAGGGTCGGGAATGCGCATCAACCTGCGGTAATGAGTCCAGCTCAATTCGCTACGCAGTGCGTCGCGAATTGGAAACGCAAGAAAGAACTGACGCATATTGCGAAGGTTTGCGATGCCAAAGCCTCTTCCGAAATCCGCGGTAAGCCTTCTGGAGAGGCCCGCAATCAATGCCTCTCCATATGCTGCGCGCTCCTCTCCGCCCTGTTCATCAACAATGCTCTTGCCGATCTCCCAATATGCCTCAACCATCGCAAAGTTAACGGCGGTATATGCCTTGTTGCGAGCGGCGTTGAGAATCGAGGAAACCTGCTTGTAAAAAACTTCTGGCACGATTGTCGATTCCCCGCGGTTTACCAGTTCACCCATCAATATCGCCCGACTTTCCTCTTGAGGAATGCATCTTTATTACATTTAGTTTAAAGCCTCGCGCGGACACGAATTGCTGCGTTGTCTGGCACCTTCGCATGGGGGCCTTGCGGTGGTTAAAATGTGGCCAAAAAAGCCCGTTTTAGCGAACCCCACGGGAGTGACATGCATGGACAAGAACACGCTGCTATTCCAGGACAAAGGTTCGGGTAGGTTTAAAGACGTCAAGATCTACCCTAACCGTATTGAGGTGCTCAAGAAGGGCACGTTTGGTGGCAAGCACACCGAGATTGTTTACCTTAAGGACATCACTGGGGTCAACAGGATCAAGGGCCGCGACGTTTTCCTACGTAACAGGCTGTTGACCGCTTGTGTCTTTAGCCTGAGCAGTCGTGCGAAGGCCCAGGAGTTTGTTAACGCGCTGAACATGGTGATGTAGTCGAAAGCGGCGTTCGGGCCAAGGTAAAAATCGGGGGCACAGAACGGTGTTCTGCGCCCCCGATTGAGTCGATGTGTCTAAAAGGCTGGCTTGCCTATTCGCTGTCGTCCCCAGCGTTTTCGCGGTCATTTGCAAGCATCGCTGCGCCGGCGACTGTCGTCGCCACGGCGGCGGCAGCGAGCCCGGCGGCGATGCCAGAGCCGTCGCCTGTGCCGGCAAGCTTTCCGGCCGAGCTTTTGCCCTTGCCGTTCTTGTCGGCGCTACCTGCGTTGGAGCCCGTGCCACCGTCGGTGCCGGCGCCGTTGCCGCCCGCGTTGCCCGAGGCTGCAACGGTAAAGCTTGCGGCTCCGTCGCTGGCGAGCGTGTAGTTCTGCGCCGCGTCGCCCAAGAGACCGTTCACGCGCACCCAGTACGTTCCTGCGGCAAATGTTTCGCCCTCGGCCATTGCCGTGCCCGGAGCGCCGTTCGCGTCGTGCACAAACTCGAGCTGGGCCGTGCAGGCATCGGTTTCGAGCTTGCCCTCGAGTGATGCCGCAATCTTGGCGCGCACGTCTTCGCCGGCCTTAAGGCCTTCGAGTCCCTCAAAATGGGGCGTCAGCGCGCGTGGATCGATATCGATGGGCACAGAGCCCTGCAGCCCCGTAACGGTCTCGTTGCCCAGGGCGTCGACATCCACGTATTCAATGGCAAACGCATGGCCCGAAGCTGTCGCGTTGAGCGCGTTGCTGCTGTCGGCAAGGCGGAAATGACCCTCGCCAACGGTCTTGCCATCCTGGAATGAGGCATCGCTCAGCGAGTCGCCGTACGTCATGCGCATGCGGGTCGGGAGATAGTACGGGAGATAGTACGAAGCCGTCTGCTTGTGCTCCGTATCGTAATTGCGCTGGTAGATGCTCCGGGCCAGCGCCGCATCAACAAAGTCGGATGCGATGATGCCAATGTGCTTGAGGTAATCTGACTTTGTATCCTCGGTGCCGCTGGGGTTGATGTACGGGCTCTTATACAGATGCTCGTTGACTACTCGTGCCGAGGTAAAAGGATTGCCTCCGTGCGACAAGCCCGTGCAGCTGGTGTAGTTGATAGACCAGCAGCGCTCCAGGACTTGCTCCTTGGCCCCGTTATCGTCCTCGACATCTACCTCGTTGCGCGTGCGCCCGGTCGTTTCCTTCAGCGCATTATCGACCCAGCTGAGCTTGTCGGTTCCCGTGAGTTTGTACTTGTCCTGGGCGTATACCTTGGTGCAATAGGGCTCTTTGTCGCCTGTTTCCCCCGCGGCTTCAAAGCCCCGCGCGTCTTGGACGAGACACATAGTGGCGCTGTCGGAGTGAGCCTTGATCTTGTCATCCCATTCGGTAAGGTCGAGGCCCCACGTGTGGCCGCTTACACTGTTGCCGGCGAGCCTAAATCGACGCAGCAGAACGATCTTTCCGCGCACCTCGTGTAGCGTGGGGATTCGGCTCGACGTATAGAACAGTTTGGGGTTGTCGTCCAAAACCTTGGCGAAAGCCGTCGTAACACTTTCGTCGGTAGCCTCGTCGTTGCCTCGTGATACAAGCATGATGAGCGCTTCTGTCGGGTTTTCGTTCAAAAACGTTTTGAAGTAGCCTATGACATCGGAAAGATGCATAAAGTACGCGTCATTTTTTGAGCAGGTAGTAATCCCCGTGGTCGATACCGGGGTCGTCGCCCTTTCCGAGCCGGATATCAAAATAGCGAATGCCTTCGAGCAACTGCGTGGGAATGTAATCCTGCTGGCATTTTACTTGCGAGGATTGGGGCTCAGTGTCGTTGTCCACGCTGCAGGTGCCCGAATCGTGCGTACCCGGGATGCTCAGCTCGTCGAGGAACTTGTTGTCGTCGACGTATTTCATCCAACATGGCCCATCGACGTAGCTGCTGTACGTGATCCAGTCGAGGCTGCTAACCGTGGCATCGTTCTTTTTCATGTCGTAACCGATAAGTTCGAGCTCCCACGGAATGCTCTTACTCTTATGGCAGATCTTATTGTTGTCCTAGTCTTCGCCGTTCGATTCTATTGCCAGGTACTTAATGTCTTTTTTCTCGGTTTCTTTCTCGACCGTGCGGTCTCGGATGATATAGGTTCCGTTTGATTGACGCTCGAACGCAAAAGCGCGGCTGGGCTTGTTGTCATACTCGCCGCCCCATACGTGGATGACCTTTCCATCTTTGTCCGAGTCGTCGTCGACCGACCAAATGCTGTAGCCCGTCTTTTTATGCTCTTCGAAATTGAGCAAGGTGCGGATGGCATACCAATTTGTATTTTCTGTATCGGTCGCTACGTGCTCAAGGATGAGCTTGCTGGACGTGCCGTCATTAAACAGGTGGCAGACGTTGCCGATGACGTTGCCGTCTTCGTTGACGCTCGCGGTGCGAAAATAGCCCGCGGGGCGAAGGCGAATGACGAAATTACCGAGGTGCTCCGCCGGTTTGGGCGTGTCGTCTGCAAATGCCGCTCGCAGGGGAATGCCCGGTGCCGCGGTTTCTGGCAGGCTTGCAAGCGGCGACAGCGCCGCAAGACCTAAGCCCAGCGTAAACGCTCGGCGACTGATGGCATGATGTTCGGCCATGACTCCTCCATTCGCAGGGTGCGGTTATGCGATAGTTTTGGTCACTATACTGCCCAGATGTTTAAAGGCGTCGGCTTAATTGCCTGCGCGGCGCTATAAATCGGCGGGCGGACGTGTTGGGATGCTTGCCTATTTGTGCTGCTACCGCGCTGGGGGTGGTTTTGCCGCCCGGCACCCTCGCGTTCGCCGGCTACCGGCATAAGAAAGGGAGGGCCGGTTTACCGGCCCTCCCTGGGTACGAAGCGCTGGGGCACCGCCGCTTGTTAGCGCTGCGCCCGTGTTTCCCGTTGCGCTCGCCAGTCGCTTAGCGCTTGATCTCGATATCGTCGAGCTTGACGTCCATGGCCTCAGTCTTGGCCTTGGCGATGTCATCGGCAAATTCCAGGGACTTCATCATGGCTTCGACGGCGTCCTTGTGCTCCTCGACGTTGTCGATGCGCACGTAGACGCTGCCGCCCTCAACGTCGGTGAAGTACTCAGTCGTTACGCCGCCCGAGTGCGTGAAGTAAGCACTGCGCCAGGTCTTGCCGTTGTATTTAACGGGGTCGCTTTCGGTCCATCCGGAGTTGGCCTTCCACTTTGCCTCGTAGTCGAACAGCTCGTCAGCGTTCTTGTCAGAGTCGAAGACAGGGATGAAGCGATCGCTGGCGTGCTCGCTCTCGGTGAACTTAAACTGGGCCCTGTCGGCGGTGTCGCCGGCAACGTCGGTGATCTCGACGCCCTCGGGCACCTCGACCTTAAACCAAATGAAGTCGGTCCTCATATCCACGGCTGGCTTTTCTGCGCCGCCGCCACCGCCACTGCCGGTAGCGCCGCCGCTTCCGCCGCAACCCACCAGGGCAACCGCGGCAAAGAGACTCATGCAGAGTGTGAGAATCGCAAAGGCCTTCTTTTTCATGGTCGTGTCCTCCTCGATCTGTAACCGCCCATGGATTACCTGCCTTTACTGTACGCGTGGACGGCTCGCTAGGGTGGGCCATGTGTCCCATTCTGAGGGCCGGATTTGCGCCGACAAGTGGCAATATGCGCGGGTCCAAAAGAGGGGAGGGCCGATGCCTGTCGGCCCTCCCCGGGGTTGGGTGCCCGTTGCTTTAATGGGGCGCATGTGCGCAGGTGCGCGTAGGCGCGTGCGGGTGTCCCGTTACTTGAGCTCGATGCTCGAAATCTCGACTTCGCGCGCCTCGGAAACTGCCTCTGCCATGTCATCGGGGAACTCGATGGAGTTGAGGAGCGTCTCGGCTTCTTTCTTGTGCTGGTCGAAGTTCGAGATGAGGACGTAGACGCTTCCCGGCTCAACGTCGGTAAAAAAGCATGGTTGAGATGCCGCTGTTGTCCTCGAATGTTCCGACGAGCCACGTCCTGCCGTTATACTCGACGGACCCGCCTTCCTTCCACTGGAACGTATCCCCCTTCTTTTTTTCTGCCTGGTCGGCGTGGGATTCCTCGGCTGTCATCGCATTTTTTTCCAAACGGGGATAAAGCGATCGGCCGAGGCGTTCTCGTCTTCGGGGAAGGTGAGCTGGACCCTGTCGGCATTCTTGCCGGCGGAGTCGCTTACGCCGACGCCCTCG
>ENA-OQHD01000078-OQHD01000078.1-human-gut-metagenome-genome-assembly--contig:-NODE-78-length-42721-cov-13.978330_pt1 | contig 42721 bp, 57 predicted proteins | sample MGYA00242560_ERZ504711 | MGnify/ENA primary metagenome ERZ504711 (study PRJEB26092, sample SAMD00036198) | human gut metagenome | host: Homo sapiens | study: EMG produced TPA metagenomics assembly of...
AGGTAAGCACCGGCTACTTTTTTAGCCAATAATGACACACCCTTCTACCTGCGCTTTTGTAGAATCTTGGAATTTAATAGATACCCCCCTTCACTGTCATTCCACATTTCGTCAATCTGGTGATTCGATTTGATTCCGCATATGTAATCTATTTTGTCTGCTTAGTCTACATACGCGGAAACCCATCTGCCTGCGTCTACCTACTGCGGCTAGTTGCGCCGTGTGCCTATAGCTAAGCCCCTTGATTCGGCGCAACGTGGCTTGACAATCGCGCGTCTTTTAGCTTTGGCATATTTACGAAATCCTGTCCGAGGCTGGCACCGCCAGAACCGAACCAAAATCCGAAATGCGGGACGTTTAGCCAAAGTCGCCCGACTGCGTATGCCCGACCCGTATATAACCCCTCATATCGCCTCTGAGTGGCCGAGGTAGAGGATTGTGATGTAGTTCCCACCCGGCACACGACCCCTCGTCACTCTGCCTCATAGTTCGTCAGCAGCACCTCGACCACGGGCTTGTGCTTCCCGTTGACGATATAGGCATGGTCGGCATAGGAAACGTGGCAATCCGACCAAAGCGTGTCGATGAGCCCATTGCTCCGGTAGTCGTTGTGCGACCACGAGGAAACCATGAACCTGCACCCGCTTTCCGTGAGCGAATCGTGCAACCCCTTCTCCTTCTCCTCGTCCCAGGTGTGGCAATAGGTGCTCGTAAGCCCGATATAGGGTGGGTCGCAGTAGATGAGGGAATTGTCCGGTGCGGCGTCGATAGCGTCCCCGTAGCCCATGGCTAGGAACTCCCAATCGTTCTCGGCGATCTTTGCTTGGACGTACTCGACCTGATTCACAATCTTCGTGACGTACGCCTTGGAGAAACGGTTGTCGTTATGCCCATAGGGGACGTTGTAGCGGTGCTGGCGGTTGAATCTCATAAGGCTGTTGAAGCAAGACCGGTTGAGGAAGAGAAAATCATACGGGTCATGCGATTCGTTGAACCGGTCGCGAACCTCATAGAAGTAATCCCCCCCCCCTCGATTTCAGGCGGGCGCCCTCCGATTCGAGAAACTTCCGGCAGCCTGCGGCGGTAAGCTCGCCGTTCTGGATTGCCCGATAGAAGTCGATGAGATGGATATTCGTGTCTGAGAAGATCGCCTGCTGCGGGGCGAGGTTGAATCCGACGGCTCCCGATCCCATGAACGGCTCGACCCAGACTGTATCGCCCTCGACCGCAGCGCACCGTGCAATCCACGGGACGAGCTTTGTCTTGATGCCCTGTGTCTTGATGGGCGGGACGTGAACCTTATCGATGATTTTCGTGCATTCTGTATCTGCGGAGTGAGCCACTGGATTGTCCTCTCAACGTAATTACGTCTCGGGACTTTCCCATGGATCCAATAACCTAAGTTGACAATGCCGCAGCGGCAAGACCATCGCAAAAAACCGCGCCGCCCCTACGATTGCGCCGTATCTGCAAACCCTGAGCGAAGGGAGCCGCATATGCATGCAGCGGCATTTTCGCCTCGGGGGGGGTCGCTCCTAAGACGACTTCTCTCAGAGGCCAAGGTCTTATTGAGTACGTCCTGATCATAGCGATTATCGGTCTGGTGATCGTGTTCGCGGGATCCGGCGTGGCCGGCGCGATTCGAAACCAGTTCAACCTGGTCGGCAACACGGTGAACGGCGGGACCAGCGGTGGTACCGAAGGCGGTGGCGTATCCGGTGGCGGCGATACCGGCACGGCATCGGCGACCGTCCAGGCGGCCATCGCCAAGGACGCGAAGGACTGGACGCTCGACGAGCAGAAGGCCGTGGCCGAGGACATAGCGGCGAAGGGGGAGGCATCTCCCGCCTACGCAAAGGCAAAGGCTGCGATGGATGCCGGCACTAAGTTCTCGATGAAGTTAACGAACGGCAAGACCCTTGAGTACAGGATCATCGGCATCAACCACGATAATCTTGCAGACGGCTCAGGCAAGGCTGGGCTGACGTTCGAAGGGGCTAACACAGCCTTGGGTGACGCGAGAATGAACGCAACCGCCGCCAATTCGGGCGGATGGGAGAAGTCGGAGCTTCGCGGCCGCTTGAACTCCGGTGACCTCTGGTCGCTGCTGCCCGCCGAGCTTCAGTCCAAGGTGAAGCCCGTCACAAAGATGACCGACAACAAGGGCGGCGGCACGGCTGGCACCCCATCGGCCACGACCGACAAGGTATTCCTGCTCTCGTCGACCGAGGTCTGGGGCGATCTTGACTCCGATGGTGCCCAGTACGAGTACTACAAGTCCAAGGGTGTGACTATTTCGAACTATTCCGCAGCTTCGTCTAGTAGCCAGCACTGTACTCGCTCCGTGCTTCCGAGCGAATCTCTTGCGTTTCGCTGGGTCAACAGCGGTGGAAGCCAGACCAACAGCTTTTCGTCGAGCACTACCTACGTGTTCCCGGCCTTCTGCTTCTAATCCCACACCCAAGCCCGCGCAATCCCGCGCGGGCTTTCTTTTCCATCCCCAAACATCTCGCTCAACACACGGGGTGCCCCCAAAAGGCACGCCGCAGTACCGCAGCTTGTAATCATCCCTCACATCGCAAAGCAGAGACCCCGTTTTCCGCCCTTTTGTCCATTTCTGCCACTCTATCTGCGCAATACCCCCTTACCTGTGCCACACCGCCGCGCTATCCCCACCGTCGCTAGGGCATCCCGACCCGCACGATTCAACCCAACCCCACAACCCAAAATAGCCATCGCCCCAGCTACATGACACACAAGACACATAACCTCCCCGTCTCCACATCTCGTTCAAACTTCCCGAAAAATCTCCCCGTTATGAAACCGCCTACCTGCGCACCTACCGAGCTGAATAAACCCCACCTGCCCGATTCGCCCGCCCTAAAGCGCAACAGAGCACTACCTGCCTGCCGCAGCGGCATTCCTCCAGCTAACCGGAAACCGCCCGACTGGCTATTCTTGACCTATCCGGTTGCCTGCCGCGCGACCCGAAGCCTGATCAGCATCGGCAAGCGCCGAGCGCGGAGGACGTGGCCACTAAGGGCCTGAAAGAGTCCGCAAGTGCTCAAAACTTGGCGAAAGGCGCAAAGGATGACGGGATCCGTTTCGGATACCGAGTACCCAAGTGAGGTCGATCTAGGCGGTTTTAGCAGACTACGTCTCCTGCCAGCGATCACCCCCGAGAGGGAAAGGGTCTCGAAGGATTCCGAAATTCGATGCGACCGATTGCCGCTCGGACAAGGGACCGGACTTCATGGCCAATTGCCGCGGATCTATAAACGCAAATTACCCATACCACGGATTCGCGGCACAGGCCTCCATGAGATAGGAGCCACATGTCCGCGAGCGGTTTGAAATTAAGGGACTACCAAGCGGAATGTATCGACATAATCGACAACCTCGACAGCGGCGCCCATCTGGTGCAGATGGCAACCGGGTTGGGCAAGACTGTCACGTTCGCGAACATCCACAGGCACGGCCGGATGCTGATTCTGTCCCATAGGGACGAGCTTGTGGCGCAGCCGGTCAAATACTTCGATTGCCCCGTGGGCATCGAGAAGGCGAGCCGCTACTCTAACGGCGAGCCGGTCGTCTCCGGTTCGGTCCAGACCCTATCGCGCGGTACCCGCCTCGAGCGGAACTTCAAGCCGGGCGATTTCGACCTCATCGTGACCGACGAGGCGCATCATGCCTCGGCACCAACCTATCGAAAGATTATCGATTACCTTCAACCCCGCCTTCATATCGGTTTCACGGCTACGCCGAACCGAGGTGACGGTAGGGGACTGGACGACATTTTCGAGGATATCGTCTTCCAGCGTGACCTCCTTTGGGGTATCCGCCGCGGATACCTCTGCGATATCGACTGCATGCAGGTCGAGGTCGAATGGTCCACCAAAGGCGTGAAGCGCGTGGCGGGAGACTTCCAGCTGAGCGCCCTGAACGACGCCGTGAACCGCCCGAAATCGAACGCACAGGTGGCTGAGGCCTACCGCAGCTTCCACCGCGGTCAGACCCTCATCTTCGCATCCTCGGTCAAGCACGCCTATGCGCTCGCCGAACTCATCGAGGGCGCGGTGGTCGTCGATGGCAAGACCCCAATGGACGAGCGACGCCAAATCATCGAGGATTTCACCACCCGCAAGATCCCCGTCCTCATCAATTTCGGCGTATTTACCGAAGGCACCGACATGCCCCTCATCGAGACAATCCTACTGGCCCGACCGACGCGAAACTCAACCCTCTACACGCAGATGGTCGGGCGCGGCCTGCGTCTCTACGAGGACCCCGAAACGGGCTACAAGAAACAGAACCTGCTGCTGATAGACTGCGTAGGCGATTCCGACAAGAACGATATCTGCACGGCTCCGAGCCTGATCGGCATCGACCCGAGTGACCTCGATGAGAACGAGAAAAAGGCCGTTCGTGGCCCCCTGTCGGGCATGCGCGACCGTATCGAGGCATCCGAGGACACTCCCGAGGGCTGGGTCCTTTCCGTCCGCAAGGTTGACCTCACCTCATCGAGCCAGAATATCGCCTGGATTCGCCGTGCGGACGGCTCGAAGGTCATCCGCGGCAAAGGCTGGTCGGTTCGCATGCACGCCCCCGATATCCTCTACCGCGTCACGGTCGATTTCATCGGCAACAACAAGACCGTCCGTGAATATGACGATGAGGTCGAAGCCGAGGCCGCAGTTCGCCGCTGGCTAGACCGCTATCCCGTACCTTCCCAGGACAGATCCCTATGGGACACTGAATCTGTCAAGAAATGGGGCAACAAGCCCGCCTCCAGTGCCCAGATTGGGCAGATCAGGCGCATGCTTGGTGACGATTCCGAGGCAATCGATGTCGAGCATTTGACGAAGCGTGAGGCGGCTGCGGTGCTGGACAACGCATTCGAGAAACAGGAAAAGGCCTTCGCCGATATCTATGGCCTGTGCCCCAAATGCGGTCAAGCTCTAAAGCTCACCAAGAACAAGAAATCCTTCACCTGCACGTCGAACCACTGGTCACAAGATGGTTCATGGAGGCTGGTTTCGGGATGCGGAACGACCTTCAAGGTGAGAGCCGACGGCCATTGCATAAAACCCGCCGACCTCAAGGCCATTCGCGAGAACGGCTACTACGTATGGCGAAGGAAGAAGTACGCCTTCGAACCCGCCGTGAACCTCGGCGACTTCAGCGCTATCAGATGCATCGGCGAAGCCGATGATGATTCTTGATAGTACGACCCCGCACTCCACAGCCAAAACACGTCCAGTCCTAACGGCCGGACATTGCCTCATTCCCAGTCAATCGGAGTGATTTTCAATAGCATCTTCACTGACCGATTCCTTTGGTCATCCTCCAATCTCCAACCTTGCCGCTGCGACACGTTATGGATTGATCGGTTCGGTCCATCGTACGCTCCTGCATGCAATATCAATCCCCATTCGAAGGGAGTGTCGCATATGCATGCAGCGGCAAACAACCTTCGGGGGGGGGGGTATCTCCTAGGAGTGCCCGCCTTCGAGGCCAATCTATCATCGAGTACGTCCTGATCATCGCCGTCATTGGCTTGGTGATCGTGTTCGCCGGCCCCGGCGTTGCCGGTGCCATCCGCAATCAGTTCAGCCAGGTCACAAACACGGTCGACTCCGGCACCGACGGCGGCAATTTCATGAGCGCGGAGGAAAAGGCCTATCAGGAGGCGATGAAGACCGTCGTGAACAAGGACGCGAAGGACTGGACGCTCGATGAGCAGAAGGCCGCCGCGACCGACATCGCCAAGAACGGCACGTCCTCGCCTGTCTACGCCAAGGCGAAGGCCGCGATGGAAGCGGGGACGAAGTGGTCGGTCAAGTTGACTAATGACAAGACGATTACCTACCGCATCATCGGTATCAACCACGATGACTTGGCAGATGGCTCCGGTAAGGCGGGTCTGACGTTCCTCACCACCTCGACGACCATCAGCTCCCGCATGAACGCGTCGGCCACCAACGCAGGCGGCTGGGAGAAATCGGAACTCCGCCAGAAGATGAATGGCGGCGAGATCTGGAACCTCATGCCATCTGATTTCCAGTCTAAGGTGAAGCCAGTCAAGAAGTTCACGAATAATGTCAGCGGAATCGATAAGAATGCTGCCGTGACAGCCACTACCGACAAGTTATTCCTGCTCAGCTATTCAGAAATTGTCGAGAATCCTTTGAATAGTTGGTCTAATTATATATGGATTGACCAAGAGGGCAGCCAATACGAGGGTTTTAAGGGAAAGGTAGCGAATAACGATTCAGACAATGCTTGTTTGCGGAATGGCTACTTTTGGTGGGAGCGTTCGGTGTGTCTGGTAACCAATGCAGGCTCCGCCCGCGAGAACTTCCTCTGTGTTAGCAACGAGGGTGACCCGTCGTCGTACTACTACGGCTCCGCGACGTACTCGCGTTGCGTCTGCCCAGCTTTCTGCTTTTAACCCACTCACTTAGCCCAAATTGCCGCTGCGGCAAATCAGCCTCGCTAAGCCCCATGAATCTTATCTTCAAACCATCAAAGACTTTGGCTTGAGAGGATACCTTCATGGCAGATAGCGAGGCTCAACTTTTTGATGCAACCGGAAAGAATATCGGCTCATACAAACTCGAAGTAATGGACACTTTCTGGAAGCGCTTCATGGGGTTGATGGGACGTCCCGAGATGCCGATTGGCGATGCTGCGCTGTTCCGCAAGTGTTCCTCGATTCACATGTTCTTTATGAAGATCCCCATCGATGTCATTTGGTACGGGTCGTCGATGCCTGACGGTCGTGTACCCGTCCTATCGGTCGCGAGGGACGTCAAGCCTTGGCAATTGTCTTTCGGCCCGAAGCGCACACAGGGATGTCTCGAAGTCGCCGCCGGCACCGTCCCCAAGAACCTCGATTCAATCGAGATCGAGGCAGCAACATCCGACCGACCGAAAACGACCGTTGCCCCTCCCGATTACCGGGACATCGTGCGTGACCGCATCCAAGTGACCAGATGCGTCGACAACTTGCTGCACTTTTACATAGCCGTGTCCTTTAGAAATGCCCACACGGCCCTCAATCGTTGCTGACGACGAACACAATTGTCATGGTTCATTCGATTGACTTTCAAGAGCTTCTTCTCACCGACTGATTTCTTTAGTCATCATCCTCACTCCCCAAATATTGCCGCAGCGGCAAGACTGGGGCGAGTTCTCGCGATAACCCTACGCTTTGTTCGTTTCTGCAAACCCTGAGCGAAGGGAGCCGCAATATGCATGCAGCGGCATTTTCGCCTCGGAGAGGGGTATCTCCTAGGAATACCCGCCTCCGAGGCCAATCGATTATCGAGTACGTCCTGATCATCGCCGTCATCGGCTTGGTGATTGTGTTCGCCGGCCCCGGCGTTGCCGGCGCTATCCGCAACCAGTTCAACCAAGTCGCGAACACGGTCGATTCCGGCACCGACGGTGGCAATTTCATGAGCGCTGAGGAAAAGGCCTATCAGGAGGCCATGAAGACCGTTGTGAATAAGGACGCGAAGGACTGGACGCTCGACGAGCAGAAGGCCGCGGCAACCGACATCGCCAAGAACGGCACGTCCTCCGTTGTCTACGCAAAGGCCAAGGCCGCGATGGATGCCGGTACCAAGTTCTCCGCCAAACTGACCAATGGCAAGACGCTCGAGTACCGCATCGTCGGCATCAACCATGACGATCTCTCCGATGGTTCCGGCAAGGCGGGCCTGACGTTCGAGGCGACTAATTCTGCACTGGGTTACCAGAAAATGAACGCTACGAATACCAACGCCGGTGGCTGGGAGAAGTCGGAACTCCGAGGCCGTCTCAACACAGGTGACCTCTGGTCGCTCCTGCCCAGCGAACTTCAGTCCAAGGTGAAGGCCGTCACGAAGATGACCGATAACCAGGGTGGCGGCAAGGCCGGTACTCCCACCACCACGACCGACAAGGTCTTCCTGCTCTCGGCGACCGAGGTCTGGGGCGATATGCAGTCCGACGGCACCCAGTACGAGTACTACAAGTCCAAGGGCGTGACGACGTCGAACTACTCCGGAGCTTCGTCGAGTAACTATCACTGGACTCGCTCCGTGTATCCGAGCGACTCCACTTACTTCCGCAGTGTCTATAGCAACGGCGGCTGGATCAACCACAGCGCGACGTACACCAACTACGTGTTCCCCGCTTTCTCCTTCTAATCTACGCCCCTGAACCCCTCTGGCATTCGCCGGAGGGGTTCCTTCCTAGCTGGAGGCTCCATGGTTCCCAAGAGCAGGCAAACCGAATCGATTTCGACTGAATACCTCCGACAGGCACGCATCGTCTGGCGCGAGCTTATCTCGATAGCCAAGAAACTTCCGAAGTCACGCGCCCTCACCGAGACGCAGTACATCTGCCGCGCGGGCTACGACCTCATGCAGGCGGCCGCTGAGGCTGATGGCATCTACGTAATGACGGTCGAGGAGAGTGCGCAAAGGCTTGCCTTCCTGAACGATGCCTACGGGCGGCTTTGTCTCATCGGCATGTTCATTGATGCGTGGCTGGACGATATGCCCCAAGTTATCTACACCGAGCTAGACGCTGGGGGAGTCGAAGTGGGAGTTTCCAAGCCCTTCGTAAAGATGAGCCGGCTTGAATCGCTTGCAGGCAACGTTTCTAACGCCATGAAGGTGACAAAGGGGGCCATAAAGGCGGAACGCATGCGTCTTAGAACCCTTGATTCCAAATTGGACGCAAGCTCGGTCTCACCCGAGTAGGGCTGTTCACCATCTGAGATTCACTGTCGTGAACCCCAGATGGTGGGCATCCGTTTTAGCTTCGTCGAGTAACAATCACTGGACTCGCTCCGTGAATCCGAGCAACTCCACGAACTTCCGCAATGTCAATAGCAACGGCGACTGGAACAACAACAACGCGACGAACACCAACTACGTGTTCCCCGATTTTCTCCATCTGGTCTGAGTAGCGCACCTCGTGAAAGCGGAATGGTAAAGGAGAAAAGGGGATACCCACCGGTCGGCGCCCCATTCGGCGCTGCGAATACAGGCCCCGGTGATGCAAGATGGGCGGACTTGCCTTTCGAAAGAGACGGCATCTGGATCGCATCCGCGGTTTTCAGGCACATCGGAATCGGCACCTAATATCAGGGTGCAGCCGGGGCTTATTGTCAATTTACGAGGAAGGAGGAAGCTCCTTGAACCGCTCCCAACGGGCAAGGCGGCGGGAACGCCGAGAGAGGTGCCGTCGAGAGCTGAGCCGTGAATCGCTCGAGACGGTACCGAAGACGCCCGAAGACGTATTCTCTTTCACAAATCTATATAGGGCGGCTCGCGTATGCGCGAAGGGTACCTTATGGAAATCGGCTGCGATGAAGTTCGATAGGTACCGTGCCGTCAACTGTATCCGCCTGCATGAGAGCCTGCTATCGGGTAGGTATCGCCGCCAACCTCCAGTCCGCTTCACCCTTTGCGAGCGCGGCAAGGTTAGGCATATCGTGGGGCCGCGCTACAGAGATCGAGTCATCCAGCGTTGCCTATGCGACCGCTTTATCGTCCCCATGTTGTCGCGAAGCCTCGTCTATTCGAACTCGGCGAGCCTGAAGGGCAAGGGTACCTCCTTCGCACGTTGGCGCTTCGAGCGGGACATGCTTGCTGCACGGGCGAGATTTGGTTCGGACGCTCGGGTTTTCCAATACGACGTCAAGAATTATTTCGGAAGCATCCCCTCGGTTTGGGCGCATGCCGTCCTGTCTGAAATTATCCTGAAGCCCTTTTGCGGGCGGCCTGAATCGGACTCCATGTCACGCCTCCTCGATATCGCGGCCCTGTATAGCCGCGAATCGGATTTCCTGACATTGGGCAATCAGGTGAACCAGCTTGCGGCGATTGCCTATCTGAACAGGTTGGACCATGCCTTTCATGAGCGCCTCGGGCAGGGCGGAGCGGGTCGCTATATGGATAATGGCTACATTTTCTGCTCTGAAAAAGACCTGCCGTCCATCCGACAGCTCTTCTTATCGGACCTTGAATCCCTGGGGCTTCAGCCGAATGTAAAGGCCTGTTTTTCTTCTCGCCTTGATCGGGAATTGGCGTTTCTCAAAATCCGATTCTCTTGTCCTGATGGTCGTCCTTGCCGCCGTCTCTCCAAGATTACACTCATTCGCTATCGCAGGCACCTCAAGTCCCTCTGCACGTCTGTGGATTCTCAAGAACTGCCGCCGGAAGTCATCGACGCATCTATCGCGAGCTTCAATGGAGTCCTGTCCGTCTCCACCGCTAGGCACAGACGCGCACTCGAGTCGAAAGCCCTGTCTCCGCTTCGGACATTTACGGACATTCCCGGACAATATCCTAAAACAGCCCAAAAATGTCCGAAAACGCTCCCAAATGTCCGCAATTGTATACCGTCCACCGATAACACAGGAAATATATAACGGCACACCGTTAACTATGCTACTATCCTAGCTGTCAGGCCGCACCCCAAACGACCTGCCGGACAGATAGGATGACGACATGAAAGCCCTGAATGCAGGAGGCGGAGCCAAATCCGCCTCCACCCTTTTGCGAAACGAGAAACCAATAGGAAGCCGAATGTTCTACTTCGAGGACGAGCCGCACGATGACGGCACATTCGTCCACGAGGCGGTCCAGTCGCTTCTCGGCGAGATTGTGGACGTCGCGATGCCGTGTCCGTTCAAGGCTCGCGGCTTGGAGACCATACGCATGCAGATAACACAGGCGTACCCCGCATTTTTCATCGGCCGCCGCGTGGGCGGCAACAAGCGAGGCCTCGTCGTAAGCGTCCGCTACGCCGATATCTCGAGCGGCGCCTGCATCTCCGACCAGATCTCGACCGCGGTGCGCCGAATCGAGGCATCCCACAGCCGTCCGCAAAGCCATGCGACCCGCGCAAAGCGTGCGAACTTCATCGCAGACCTTATCGATTAGCGTTTCGAGAGAGGAACCGACATGTCCGATATCAACAACGTTTCTCTGACCGGCCGCCTGACGCGACCTCCCGAGCTGCGTACGACCGCGGGCGGCACACAACTCCTGTCGTTCACCCTGGCGTTCAACACCTCGGTTCGAAACAGGCAGACCGGCGAGTGGGATGAGCGTGGAAATTTCATCGACTGCACCATCTTCGGCAAGCGCGCCGAGGCCCTGTCGCGCTATCTCGCGAAGGGTCAGAAAGTCGCAATCGCAGGCGAGCTCCGTTACTCGACATGGGACAAGGATGGCCAGCGCCATTCCAAACTCGATTTGATTGTCACTAACATCGAGTTCTTGGCGACTCGACAGTCCGCAACCCAGCCCGCGCAGGCACCTGCCCCGCAAGCCCCGATGCCCCCCGTCGTCGATCCCTACGATGACGATATTCCTTTCTAGGGGTGTGGGTTCGTTGCGATTAAACAAGATCTCGGTAGGCGGCCAGGCGGCAATCGAATTCATCTTATTCGCTATCGTGCTGATCATGGCGATGGCATTTTTCATCATGACGTATCTGGACAACGGTGGCTTTCGGAACGGACGCGATTCGGCTGACGTCGAGCTGACGCAGACGGGAACCATCGAGGGCAAATATATCGACTCGGCCGGTTACGGCAAGAGCTACTACGTGACCGTCCGAAACGGTAGCCACCAAGCAAACCACGAGGTTTCCCTGGCCGAGTACAACGCCGCGGTGGTCGGTGCGGATTTCCCTGTTGTGCTGACCGATTCCGATTCCGTCAAAACCGATGAGGCTCAAGAGCAAGCCGACAACACCGAAGCAGATTCTGCCGAATCCCAGGCGGCTGAACGCCAGAACAATGCCTACTGGCAGTGGTTTTGGACCCACCAGTTGCTCACGAACATGAGCGAGGGCGGCGAATAATCGTGAAGCATTCTGAGCCCGAACACCTTCTAGCTTCACAGGAGCGATAGATGCACGTTATCGAGAAACTTCGCGATATCTGGACGAGATACGGCGGCTGGTTCAATAGCCTGAGCCCTTACGAGCTGGACGAGTTCATACATAGCGCATCGATCCTCGTTCTCCTTGGTGGCGTCCTCGCATGTATGGTTACATTTCTCGTGGTTCTGAACGACCTGACCTCGAATTCCTTCTAGTTTCACAGCAGTGATAGATGCACGTTATCGAGAAACTTCGCGACATTTGGACGAGGTACGGCGGCGGGTTCAATAGCCTGAGCCGCTCCGAGCAGGTCGAGATTCTGCACGGTGTATGGACCTTCTCGCTCGCTCTCGGTGTTTTCGCCGGCATCGCCACGCTTTTCGTGATGCTCGTACGTCTGATTGAGCTCTTGGCGTAATTCCCCTCACAAGCGACTGTTTATCACCGGGCGGCCCTGTCAGAGCCGCCCTTGAAGAAAGAAAGCTGCATGTTCTTCGAATCTGTAATCTTCAACCTGCTCCCCATCATCGTTGGTATCCTGGTCGTGGCGATGATATTCGAATCCTGCTGGCGCAAATGCCCGCCGGACAAACTGATGATCGTATCTGGATTCGGGCAGATGCGCAGCGTCTCCGGTAAGGGCACCTTCGTTATCCCGCTCCTCCAGCGCGTCGACACTCTCTCCCTTGGTGCCGTACAGGTGCAGCTGACCACCGAAAATGAGATCCCCACTCAGGATGCGATCCTCATCCACGCCTGCGCGGTCGCCAACTTCCAGATCGGCCAGACCCCTGAGTTGATCGAGACCGCTTCCAAAAACTACCTGAACATGGACAAGGAGGAGATGACCCGCCAGGTCACCGAGGTCATGCTGGGCAAGATGCGAGAGGTCATCGGCCAGATGGATTTGAAAGAGCTCATGCGTGACCGCGAGAGCTTCAACGCCAAGGTCTTCGACGGCTCTAAGGACGACCTCGCCAACCTCGGCCTCGAACTGCGTACCTTCAACGTTCAGGACTTCTCCGACTCCCAGGGCATCATCCGCTCCATGGGTGCCGACCAGGCGGCGGAAATCAAGAAGGAGGCCGAGCTGGCGCAGATCAAGGCGGCCGAGGAGGTCGCCATACGCCAGAACCAGCTCGACCTGAAACAGGCCGATCTCAAGAAGCAGGCCGACAAGGCGAAGGCCGAGGCCGATATGGTGAAGGCCACCGTGACGGCCGAGAAGCAGCGTGAGCTCTACATCGCCCAGCAGGAGGCCGAGATCGCCGCGGAGACCAAGAAGGTCGAGCTCGCCGAGCGCCAGGCGGACGTGAGGGAGCGCGAGCTGAACGCGACCGTGAAGAAGCAGGCCGAGGCCGATCGCTATGCCGCCGAGCAGGCGGCCGAGGCCGACCTCTACAAGCGCACGAAGCAGGCCGAAGCCGCCCGCATCGAGCGCCAGAACGCCTCTGATGCCGAGTTGTATTCCGCTCAGAAGGACGCTGAGGGCATCAAGGCGAAGGCAACCGCCGAGGCCGAGGCCACGCGCCTGAAGGGCGAGGCTGACGGTGCGTCCGAGAAGAGCAGGGGAGAGGGCATCGCTGCTGGCGTGAAGGCCCAAGCCCAGGCCTACAACGGCATGGAGAACCCCTATCTGCTCGCCAACCGCTACATCGACATCATGCCCAAGGTGGCCGAGCAGGTCGCGAAGCCCCTTACCGCCGTCGATTCCATTAAGATGTACGGTTCGGGCAACGCCCAGAAGCTCGTAAAGGAGACCACCTCGATTGTCGACCAGGTCGCATCTGGCCTGAAGGACAGCACGGGAATCGACCTGCCGTCCCTGCTGAACGGCCTGATTTCGAGCTCCGATACCGATACCGACCCTGCAGAAAGCCCAGCTGACTGATGGCGGTCCTGCTGGTCGTCTCGGCCATGCTGCTCGACTTCCTCGGCTGCGCGATGCCCCTGTCATGGATAGCGGACACCAAGGGCATCAAAGCGGGCGTCTTTCTGATTTGGCTGACACTCGCTATCGTTGCCATCCTGATGGGGTTGCTGCATCGCGATGAGCTGGCGGGGGTGAACCCCCTGTTGACGGCAGGTCTTGAATCAATCTGCCTAGTCTCCGCGATCTATCCCTTGTTCGGTTTCGCTACGAGCTTGGCTCCCTGTGGTACCGCCCAGATCAACACGGTAACCGTCCTTGCCATCTTAGATCTCCTTGTGTCGACCGCAGGATATGTTTCCCTGCTTTTAGGAACGGTCTGGCTCATATTTTTCTAGCTCAAGGGCTACGCACCCCGAGGCTGATATCTATCCCCCGCAACCCAGACGGTTGCGGGGGATTTTCTTTGCCGATATGACCCATCCCACGCAAATACTAACGATGCACCGATAATCCTCAGATAATGCTTGCATTATGCCGTTAGGCTGTTATCATATAGTTAAGTCAAAAGCGTTCCCCAAGCGCTGGATGACGGACAGGAAGATGACTACGCGACATCTATAAATATCTCAAGGTGACGGACGACACGCCGCTCGTCACCCAGGTTATCTATGTTCGTAATTCCGTTCGGGGTCGCACGAATCCGAAGGGAGTCCGATGATGGGTGCCGATGGCGTGGCGCAGGTCGCAAGGACGATCGCAGTAATCAACAACAAGGGCGGGGTCGGGAAGACTACCGCGAGCAAGGCTCTCTGCGAGGGCATGGCTGAGCGCGGGCTCAACGTTCTCCTGATCGATATGGATGCCCAGGCGAACATCACGACTTGGGCGAAGGCCGAGACCGCTCCAGCCGTCCCCACGGTCTTCAATCTGCTCGAGAAGCCCAAGACATCCCTCTCTGATTGCGTCCAGTTCATGGACGGGTGCGACATTATCGCCGGCGATATCGCGATGAAGGACCTCGATTCGGTCCTCTCTCAAGGCCTCGGCCGCGAGTTTCGCCTGAAGCGAGCCTTGGAACCTGCGATGGACGTCTACGACTACATCGTTATCGATTGCCCCCCGTCCCTCGGTCTTTCCACCTTGAACGCCCTCGTCGCGGCAGATGACGTGGTTATCGTAACCGAGCCGTCGATGTTCTCGATTAACGGTTTCGGCAACGTCTACGACCTCGTCGAGTCCATCAAAGCCGACTATGCGTTCAACCCCGACCTCAATATCGACGGCATCCTGCTCAACAAGTACAGCAAGGACGAGGTTGCATCCCGCGCCGCCGACGAGCAGCTTCCCGCGATCGCCGAGCTTGGCCACACGAAGCTCTACGCGGCGCGTCCGATGAAGCACAAGGCGATTGAGGACGCGGCGAACAACAAGGAGCCGCTGTTCGGCTTCCGCCCCAACGATGCCGCCGTGGCCGAGTTCCGCAAGTTTGTGGACGAGTATCTGGGCGGCGAGTAGCCATGGCCGCACCATCGAAGAATCGCATGGACCTCACGGCTGACGCGAAACGAGCCATGCTGAACCGCCATTCGGGACGTGCGTCCGCACGCCCCGCGGAGACTGCCAGGCAGGCAGGCCCCTATCCCTTTGGCGATGAATGCGTGAAGGGGATGGCGGCTGCGATTAAAGCGGCCTACTCCAAGGAGTATGCGGCGGCAGATTTCCCGCGCCAGACACAAGTCTCCTTCAAGATTGATTCCAAGGCAGTAGACCGCATGAAGGTCGCAGCCGTCACCCACCACATCCGCATGCGCGATCTTTGGGCGATAGCGACCGATATCGTCATCCAAGCACTCGATGAACTCGATAGGGAAGGGATTTAAATGGACGAGATTGAGGATATTACCGGAACCTCGCTTCGGGATTGGCAGGTCGAGCGAGTCTTGGAGCCCAAAGACGCTCTCATTCCGAAGGGGATGAAGACAATCGCCAAAACCCTGCGGCACGCAGGTCAGCTACTCGCGGTAGCGACCGCCCCCAATCCCGATGACCCCGAGACTCCCTGTTATGCCTTTATCACCGTCTCTCGCAAGAACCGCGCTGAAATTAAGGCGTTCATCTGCGAGTTGACGCCCGAGCAATACCAAGATTTATTCGAAAGCGAGTGACCCTATGTCCGATTCTGCAAACAAGCTGCCCGCTCTGACCGATGAACAGCGCCGCGCGAACCTTGAGAAGGCTACAGCCGTCCGAAAGGAGCGCAAGGCCTTGCTCGATTTGGTTCGCCAGGGTTCCGTCACCTTCGAGCAGGCTTCTGCTGACCCCAAATACTGGCGCATTCCTGTGGTTCGCCTGCTGATCGCCGTTCCCGGTGTCGGCAAGACGAAGGCCACCCAGCTCATGGCTCAAGCCGGCATCGCTCCGAATCGCCGAGTCAAGGGCCTCGGCCGCCGCCAACGCGATTACATCATCGCTCACCTCCCTGGATTCAAGGACTAAGACATGTCTCTGCTTGCGACATTTCTTTATTTCGCGGCGGTCATATCAGGCTATGCCGCCGCCATGGCCCTGCTCCTTTGTCCTTGGCTGGCGAAGGGGCTGCGGCGTCGTCTCCCTCGTATTTGATCGATTCTATTTCACGGGTCGGGGTTCACGCTTTCCCGACACCCCCTTTGTTGACTCCTTTCCTTCCTTATGTGACACGTGCCTGAGTGGAAGACGGCGCCGCAGCCCCCTCGCCATATAGCTGCCGGCATGCTCGGCGCGGCGGACTCTGTTGAATTCCATTACTCCCCACACCCCCTTTTCACCCTCCCTACAGACAATGGTCTTCGACACGCCATAGAGTCCCCCGCGGCGGGCATACCGGCGAATTTCCCTAACCCTATAAAAAAGATTGGTGATCCGATATGAGTCAGCTGACTGCTGTCGATATTTCCGATAGCGACCGATTTGAACTCGCAGAGGTCCTCAAAGAGGAATCCGAATCGAGTTCCGCGCCTCGTCCCCTTGAGGACATCCTGCAGGAGACCTGCGACGACGATTTCGACCCAATGAGCCAGCGCAGCTGCTATGAACTGCTTGCAGCGTATATCGCCCGCCCGACGGCGACCATCGAGTCGAAAAACGGACATTCCTCCTGCTCGAATTGCGGTACCGGCATCCCATATCACACCCGCTTCGCCGCGTACTGCCTGGGCTGCGGAGCCGTTTTCAGCATCTAATCGCACGCAGCCGACCCCGCCGCGCCGCTCCACCCACTGGGACGGCATACGTTGGGACGCAAGTTGATAGCCATTCCCCCTATAGAAAGCAGTATCCGAATGGAACCGAATTCAAACCCGATCGATCCCTTTCCCCGCATGGAGCCCGAGGAGCTTCGCGAGCGCCGAAACGCCATAAAGCTCAAGACTTGCCCCTTCTGCGGCGGCACGGTGGCGCCCCGTTGGGCTCCATGGATGGACGGGGCTCCGTGCTGGGAAATCGAGCATACCGATTTCGAGCGGGCCGTCGCCGCCAAATGTCCGATCGAGATGGGCGGCTACGACTCCCTGGAACAGTTGCAGCGGGCATGGGATACCCGCCGCCCCAGTTCTAAAACATCCGAGACTCCCGAGGGTCCAAACGATGCCGAAGCGTAAGTACAAGCTGAAGCGGACGGACTTCATCGGATGCCAGAACACTTCCTATATGGATGTTGACGATGCTAAAGCTTGTCCGTTCTGCGGTAGCAGGCAGGTGACTATCTATCCCTACGGACAGGGAGCCACCTCGTATGTCGAGGGCGTAACTACGCTCTACTTTTCATCTGCCACCTGCAAATGTCGAGGTTGCACCGCCGAGATAGACGGTCCCCAGCGCAAATCGATTATCGAGGGCGAGGATGAATACAACGCCTGTATTGCCGCCCTGAAAACCTGGAATACGCGATATACCGGCCCCGCCGGTTTTTAAACGGATTGGGAGGCATGGAATGAGACAACGCGCTAACATCACGAGCTATCTGTCCGAGCGCGTATTGGCCCGCCTGCGCCATGAGTACTCGCTGGTGGCGTCCGAGGTCTGGGTGGACGATGACCACCGCGTTGATTTCGTCGCTTTCAAGCCTGAAAGTTTCAGTCCCGGACGCTCATCGCCGACCCCATCTTCCATAGAGCGGGGTGAGTTCGTCTTCGTCGAAGTCAAATCATGCATGGCCGATTTCAAGAGCGGACACGGCCTGACGTTCCGGGGCGATGCAAACTGGCTTGTCTGTCCGCAGAGTCTCGCCGAATCACTCTACCAGACGATGGGACTCCCCAATGGCGCAGCGGTATTCTGTCCAGACGCTGGGGGTCGGCTGCGAAAGAAATTCGATCTCAGCATCGGCGCAGGGAGCTTTCGCACCGCACCCGCCTCCGAGCTCCTGTATCGGATGGTGAACCACAGCTACAACACTTGGCGGACCTCACGCGGTGTCTTCGGCTCATATTGCCCGTGGTGCTCCCCATACAATCCCAAGCCCTTGGGCGATATCGATACCGTCAGCGGGGACATGGACCTGATTGACGGGATAGGGCTCACGCTCGATGTCAGTGACCCGCATGGGGCGCATTTGACGATGTCCCACGACAACGATATCGACCGTGCATGGATTCCCATCAACTATTGCCCGATTTGCGGGCGAAATTTTCGGAAGGTTAGTTAAATGACCGTTGTCCAGTATTGCCGCGAAGAGGCCAAGTGGCGCGATCTCGTGATTATCCGAGCTAACGGATGGGTGAGGTGCTCGGCCTATATCGAACACAAGAATTTATTACGTCTGCCGCCCGATATAGCCAATGCCGAGGTTTTCGGCGCAGAGCGCGGCTGGATTCGCATCGCGAACCGGTTAGGCGGCTTAGAGGATGCCCCATGCATCTATCTCGATATCAAATAGGGAAGTTAAAGGAGGCTGATCATGACCGTTGTCGAATACTGCCGACATGAGACCAGGGCGTACGAACTCGTGATTATCCGAGCTGGCGGACGGGTGAGGTGCTCGGCCTATATCGACCACGAGGATTTATTTTGCCTGCCGCTCGATATAGCCGAGGCTGAGGTCATCCGCTCAAAGCGCAGCTATATTGACATCGCAACTCGCGCGGGCGGCGCATGGAGTTCTCCGTGTGTCTATCTCGATATCAAATAGGGAAGTGCTCTGGGTGGATCAAGACGAGATTGCAGTCATCATTCCCTGCTACAACGAGGCTCAGACCATCGGCAAGGTGGTCGACGACTTCCATCGCGAGCTGCCAGCCGCGACGGTTTACGTTTATGACAACGATTCGACCGACGCGACCGCCGAGATTGCAGCGAAACACGGTGCAACCGTCCGATTCGAGCCTCGCCGCGGCAAGGGCAACGTCTGCCGCCAGATGTTCCGCGATATCGATGCCGCCTGTTACCTCATGGTGGACGGCGATGATACCTACCCAGCTCAAGCAGCGAAAGCCCTTTGCGAGCCGATCCTAGCTGGGCAGGCCGACATGGTGGTCGGCGACAGACTGTCCAATGGGACGTACGCCAAGGAAAACAAGCGGGCGTTCCATGGCTTCGGAAACGATTTGGTCCGCACGATGATTAAATGGATTTACGGATACGAATACCCCGACGTCATGACGGGCTACCGCGCAATGTCCAAGTCCTTTATCAAGACGTTCCCCGTCCTCTCCTGCGGCTTCCAGATCGAGACAGAGCTTTCCATACACGCCGTCGACCGCCGCTGGCGCATCCAAAGTATTCCGATTGACTATCGGGACCGACCTGAGGGATCGCAGTCGAAGCTGAACACTTTAACCGACGGCCTCAAGGTTATCGCCATGGTCGGCACCCTGTTCAAGGACTACCGCCCCCTGAAGTTCTTCTCCCTGGTCGCGCTTTTGTTCTTCATTGCAGGAATGGCACTGGGTGCCCCCGTCATTCATGAGTTCGCTGCGACCGGGGCAGTGCCCCGCTTTCCGACTGCGATTCTCGCGGCGGCATTGATGTTCCTCTGCGCTCTTTCGCTCGCCACCGGCTTTATTCTCGATGCCGTGGCGAAATCAGATCGCAGGCAGTGGGAACTTGAGGTCTATCGTTCTTTCATGCACGCCGATGGCGGCGAGCCTGATAAACCCTGGTGGGCTTCCACTTTTCACCCGCGAGATTGCGGCCGCTCGGACTCATAATGTCATCGCGCCGTTATTATCCAAATTGATTTACGCTCTGCCGAATATCGCAGCTTGAATTAGCTATAATAACTATAGTTAATGCGAACGTTCCCCAAGCGTTCCGATGGACAGGATAAGCCGAAATGAACATTTACGAATCGCCCATACCCTTACCTGATTGCGACACCCGAATATCGTTCGCCGCGAGGCTCCGCTACAACTTGCAGGTGCACGGCGCTACGGGCACACCGATAGGCCCCGCATCCATTGCCGGTATCATCGAGGAGACCATCGCAGACGAGATGCCCTTTAACGACGAGGATACGCTCGAACTGCTCGCGGCTCTTATTGACCTCGGTACATGCGAGAACCTTAATACCCCGCAATCGGGGCATTTCACCTGTTCCGCTTGCGGTGCAGACGACCCGATCGGCAAGGTGCGCATACCCGACGAAAATTACGAGGGCGGTTGGAGAGTCGAACTCCTAGAGAGCTGCCCCTACTGCGGACGCAAGGTTGTAGCCCCCAAAAGGACTCTTTTGCAGGTAATTCCAGGCGGCACTAAAGCCCATCGAGACTGAATAGCGAGGACGAGACCCTATATGGATAACCTAACCAACGTGAACCGCGAGATGGCAGACGCGCTCCGCGCCCTAGCCCTCGCAGGCCCCAGGCCTGTCAGTGAATATGTCAATGTCCCCGCCGCGCTGTCTAAGCTGGGCATTGAATGCCACCGCGCCGAAGGGGAGCTTCTCATCGACAGGCGCGACGCGCTCACACTTGCAGACTTTATCGATCGGCCCGTGGGTGATTCCAGCTTCGCAAGGCAGATTCGTCGTGATATCGCCATGTCCCTCCGCTATGCAGTCTCGGACGCAGTCTTCGAGGAAATAACGGACGGCGATACTTTGGGCCAACGAGGCCTGCTGGACCTTTGTGACCTCGCCAAGGCTCTCGGCTTGGACGTGAAGTACTACAACGAGGAATACCCCGCAGTCGAGCAATGTGCCGCAAGAGATCTAGCCGACAAGATTGACGTGCAGACATGTAGATACGTCCGCGAGCGGGTTGGCGTATGGATTTGCGACAAATGCGGCCACGATGAGGGGAAGTACGGTGCCCATTCCTACCGCCACTGCCCCATCTGCGGTCGAGTGATTGAGAAGACGGTAGGAAAATGATATTGGATAGTTCTGAAGCCATGATGTTGGATAGTCCGTCTGCCATGACATCTCAGGAATGTCGCTACTTATGGGAAATCCTCAAATTGACGTATGCGGACATCGAGCCATATGACCTCGATGCCCTTCAGGGATATATCGCTCTCGAGTGTGCCGAATCATGTCGCAAGGGTAAGACTCCGCGCTACACGATTCCTCGGCGCAAGAACGATAGCCTCTGCTACAAGATGAACCCCGATGGCGGCATTGCTAAGGCATATCTGAAAATCGACTGTCCCGGTCAGTGGAACGGTCGCGAGGCGGTGAGTTTCAGCTCCGACGGCTTCATAGGCTTTTGCGGCTGGGCTGACTCGCAGAATAGCCAACCGTTTTACCGAGCCTGGCGAGAGTGGTGCTGCAGATATATGGCCTACAGGTACGAGGATGGTCGGCTTGTCGAGATAGTGGATGGACTGGAAAATGTTGAGTACTGATGATGGGAATCGTATTCGCGGCTCGTATGGCGATGCCGTTGTCGTCGACCCCGCCGAGCTCATCGACCTTGCCGAATACCTTGAATCGATAACGTCGGTGGTCTACTGGGAGGGCAAGTCTATCTGTGGGACGGGAAACGACGTTTCCAAACGTCTGCGGGAGATTGTCTCCCAATCCAGACCCTGTTGAGAGGAGAAAGTCTTGGATATACTCCCATGCCCTTTCTGCGGCAACTCTGATATAGAACCGAGCCGCTACGACGTAGAGCGTCGGCATTGTTTGCGTCCTTGTTAGTCATGGGAGCGGAGTCATTAGGGCAGCGGGTATCCCATACCTGCTTATGTATGATGACACGGACGGCGTTACTGTCTACGACGTCCGCATGATAATGAACTGTGGCGAGTGCAACATGCACATGATTGGCCCAGACGGCATTGCCGACTCAATAGACGATGCCGAGGCCGCAGCGCGGATTCTGTTGATTCGCCAATGGAACGAAAGATGGAAACCGAACGATAGGGGCGCGGATGAATTGGTTTAGATACGTATTTCTTGCACTGATTCTCGTCTGCGCAGTCAGTTTACTTAGTCTGCTCGCGCCCGATTCAAAATCATCCGATAGACGTTTCCGCATATATATCGCATCGGTCGTTGCCGTGGGTGCGATCATCTGCGTTTTGTTTCAGGCCCTAGTTCCGACAAGCATTGAATCGGTCGGGAAGAAAACTGAGGTTGCAGAAACCCATTCCCTCGCCTCGGTCAAGACGGAATCGAGCCTATCGAGCGCAACGGCGCTATCTTTCGGATACCTTACCTCAACCGATGAGTACGTCCTGATGGTGAAGCAAGATGATGGGGGTTATCGGAGAAGATGCTACCCTGCCAAAACGGCGGTGGTGTACGAGGACGCGGACGCCGAGGATGCGAGGGTCGAGACGGTCAATAGCTATGAAATCGTCCGCTTAAACTATGCATTGCCCATAGTTGGCGAATGGTCGCGCGACCAGTTGTCTTTCAGCAGGCAGGAGATGCGCATACATGTCCCCAAGGGAAGTATCGCCCAAGGAGAATATGACTTCCGATAGACGCTCTTGGGCCTGCACGGTTCTCAAAAGGCGGTCGTGAGATCGCCTTTTTTGATGTTCTTTTGCCGCATTGATCTTGTTTCCATGCCCGTATTCAACTATACTATATGTTTGAAGCGGGACGTCTTCCGTTCCGCAATCCCATAAGGAGGGATGTTTCCAAATGACATTCCATTGCCTGATAGTCGGGAGCAGGGGCTATACCGATTACGGTGCTTTCAAGGCGAAGTGTGATGCCCTTCTCGCCGACAAGACCGATATCGAGATTGTTTCGGGCGGATGCTCGGGCGCCGATGCCATAGCCGAGCGCTATGCCCATAGTCATGGCTACCCGTTGCAGATTTTCCCTGCTGATTGGTCCCGATATGGGAAACGAGCAGGTTACGTTAGGAACCGCGAGATGCATGCCTACATCTCGACCTTTGCCGAGCGCGGCGTCATTGCCTTTTGGGACGGTACGAGCAAAGGCACCGCCCAAAGTTTCGCCCTCGCGAAAGAGTTTGACAACCCTATTAGGATTGTCAGGATTGACCCTCGCCACGGCATTTATGGCCCATGATTTCATAGGTACGTATTATCGCCAGACCGTTATCTCCAACGAAAGCTGACGGCGCACCGTTTTCCTGTGCTAAAATCAACGTCAGTTAATGCGTTTCCCCAAGACGCATCGGACAGGAGAAGACTAGACGCAGTTCCGGAAGGACATTTCGTGCTGCGTCGGAATTGCAGGCAGGCGTTGCCCTGCCGAAGAGCCGCGCAGTAGGTCGGGGAGACGCATCCAGTTATCGATAGGAAAGGATGCGAGACCAATGACCCGACCAACTGAAATGAGCGGCGCCCGTGAAAATCTCTAACTCGAAAGTCAGGCGGCTGCTAGAGTTCGGCATCGCACTTGTCTTTGCCGTAGGCACCTCGATTTTTGGCTCAAGGCGCTGGATTCTTCGGTGTTTCCACTGCCAATCAGTTTGTCACGGCTCCTCAGACTTCTGATGGAACCTCAACCGCAGGCCAGCCGATTTCGATTCCCGAATACACGGGCAACCCCTCGGTAGCCCTTTCGGACACGAGTGGCCTATCTGCTAAATCGGCGCCCTCCGATCCAGTCCTCCCGGATCTCGATTCGACCGGTCGATGCGGCTCCGCGGAGATGGTCATCTCCCTCGAGACGGCTCCCGAACGAGGGGAGAAGCGCGGCTCGATTGGAATGGTGAGACCCTCCGGTTGGCACACGGTTCGCGATGATTCCCTGGACGGCAAGTACCTGTACAACCGTTGCCACCTGGTAGCCTGGTGCCTGTCCGGCTTGAACGCCGAGAAGCGCAATCTGATTACGGGGACGCGCTATATGAACGTCGAGGGTATGCTGCCCTATGAGATGCGGGTGAGTGACTTCATCTTTGCCGGCGGCGGGCGTGTTTACTACAAGGTGACCCCCGATTTCCGTGACGGCGAATTGGTCGCACGCGGCGTCCGCATCCAGGCGTACTCCTTGGCGGATAAGGGGAAGAGCATCGATTTCGACGTCTACTGCTATAACGTGCAGCCCGGCTACAGGATTGATTACGCCACGGGCGAAGCGACGAAAGTAAATTGATTTGATTTCAGAACGGAGATTCATACATGTACACAACGGTGACTTTTATGGGGCGCGACGTGACTGCCAATGCGGAGGATGAGCTCCCGATCAAGAACCACCTTCCTGCTGACCTGGGGGCGAGTTTCCGCACGCTGAACCAGTGGCTCAATCGCGGTTTCGCGCCAAAATCGGATGCCGTTGGATATAGGATGCATCCTTCGGTCATGGCTCGGAGAACGTATGTCTATTTCCATGAATCGGATGTTGAGGACGATTGCGGTCGCTGTCCGGCCGACTCGGCCAGCTACCTCAATGAGAAACAGGTGGTGGAGAGCGCCTTAAAGCAAAGCACGGGCTCAGGCGGCTTGACTGCAATCGGCATGAAAGGCCTTATGGACTAGGTGGTTGTTTTGGAAGAGCCTGGAAACGAGACGCGCCTGCCTATTCCATGGGGCGCCGTTATCTACGCCGCGATAATCCTGGCGGCGATTGCAACGGTTCTATTGATAAGGTCGTTCGTGATTGAGCCGTTCAGCATCCCTACCGAATCGATGTGCGATACGCTTCAAGTCGGCGATAGCGTGCTGGCCGAGAAAATCACCCTGGAGCTGGGCGGCACCGTTTCTGCGGGGGACGTTATCGTCTTCGAGAACCCCGAGAAGGGCTCCGAGAAAGACGTCCTATGTAAGCGTGTTGTCGCCTGCGCCGGGCAGACGGTCGATATGAAAAACGGATCGGTTTATATCGATGGGAAGAAAATCACGGAGGATTACGCGAAGGGCGATTCTTATCCGCTGTACCTCGGGAAGGGAAAGCGGATATCCTATCCCTATGAGATCCCCGAGGGCGAAATCTGGGTTATGGGAGACAACAGGGAAAACTCCGCAGATTCCCGCTATTTCGGCCCGATATCCGAGGACAGCGTGATTGGCATCTGCGTCATGCGCTACCTGCCCTGGAACCGCATCAGTTTCCTTTGAGATATACAGTTTGACATATAGTGATACTCAAAAGGGCATCCTTTAATGGATGCCCTTTTCGTAAATCTCTTTGTTATTATTCTCATTTTGATCTTGTATCCTCGCCAACATTCAACTATACTATATGTCATCAAGCGGAACGAAAGGCGTTCCGCACACCCGGAAGGGAGATACCCTATGGATCGCAAATTGGATGACTTCCTCTTCTACTTCCCGAGGATTGTCATGGCGCTGATCGGCGCGGCGGCGTTTGCTTTCGGTGCATGGTTCAGCCAGTTCTACTACCTCTATCTGAACTGCATCGTATTGCCCATCTCTTGGGCTATTGCCGCATACGGCATCGAGTGCGCCAGCCAAGTAGTCAAAGCCTACCGCTGCTCGCTGTAACCGCCGACAGGGGGAGTGCAACGGCGCTCCCTACCTTATCGACTATTACCCTACAGAGAAAGGAAACAACAATGACTGAGGAAATGATGAGCCTGGATGAGGTTGCAAAGGAATGCAAGGAAGCGGCTGAATATTTGGCGAGCCAGCCCGGTGAAGGCTATGATCTCGACACGCTCATGAGGGACAAGAACCTTGAATTCGAAGAATCCTTATCTAAAGCCGAGAAGCGTCTCATTCGCGCGAATGAAATCGAGAACCTTGAATGCCTCGCCGCGCACCTCGAGCGCCTGCCGAGGCATTGTTTCCATGGCAATCAGATGACCGGATTCGGCAATTATATTTCGGCCATCATCTACGATGCTGTGGAGGTCCTCAAGGATAACAGCTAGCTCCGAACAAAAGGCGGTCGCGAGATCGCCTTTTTTCGTGTCTTTTACCTTGACCGATCTTGCTTCCCTGCTCATACTCAACTATGCTATATGTCAATAAGCGGGATGAAAGGCATCCCGCAAACCCTTTTGGAGGTACCCAATGACTGCCTACACGGATGAGCTTCTCGAGCGCAAATGGCGCGAGCTGGGAAACGTTCCGATTGACTACACCCCTGACGAGCTGGACGGCGTTTTGGGGACGGATTGGTTCATCTTCGAGCAGGGCGAACCGCTAGTCGAAGGTGTCTGGCGCTGGTTCGATTCCCACTACACCGCAGGTATCGGTGCCTTGATGTTCGGAACCGACGAGTAGATTGAAGGCCGTGTGCGCTCTGGCGCACACGGGTAAAAGGAGGATATGATGCAACCTAATCGAAAGGAAATCGAGACGATTGCCAGGGTTCGAGGCTTGAACCACGAGGCGCATCGCATGATCGGTAAGATTAAAGTGCTTGAGGAACCTGAGGAGGGCGTTTTTCGAGATCGCATCCTTGTGAACTACGAGCGGATGCGTCTGGCCATGGAGAGAATCGGGCTTTTGCTTGAGGTCAGGTTGCACTCCAAGGACTGTGATTTTGGGGAGTATATATTCCAGAAGGTGGAGCATGACTTGGATATTCTGGAAGACCAGATCGGCGTCTTGGACACCCTAATCGACCTCTCGCAGATACAGGAGTTTTAAAGGGCATCTGGTTTAGTGGGCGCTCATCCATCTCCATGAACGCCTTGTATTGGAAAGGAAACAGGCATGAAGAAAGTCTTTAAGTTCACTGAAACTCGTTCTTGGTACTTCGAGCTCGATGTTGACGAGGGGGCACAGGTCGAGGAGGCATTGTCGGCGTTGGTTGGAACCGAGGGTTTTAATTATTATCTGACCGACCGCGCCGAGGATGAATATAAGAGCGAGTGGGATGAACTATCATCAGGCGAAAAGCGCACATGCTGCGATCATGCTACCGAATATTTTCGAAAGGTCGCGGATAGGGAACTCGAGGGAGAGGCTCGAGATTTGGTTTTGAAATCGCTGCGTGATAGCGAATAAATCGTACTTTGATAAACGGTTTCCGTGCCGCTTTATTTCATGCCCTTTTTCGAAATCGATCTTGTTTTTCACTCTATATTCAACTATACTATATGCCGATAAGCGAAACGAAAGGCGTTTCACACACCCGAAGGGAGATACCTCATGAACCCTATCGATTCCAAGCTCAAGAAGATTCTCGCCATGATTGATGGTGCGACTTCCGAAGGCGAAGCCAGGGCGGCATCCCTTGCCCTCCAGCGCCTCCTTGCCGCGAACAACATGACCATCGACGATATCGATCTCAACGACGATGCCCCCGATGTCAACGAGTATGCCGAAGATCTCGGCAAACGCGTTCCGGAATGGGTCAAGGTCCTCGCATGCGTTATCGCGAAGAACTACCGTTGCCGCTACTACATGCAGACGAGCCATGGCGCATATGACTATTGGAGCGGTCGCCACACCGTGACCGGTAGCCGTTTCGTTTTTGTCGGTGAAAGTCAGGACGCCACGGTCGCAGCCGGTTGTTTCCGCGCCACCAAGCACGCGATTGAAACGTGTTTCAAGAAGTTCTGCGACAAACGTTTCGAGCAGGATGGAACCAAGATTGGGCGCCGCGCGGGTGTAAAGAATAGCTATTGCCTCGGCTTCATCGAGGGCCTCGAAAACTCCTACCGCGAGCAGCTCGAGCAAGACGAGACCATGGCCTTGGCGATTGTGGTGCCCGAGAGCGTCAACCGCTACATGAATGACGAACTGAACTGCAAAAAGATGAAGCCCCGCCCCATTACCGTCTCCGCCGATCACTCAATCGAGGATGCCGGCAGGCAGGACGGTTACGGTTTCGGTCTGGGCGACCGCATCGCATCCTGCGCATAGCGACCGACACCAAATAGGGGAGGGCGATACCCTCCCCATCCATTTCCTATATATGGGCATAGGAAAATTAGCGCCGATTTGAGTGGAGCTGGTTCGCTATCGTACTGATAGAATTAGACAAAATGCATGACTGCAATGAGTCATGCGACCCCGCTATAGGAAGGAACGATTATGTTCGATTTCAAATGTTCAATGCAGGCTCAGCTCGATAACCTGTGGCTCAAGCCCGAAGACCTCGCACGAGGCATCGATGTTCGCGTGTCGAGCGTGCGCAAGTGGCTCGACCCCGAGCTCGACTGCGTTCCGGTCAAGGACGCCTTTGATTGGGTCTACGACCAAACCGAGAAGCTCGGAAACCTTACAATGCATTGCCTGAATGAAGCGAATGAGTCTGCCGAGAAGTTCGGCCGACATATCCTTCGCTGGTATCGCGACGAGGATCTGCCCGAGACCGAACCGATGGGCCTCTACAATCTAGCGAGTCATCTCGTTGCCGACCAACTTGAGGCTAAGGATATAGAGTCCTCATTTGTCTATGCGTGCCGCGATGATGAATGGATCGAGCAGCACCTGGACGATTTTCCCGACCTCGATCCGAAGGCCGAGTTTTCCGCCTGGGCAGATATCTTGGGAGTGCCGACGTCAGAGATTGCAATGGGGCTGGGCATTACAGGTCGCTCGGTAAAAGACTGGAAGAACCCCAAGCGCGACACGATGCTGCCGGTAGACGAGGCCTGGGACTTCCTGGAGGATTACGCTGATGCGATCGAGTACCGAACCGCCGAACTTCTCGAAAGCAAACCCAATCCGATGCCGTATCATCCTATGACCCGTCTCGGGACCCTTTTGAAACAGGAGCGTATCGACAACCTTGCAGCCCTGGCTGCCTCCAAGCAACTCATGGCCGACGGCAAGACCGTTGTAGATTTCGCATACGTCTAAGACAGGCGTGTGGGCTGAAACAGTTGCAACCCAATGGCTAGACCCAGCACGAAGCATGCCGCGGCATCGCTTCTATTGGATGATGAATGGAAAGTGACCTATCAATGACCATAAGCGATGGAATGATCAGAGCAGAATGGCGCTCCCTGGAACAAGCCGAAAATGCCAAACGAAAATGCGCGGACTGCCTCTATTGCACTTGCAACGGAAACGTTCGGGACGATTTGCACCGTCCCGAAGATACGAAAGTTGAGTACATATGCCACCGCAGGGACGGCCATGAGTTCGAGACAGCCCATTCGAACCGATGCAATTACTGGAATAAACGCGACGAAAGCTGATCAGAGCGCTACTTTTTCACATCGGTCCGCGGTTTGTTCTCGTCAATCCCACGCAGGTCGAACTGTTTGTTTCCGCGTTTAAGTACGAGCTGCCAGCCGCACGCATCGCAGATCTTGACAAACTCATCGATGGTGAATCGCGTATTGTTGTGCAGTCGCGTTGACAAACTGCCTTTCTGCTTGCCGGTTTTAATCGATGCATCCTGCAGTGTCATACCGCAATCCTGCACCATATAGCGAATAGCGTCGGACGAACCGATTCGTTCAAGCACTGGATACCTCTTTCAGATATACGATAGTCTATCCCGATTATAGCCATTCTAGCTATTTCCTAGACGCGACAATGCGATCGGCCGATGCCCGATCACTGCCAACAGCACCGAAAACAGTACTGAAAGCACTACTGAATCGCCCCTCGATAGCCCTCGGTTCGCTCATGGGATTGCCGCTGCGGCAAATCACACTGGATATATCAACCCTGTCCCAAGATGTAAGAACTAATTCCCACATTAGGAGGACAGATGGATAACGATGCCCAATTCGACCCGGCAACCATTCGTATGGCGTATTTCGCCTTGCTCTTGAGCGGCAGGAAGGGCGAGAACCTAGAACTCGCCGTTGCCCAGGAAATGCTAAAGCTGGAACGTCTCACAGCCGAGCGCTCGTTGCCCTCCATAATTGGCCGTTCGGTACGAATCGCGGCAACGATTAACTCGATTGAGTTCGAGGAATCTTCGAAGCGTTACCTGATCAAGTTCCAAGCGGACAACGGAGAAAAGGAGGAGAAGATCCGTTCCGAGCGCGTTGATTCCAACCATAAGAGCGCGGTAAAGAAGATTTGGGAACGCGATCTGGTCGGTCATCGTGTCCTCCTCTTCAAATACAAAGACAGGGTCGGAACAAAAGAGGCGCCCAACGGCTATCGAATCGCCCCATACTGCATCGACCTCGGCAAGGTGGAGTAGCAACAGATGAAGCGCAAGAAACTGGTTGATTTGGATTTAAAGGCGATAGTCGAAACCGAACTCGAGAACCGTAACTGCGACGGACTCTATTCTCCATGCAAGCGCTGTGAGTGTGGCTGTTCCCGAACGAAACTCTTTTCCTGCGCTAAGGCCTGCGCAGATTGTCGCCCCGGTTTACAACACCCCGGCACGAGCGACCTAAAGATCGTCTCACATGATGAATATTGCGAAATTATCGATCGAATCAAAGCTGAACACAAGCGCAACGAGGAGAAGCTCCGAGCCGAGGCAATTGAGAAAAGAAAGGCCGAACGACTCGGAGCAAAGCAGATTAAAGAGGAAAACGCCCTCAAAAAGAAACAGGTTCGAACCGAGAAGAAACAGCGGCGAGCTGATAAACGAAAGCAGTTCATTGATAGCATCCATGCAAAACTTGAGAAGCTGGTCGAAGATATTTCAGCCGCGATACGCACGAGTATTCTTTGCAAACTTCTCAGTGGCGTATCGATCGGATCGATTGTCTTCTCGATTGCATCTATCATCTTCTTTGAGGTTATCAAGCGTGAATGGATGGCTTCGGCGGCAAAGGCAGAAGCGCTTGCAGCCGTCTATCTATTCCAAAAGCTGTTTATGTTTGAGGCAATCTACGTATTCGTTATCGTAGCGTTTACGATTGGCTTGATTATCGTCCGCGTCGTTCGCGGCGATTGGAAGGTTGATTTCGAGCTTGAAGAACAGTCTGAAAAGGAAGAAAAGGACGATCAGTTCTTCCTTTAGGATTATCCGTACCCTCCTCCTTATATATTCCCAGCCTCATATTATTGGGTCAATTCATTTTGGATTGACCCAATTTCTTTCTTCAAAAGCAGTCTTGATAGCTGATTTGATGTTCATCCGCTCGTTGCACAAGAGCCTGGCAGGACTTTATTCGACCGATAGTTTTTTTAATTTCGCGGCCGAGGTGCGACACTTTTTTTGCCGCCTGTTTCATGCATGAATAGGTTGAGCATCTTCACAGGCTTTTAGACGATGATTTAGATGTACTTTGCTATTTGATTTCAACTCACCGTCCTAAAGATTTTCAATTACCGATGCACTGCTTTTGCTTCAAAACAACCGCGAACATGTATTCAGCAGGGTTGAGATTCTTATAGGGCAGACCGAATTCCAGTTCTAAATTGCAGTCCAGAAACCAACCAAATAACAACTAGAGACTAATTGAAAGGCATGCGGAGTGCCTTGAATGGCGCTCCGCGGCATCGCTGTTTGTTATTATTCATATTCTTATAATTCCATCGAAATGCCGATGCATTTGAATTGCGCAGCCTATTTGGGATTGTATTCTGCGTATTTTTGCCCGTTTGCTTTTTAGGAATCAAACGGAATCTATCTACCCGCTCGTTAGGATTGCCATTGCATCCCATCAAATATGGCAGAAGCTAATGCCTGACTGACACGCAAAGGCGAGAACGGAAACCTATCAGCTCACCCATGTCCATATGTTTCTACCGCTCTTTTATTTTCTTCAGCAATTACTTCCGTCCTTTACGCACGCTGATTTCAGTTTGTAATTTATGGTTACGGGTACTATTCTGCGTGTGATTTAAAGCAATTTGCAAACCAAGCGGAGTGCCTTGAATGGCACTCCGCAGTATCACTATTTGTTATTATTCTTTTTATCCAAAGGCGAAAATAGCTTCGCAAACGACTTGAATACCCCATATTGCTGTGCAATAAAAACTTCCAGCAGTTTTTGATTTCCTTTATATCGAATAACGTTTTCAGTTTCAGAACTACAACCAGTTTTAATTTACGGCGTGCATCAATCGGTACGCGAAGCGCTTTCCTTTTCTATTTCAGCTATCCGCCCTTCAATAATACGCAGTCAATTTGCGTTTCTAAATTGAAAGAACTTGCTTTCTGTTTGCCAGCAATCATCAAACACGAAGCGATCGCACCATCGTTTTGCGTTGCACGAAACCCATTTACCGACTTTCCAAGTTTATACAAAAGCATTTGCAAATGTCGATTTCGGTACCGAACAACAACCAGATCAGCGTTCAAATCTGATTGCTAGAACCCATTCAACCTTACAAATAGTTTGTTGTCGACTACTCCCGCCCTCGTTCAAATCGGAACCCGTATATAACTTACTAATTGCCGCACACACATCAGAACTCGATCCCAGACTACTGAACCACTCAGCAAGTAGGGGAGTGCGCCACCTGATCCGAATCGCAGATTACTACGTTCGCCTTCCAAGCGCATCTTCAGAACACACCTACTTTCATCGCCCGTGACCTCTTTGCTAGACCTATTCCCCATCTGTTTCATTGTCGGACATATATCACGAATCTTATGCCCTGTCAGACATTTAAGCTCCCCGTCTGTAGGATTGTCAGACATTTACCGGGCAAGTGATAGCAACCTGTCAGACATTTCCCAACGTCCCGACCACGGGCCACGGGATAGCAGAATTCGCCCCAAGCAGGGGCCGATCACCCCGCGGCGCGGCCGCCTGCCCTGCGGTCAGGCGGCAGGTGCAAAACGGCCTTGCCAATTGTGGATGCCGCTGCGGCAACACCTGAGCCAACCTAAAAACGTGCCCCAAACTACCCATAAGGCCATTTTGCACGCCAGCTGCGTTCAACGTCAGACATTAGGAATGTCAGACATTGAACCTGCGGCAAAGCCGCAGCTGGGGCCGCTAGCGGCCTGTAATCGCTTCGCTTCGCTCGCTCCCGTCAAGCGAAATGTCCGACAGGCTGTCAGACATTTAGATCCGCTTGACGTGCGGCTTGCTCGCGAAGCTCACCATCGGCCGTATGTAAGGAGATCCGAAATGTCAGACATTTCGACAGATGAAAATGAACTCCAGACCACCTCACCCAATTTGTCCGGCATTAGCCCCGACGCACCCCAAATGTCTGACATTTTGCAACCCCAAACGCCGAGCTCCATGTCGACCCAAGCGCAGCAAGGCCAGTCACACGAATCGCTTACGGCCAGCTTGTCCGACATTTTGCCGCCTCCAAATGCCTCACAGTCCGCTACCCGCCGCGTCACGGTCCGCCTCCCGACCGCAGACCTGACAGCCCTCGACGCCCGAGCCGACACCCTCAACGCCAGCCGAAGCGACTACCTCCGCACTCTCGTCGCCCTCCCTGTCACGCTCGACCTGACTTCCATTCGCCGCGCCACACCGGGCACCGAATCGCTCACCCGCCCCCTCGGCCCAGACCTCGCCCTCATGCAGTCCGACAGCCAAACGAGTAATTTGGCTGTCCAGGCAATTACCGATAGCATGCTCGAATCCATCTCCAGTGAGGTCCGCGCTATTGGAGTCAATTACAACCAAGCTGTAAGAGCACTAAACCGCATCATAAAGAAGTACGGAACCCATCGCGCCTTATCGCAAGATGAGCGGACGGAAATCGCTGAGCTCTACGAGCGCTTGGCAAAGCAAAACAAGGCTATCTATGAACGCCTCAAGGTTCTCGCATCCGATGTCGAGGCCCTGTCTGCCAAACCGACCGTCAACCTGACCGCCGTCGGTCTCGCCCAATCTGAGGCCCCTATCAATAAATGCGAACCCAAGCGCCGTCATCGTGTCCGTGGTAAAAAGCATGGCTCGCCGCGTCCTGACCAAAGTGAGGAAGAAGGCAACGCATGACCTATATGAAGATTCTCTCTGGACATAGTTCTGCCAAGTGGATTCGCTACTACCTCTTCAAAAACGACCGCGCCATCGGCAAAGACTTTCTCAATCTGACTGATCGCGACTGGAAGGGGAGGGACTGGGCGAAGGTCATGGACAGGACCCGAGAAATTTTCGGCAACGACGTTCCCGTCAAAAAGGACACCAAGGTCCGCACCTACGAACACTTCATCATCTCGTTGGACGAAAGGGATGACGGCGTTGAACTCGATGACTTCCGCGACTTCGTGAACGAGTGGGCATCCAAATGGTTTGACTCGCGCGGTCCGGAAGGACAGGGCATCGGCCGCTTCGAGGTGGCGATTGCCTATCACGATGACAATAAAGCTCGTGGGGTCCAAGGCAAGCAGGGCATCCTGCATGCCCATCTCGTCATCAACAACACCGAGCTCGAGACGAAACGACGCATCTCCGGTCTGCGTACGACAAAGGTCGTCCAGGCGATGCGGGCTGATTTGCAGACGATGTCACTCGAGCGCGGGTGGCACGCATTCGCTACCGATGGCAAGTCCTACACCCAGGCCGAGATGGATGCGAAGGGGCTACAAGTATCCCGCGGCAAGAGACTTGATCGTGCAATGGCGGCACTCGACAACGTTCTCGCAAACGAGGCGAGGGGCGCCCAAATCGATGACTACGGCGAAGCGATGCAGAAACAGCTGGATGAGCGTCGTCCAGTCGAGAAATTGATTCCCGAGACATACATCGATGGCACAAAAGCCGAACGGCAACCAAATGACGGTAAGCCCGACCCATTCAATTCTAATCAGGTCACTGGCCTTTCGTACACAACCATGAGGACCGATGACGGCCGCGCCATGCGTCTTGTCGTCCCACGTGGATTCGGAGACTCCGATACCATGGCGGAGCGGCAAATCGAAACCCGTGAAGGCTGGTCTTGGAAGGATGATATCCGAGACCGCGTGGACGTCGCGATGCGCGTTTCCAAAGGCCCTGTCGATTTCGCATCGAAGCTCGCCGAGCTCGGCATCAAGGTCAACTACAACCGTAACGGTGACATCGTCTATCACCATCCGAGTGATCCCACGTCCAGAAAGGTCAAAGGCTCAACGTTGGGCAAGCAGTATTCTGCGATATCGATAGAGCAGACGATGGCAGAAAAATACGCTAGCCAACGTCAGAAGGCTCAAGGACTCGTCAGTCGCGAGCGCTGGATGAACGAGGACGAGCGCTCCGCTGCGATGGCCATCGCCAAGGCGGCAACGCCCTGCACCCGTGAGGGAGCGGAACTTATGGGACGCCTGAAAACGACCATTGAGCAAAATGATGCCGCTCCGCACGACCGCACAGTTCGCGGTTCTAACGTTGAGTATCCGTCTTCCCTTGCCAGCTCGCTCGGCATCGAGTATCCCAGGTCTTCTGCGACCGGTGATGGCCGTCGCAAGAAGATGACCGAGGAGGAGATCCTTGATGCGATGGCGGATGTACGCGACGAAAAGGGCTACGGCGGTCTCGCTGCAAACAATCCGACGAGCACTTCCTCCAATTCCGGCAATTCTCAGCATCAGGAAGATGCGACCGAGATTCAGAAAACTAAACATCACTAAGGAGTAGGCATGATTATTGCTATCGAGTACAAGAACGGACGCATGAAGGAGTTCGACACGAGCGCCTTCACCGCCACCAACGCAATGAGTGCGGGCGACAAGGCGGCCCGAAACGTCATGACCGAGCTCGACCTACGGCTCGACCTCGTAGACGAGGTTGGTCTGAGACTTGATTTCTATTGGTATGACGCAACGCCCCAGGGACAGCGCGTCGATATTCCGGGTCTCACGGATTCGAAAGGGGACCCCGTCAGCCTCACCTCTGCATCGAGGCGCTTGGGGACCTCCGTGCTCCTCTGCTCCCGCGAAGGCATCAAACAGATTTCCCGCATCATCGTACAGCGTGCGAACGGGACGGTGGATGCCCTTTGGCGGCAGGGGACGGGCGATTGGCTCATCAACGGGGCGCGGTTCGAGGCTCAGCGCGTGCTTTCCTACACGGACAGCAACGTCACTTCGATGAATTCCCAAGCGGTGTTCGTCTTCAAGTATATGAAGAAGGCTAACCCCTTGATGAGCGAAGAAGAGATTTGCGACCTTATTGGCTACCCGCTCGAAGCATACAAGGAGATTCAGCTGGACGAGGCGAAGAACGCCGAGGGAATAGTCGGTGCAGAACTTATCGAATCGGATGATGGAGAGGAGTCGGAATATCCTTCCGATTCCGTCACCTCCGAACCTTCCGATTCAACCTCTAATTCCTCCCTCGGAAAGCATTTCGCCGTGGACGACGACGATGACGGTGCCTTCGAAGATGATGAGGACTCTCTGTTCGATGTCTGACATTTGCCACAGCCGTCGTGTTCATGATATTTTGAATGTGTTGGCGTAACCCCAAGCGCCATGAAACAGGAGAGACGAATATACCGCCCGACCGTGCGAGGCACGGCTATCTATTCCAATTTGATTACGCTTGACTGACTCGGTATGACTCGAACCGTCTCTCCGCACGTTCTGACAGGAGATGACAGGTTTGCGGAAGCGTAACGACATCCAGACGAAAAACCAGATGAGCGCCTGGTCGAGGTGGTCTCGATGAAAGCGACGGTCAAGGTAAGCGAGGCTATCTCTCGGCTTCGCAGGCAGGTCGACACGACGGAGCTCGAGGAAGCCGTCGATGATTTCCTCGCGGCTTACGGAGAGCTCCGCAGCCAGTACTACTACGAGGACTCCGAGGCGAAGGCGAACGCAAAGACCGCCTCGACGCTTCTGGAAGCCGTTGACCGCGGGTTGATTGAGCTGCCCCAGACCGACGATGGAATCGTGATTGTCCCAGACATGAAGCTGCGCCTCCCCGACGGGGCGAAGCTCTACGTCAACTCAATCGAAATAGAATCGACCGCGACCGGCCGCGCCCCGATAGTCCGCTTCGAGGATGGCTCATCTATCCGCTGTCGTCGCGGCTCGGGCGTGCAGATTGTCAGAATGCCCCTGGAGGAGGAGCAGGATGCCGACTGAACGTGACACCCAGCTCGCCCTGCCGTTCCGCATCCCCGTTCTGCGTGTCTTCCTGCTGCCTTTCGTGCAAGACGGGAAGCGCGACCGCCTGTTCCTCATTCTGCTTGCCTGCGTCATGTCCACTGCAGGCTTTCTCATGCAGGGAAACGGATCGTATGACTCCGATGGCTGGTTCCTGCTCGCGACGGGAAAGCAAATCGTCGAACATGGCATCCCGTACGCCAACCCCTGGTCCCTTTCGTCGTACAGGCCGATTGTCGTCCAGCAGTGGCTCCATGATGTGCTGCTCTACGGTTCGTATACCCTGGCAGGCTACGCCGGCACGGTACTCTATCAGGCTCTCCTGGCCGTCCTCGTCGCCTTCTCCATCGCCTTTGCAATCCAAGGATTTGGCGATAAACGCCTGACTTTGCCCCGCCTGCTGTTCTGCATCGGCCTAGCCCTTTTCGGCGCGGGAATCTACATTTCCGTCCGTCCTACGGCATGGTCGATGGCATGCATGTGCCTGACCGTTGGTGTCTGCACCCGTTGGCGGCGAACCGGTGACTGGCGCTATCTCATCGCCTTACCCGCGATTACGGTACTGCATGTGAACATGCAGTCGGCCATGTGGCTCCTAGATGTCTTCCTCGCCGGCTGTTTCCTGCTTCCCCGCGACCTATCCGAATTCAAATCCACCACCCCCGATGAGACGCTGGCAGAGATCTTCCCGTTAACCATCGCCCTGCCTGCGATGCTTCTTGCCGCCTTCGTGAACCCGTACGGCGTCGATGGCGTCCGCTATGTGATCGACTCGATGGGTGCGGCATCTTACGGCAACGTGATTTCCGAGATGAAGCCCGCCTTCGAGGCAACCAAGGGCTTCTGCGTTGTCTTCTTCGCTGTCGGCTTCATTCCCACCGCGCTGGCCGCCGCCATCGGGCGCAAGCGGGTCGATGTCCCGCTGCTGATCATCCTCATTGCCGCCTTGGTCGCAACGATGCTCCACTGGCGAAACATCTGGATTTACTCGGGTGCATCTGCCCTCGCCTTCGCGAGCCTGCTGACGGGAACCGAAGACCCTACCGCATCTAAATCGCATCACGCGGCAAAAACTGCTGCCTTGATTGCCCTCCTTGCCGCGATCGGCCCGCTTGTTGCGAACTGCTGTGTCTGCGCTGCGAACGGCGGCCCGTCCTGCTGGCAGACCTCCGAGAACTCGGCCGGAGCCTTGATAAAGCAAATTAAAGACGCAGGCATCTACGACCCCGTCGTATACGCCGAGGATCCCGTCATATACAACTACCTGGAGTGGGAGGGGATGAAAGTTCCCTTCGACCTGCGACCCGAGCTCTGGGACGATAAGGGTGCGGCGGGAGTCGTCTCCCCATACCGTGACTACGTGGACGGCATGCAATCCAAGAAAGCAAGGCTGTCCTACCTCGCCACCAATAACTTCGACTACTACATCGTCTCGCCCGAATCGGCCAATTGGTACACCGCGAAATTGAACCTGGAACTCGTTGACTCCACCGACACCCTGACTCTGCTGAAGGATGTGGGGTAGGGAAGTGAAGATCAAAGTCTGGACTTACTCGGAGGGCGATGAATTTCCGATTCGCAGGTCCTCTTTTTCCCGCAGGCATTGGAAAGCATTTCCGATTGCTTTCGTGGCGATTATCCTCGCCGCTGCGGCGTGGTCATCTATTGCGGCGCTGCGCGGCGAGGAAGAAACACATCCGCGAGATTCTGATGGCTCACGGCGTCATTCCCGAGGGCGCGACCGCTGAATGGTTCTCCATACGCAAGGGCGAACAGGACAACATCCAGCTGCGCGTCAAGGGCCTGAGCGAGATTCTCAGCGGCCGCGAGCTCGCTCGCATTCTCTACGGCTTCGCCTCCCGCCGCGGCTATATCGATTATGGCAAGGCCGACAACGACAAGGATGCCGGCAAGGTGAAGAAGGCCTTGAAGGCGAACGCCGAGGTTATGGAGGCGAATGGCTACGAGACGTTCGCCCAATATCTCATAACGCAGTCCAGGATCCGCAACCGCCAAGGCGACTACACCCATTGTGTGGATATCGACATGGTGGTGGACGAGGTTCATACCATTTTCCGCCATCAGCGCGAGCTGGGAAACGAACTTGCCACCGAATCGCTTGAAGGGGAGTATCTCGCCGCCCTGCGTTGGCTTACAGATACGACCAAGCGCGACCGGATCATCTACTCCAAAGTGGGCCACTGTACCTATCTCGGCGAGCCCGTCAAACGCGCCCCGAAATCGTCCATCTCCTCCGAGATGGTCCGTGCCTACCAGACGCTCGCGAACGTCAAGATTGAACATATCGGCGGCTCTGCTACCCAGATTGCGCCTGCGGTGCGCAACCAGATCGTCCACGAGCTGTTCAAGGTCTCCAAGAACCCGAAACCGCTGAAGTGGTCCCAGCTGCGCAAGAAGCTCGACCTCGCCGACACCGCCACGTTCGCCGGTATCCGCCAATCGGATGAGAAGAACGATGCCTGCGTGACAGCTCCCGCATGGAACGCACTCTGCTCGACGCTCCGCGACTTGAATCCGACCCTTCTCAATCGCCTCCATGATGACATCGACCTCGCCGACGCAGTATGTGCCGCCGCCACGTTCGCATCCTCATCGGAGGCCTTCGCCTCGAGAATTGCCGAACTTACCGATGGGCTCTCAAAGGAGGACGTGGAGGCGCTTCTCGAGCTGCCATATGGCTCGAAGCTCTTCACGGGATACGGCTCGACGAGCCTTAAGGCGCTCCAGATGCTCCGCAATGCATTCGAGGACACGAAGATCGAGCGTCTTTACGATGCCGAGGTCGCAACGGGTCTGTATGACGCACGTGAGGCGCTCGCAGCCAAGCGCAACGCGCCCGATAATGGTTTCCTGAAACCCTATTCGAGCTATTCCCCGATCTGTACCAACCCGGTTGTCCTGCGTTCCTGCGCCCAGCTGCGCCGAATCATCAACTCGATTATCAGGCATTATGGTCTACCCGATACGATTCGTGTAGAGGTGGCGAACGACCTGAAGCACACGAAGCGAGAGAAGAAGCTCATCACGAGTGGCAATATCTATAACCGCAAGGTAAACGAGAAGGCAAAAGACGATATCGTAGAATTTCTCGGCCTTGCCAATGCTGACCGCGTGAGGGGACGAGACCTTGAGAAGGTACGGCTCTACAACGAGCAGGGCGGAAAGGACCCCTACACGGGGCGGGGGATTGATTTCGGTCGCATGCTGACGGAAAAGAGCTATGTCGAGGTCGATCACATCCTTCCTTTCTCCCGTTCCTGCGACAACTCGAAGACTAATAAGGTCCTCGTCTTGACGAAATCGAACCGCGACAAGGCGAATCGAACGCCCTACGAGTGGATGACCTCGGGCGAGCCGACCGCGCCGAACTGGGACGAGTTCTGCATCCGCATGGATGTCTGGGCCAGCGGCAAGGAGCCGAAGCACTACTATTCCTCGAAGCTCGCGAAATTGAAAGAAGACAACTTCACGAATAACATCGACTCCTTCATCAGCCGAAACCTGAACGACACCCGCTACATGTCCAAGGATGTCGCGAAATGGCTCGCCGACTGCCTTCCGTTCCCAAAGGACGGACGCAGGCACGTATTCTGCGTCTCCGGCGCAGCCACAGGTCTCATGCGTCGAGTTTGGCGTATCGGAATCCTCGACGAGAATGGTAAGAAGGATCGAGAGGATGATCGCCACCATGCTGTCGATGCCGCGGTGATTGCCGCCTGCACGCCCTCGGTCGTCAAGAGCATTGCCCTCATCAGCGAGGAACATGCCACGCACCGCGATCCCCATCGTCTACTGAACCGCTCACTGCCCTATCCCGAGTTCAAAGATCAGGTCGATGCGTGGATTCCGTGCATCGTGCCTACCTATTCACCGACTCGTAATGCCACAGGAGCGTTATTCAAGGAGAACGCCTATTCCTACAAGGGAATTGATGAGAAGGGCAAAGACCTCATCAAGAAGAAAAAGGGCGAGGCAGGGCCGTGTACCACCGCTTGGAAGGACGGCAAGGGGACTGCCAGGGCTTACGATGGGCAGTACGGCTTGCTTGCCGTTTATAACGAATCGACCTCACGTTGGCTTCTAGACCCCCTTTACTACATCGATGTACAAAGGCGAAAGGCTGAAAAACCGTTCATCAGGAAGTTCTCGAAAGACCTCTCAATCGACTACTGGGAGAAGATTCCACTGACTGGAGACGAACAGACACTATTTTTGAAGCCGGGAGACGTTTTGGCACAGGACGGCCTGGTGGGTCGTTTGCATTCTTACGACATTTCCGTCAACACAGTAAAGATGTATTACGCAAGAGGGGAAATTTCCTTCCAGAAAACTGGCCCGCTCGCGGCCGAGAGGTTCCCGACCCTGTCAAAGTGGAATGACGGGCTGAAGATTATGCAAGAGGATTGCTTAGGCCTCTGCTGGCTCGAATTCCTCACCGATCGAGCGGCCAGTTGCTAGCCGATAACAGACAGCCTTAAGAAGGGGAGTGCGCTGAAGCGCCTTCCCCTTCTTGCTAAAACGTCAAGAAGAGCTGCATTCCGGGTGTCTCATTGCCACCGGAGTTCGAGGCTCCGGTATTGACAAGGATTTCCCTGTCAACGTACTGCTTCTCGGTGAACTGCATCGCCACGACATGACCCGCCGGCGGGAGGTTTTTCCTAAGCTGCTCCGTATGGGTCTCAGCAGATGCCCTGCTGAGGAGATTCCGCGAGTAGATGCTGTTCTGCTCCCTGATATAGCCATCATCTTCCAGAAAACGCCTGAACTTGATGTAGGCATCCTTGTTGGATTTCGTCTTCGTGGGGAGATCGAACATCACCAAGAGTCTCATGATTCTCATAGCCTGCCTCTCGTTCTCAGACTGTCCGGTGTAGCCATTTCCAAACCGATAAGTGTGGGCAGCAGGAGCTGATCCGAATCCTTCAGCTCGACCGCCCTTCTCAGGGATTCACAATAGACGTCGATAGCCATCTGAATGGGCAACTCCTTACCGTCCACCAAGACGATAACCGACGTGACCTTCGTCAGGGTTTCCTTGTTCATCCTCGATAGAGGACCCAAGATGTTCTCCTTGACCACCAGAAGATCGACGGCGGCTCGGAACGGTTCGATAAGGTCATCAACCAGATTGAAAGCGTTTCGGCATTGTGGTGATGGATACCGCGCGAAACGAGCCAACCGTGTGATACCGCGCACTGCGCGATACCAGATCTCAAAATTTGCATAGCCGAAATCCAGCGGCGCGGTCATGGGGCCTTCCCTGCGCGTTCCATAGGGAAGTAGTTTGGGGTAAGTATGCACCCGCAGCGGCGCTCTCCATTTGGGTCTTGTCGTTGCTTTGAACATCCCTGGCATATCCGAGGAGTCTTTTGACATCAGATTGATCCCCGACCGCATAACTCAAGACAACGCGCCTGATTCTCAATTTTCCTGCGGACGATTTTTCGTCCAGAGCTGGTTTCTGAGCGGTTTCGAGATGGTGAGCTGATGCTCCACGATTTCCGCATGCCTTGAATGTGCGCCTATCGGGAGTGCCAGACCGTTGGGCATATGGTTGGAGCCGCAGAAAGAATGCCAATACCTTCATCATTGACTTGCCCCATAAGAGAAGCCGTGATCGAAACTTGGGGGATTCATCGATTATGATGACCCAGATGTCGGATAGAGGTATTTTATCGAGGATCTTTCATCCTCATGGCGTTCCTTGATGACAAGGCTATTGTCCTGAACGCAAATGG
>ENA-OQHD01000080-OQHD01000080.1-human-gut-metagenome-genome-assembly--contig:-NODE-80-length-42351-cov-34.032943_pt1 | contig 42351 bp, 25 predicted proteins | sample MGYA00242560_ERZ504711 | MGnify/ENA primary metagenome ERZ504711 (study PRJEB26092, sample SAMD00036198) | human gut metagenome | host: Homo sapiens | study: EMG produced TPA metagenomics assembly of...
ACTGGCACTCCATCCACAATTCCTTTGAAACATATTGGAAGGGCCTGCTGAGCCACGACCTCGAACCGAATCCCACCTACCGCGAGGCGGGCGTGTTCGGCCGCGAGATCGCCAAACCGGAAGTGGGGGAGCGGCTCGTCCACCTGAAGAAGCACAACAAGGTGGCCATCATGGTCAGCAACGAATCGCTGACCGCGCTCGACTGGTTCCTCATCGAGGCCGGCTTCCCATTCGGCGGCACCCTCAAGTACAACGACGTGGTGCGCAACATCTACGACGCGCTGTTCGAACTCAACGTGGAATGCGATTTCGTGCCGTCCGATGCTCCGGCCGAACGTCTCGCCAAATACGAGATGATCGTGACCCCGGCGCTCTACTGCGCATCTCAGGAAACTACGGATCGCCTGCGTGCGTTCGTTGAAAACGGCGGACACCTCGTCTCCACCATGCGCTCCTTCGTGACCGACGACGAGGTGACCGTATGGCACGACCGCGCGCCGCACAACCTCACCGACGTGTTCGGCATGACGTACAACCAGTTCACCCGCCCAAACGGCCACGTTTCCGTGGAATTCGCAGGTGCGCTCGCCGAAACCGCGTCCACCGATGCTCAGTCGCTGATCGAACTGTTGAACGCCGACGCCGATACGGAGGTGCTCGCATCCTATGGACACTACGCTTGGAAGGATTACGCCGCAGTCACCCGTCACGCATTCGGCAAGGGCGATGCCGAGTGGGTCGCCACACTGCTTGACGCCGATTCCATTCGTGCGGTTATGCGAGAGGCCGTGGAGCATGCCGGCGTCGAGGGCGCTGGAACCGCGCTCGCGGGACAGGTCGCGGTTCGCCAGGGTGTGAATGCCCTCGGCGAGAACGTGACGTATTTGCTCAACTATTCCGCCGACGAAGTTACTGTTGCAAGCCCGATTGAGGGTGAAGTAGTGGTCGCTCCGGTCGTCATCGCCACCGACGGCAGTATTGATGAGGTTGCAAATGCTGAAGTCGTGCTGAAGGAAGGTGCAGCCGTTAAGCAGGGTGATCCGTTGACGATCGGCCGCTGGAATGTTGCGGTGATCGCCGACTGAAATCTGCGATAAGAGAACTCGAGAAGAGAACGTTTAGGGAATGAGAAGGTCGATCAGGGCCTTCCATTCTCCAACGAAATCGATATCGTGAGATCCGTTGAGCCACCGCAATTGCAAGCCTTCCATGGCGGATAGCACCTGCAGTGCGGTGCGTTCCGGATCGGCGACGCCATCTCGTTTGGCTGCGAACGTGTATTCCTTCAGCAGATTGATTTCGCGCTGTTCGAAATACTCGTGCACCGGATGGTCTTTGCTTAGGGCCTCGCTTTCGAGCAGGGTGTAGAGGCGAACCATTTCGGGTCGGCCTGCGTTGGTTTCCACGGTTCCCGTGGAGATGGCCTTGAGTCCGAGATCGCAATGGTATGCGATGCCGTCTTGCAAGACTTCGCCGGTCACGCCTTCGACGCCAAGATGCTCTGCAATGGCGATTTGGTTAGTGCGATCGGCGTATTTGAGTGTCGCTTCAAGGAGTTGTTCTTTGGATTTGAAGTAGTAAAGGAGTCCTGCTTCGGTGATGTTCTGAGCTTGTGCCACGTCGCGAATGGTAAATCCCCAGAATCCGAATTGTGAGATGAAAGAGATCGTGGTTTCGAGAATCGCTTTCTTGCGGTCTTCTGCGCTCATTCGTTTCTTGGTTTTGCTTTCGATGTGGCGACGCATGCGTTCTCCTCTCTTGTGCTTACTAAGTTACAAGAAGGGGGAGAGGAAGTGTGTTGGAAACGTTGGGACACGCCGGCAAATGACAGATACAAGAGATTGTAATATGCTTTAACTAAGCAGTTACTAAGTAATAAAAACTGAAGTTGCTGTATGGGGCGAATCGTTGTGGATTGCTATTTGAAAACGCTGCCGTCGGAAAAATTCGCGTCTGACTTGCGTTCTTTCGAAAGGGCATCTATGACGAAAACCGGCTAGTTGCCAAATGGTAGTTAGCTGGCTGGGCAGAGAAGCCCTATCGGAAAACAGGAATATCACAGAAAACACTACTGAAACATGAATCGAAGGAGAGGGTTTCATGAGTGAAGCAATCGCAAACAAAGAGGAGCGTTTGGTGTGTTATAACGCCAACATCGCCGCTGCAGACAAGGATCCGCAGCTGTCTCCTGAAACCGGCAAGCCACTGAGCAAGGTCAACACCATCCGTTTCGGTGCGGGCTTCCTGCTGTTCGGCGTGTTGTGGATGTCGGGTCTCGGCATCGTCTCCGCCGTGCTGCTGCCGATGCACTACAAGACCATCGAAGGCGCTGATCCGGATGCTCTCGTTGGCATCGTCAATGCGTTCACCGCGGTGGCATCCTTGGTTGCCAACCTGATGTTCGGCAACTTCTCCGATCGTTCCCGCTCCAGGTTCGGTCGTCGTACTCCGTGGATCGTTTTCGGCGCGGTGCTCGGTGGCGTCACCCTGTTCCTGACCGGCACCACGCATAACGCCGTGCTGCTCACCATCTTCTACTGCGCCTGCATGTTCGGCCTCAACTGCATGATCGCCCCGCTGGTCGCCGTGCTGTCTGACCGCGTGCCGTCTGGCATCCGCGGCACCATGTCCGCCTTCTATGGCGCAGGCTCCACCATCGGTGCTCCGATCGGTACCATGATCGGCGCATTCTTCATCGAAAACCTGACTGCCGGCTTCGCTGTCGCGGGCGTGCTCATGTTCCTCGGCGGCATCGTCGCCGTGATCATCCTGCCGAAGGAACAGTCCGCTGACTTCCTGCCGAAGGAAGAGGGCTCCTTCAAGGACGTCCTCGTATCCTTCCGTCCGCCGAAGTTCGCTGGCGCCCACGACTTCTACAAGGCTTTCGCCGGCCGTTTCTGCATGATCATGAGCTACCAGATGATCAACGTCTACCAGCTCTACATCATCCAGAACTACATTGGTCAGTCCGTCAAGGAATCCGCTGTCACCGTGTCCGTCGTTTCCATGATCATGATGGTCATGTCTCTGGTCGGCTCCTTCATCTCCGGCCCGGTTTCCGATTTCATCGGCCGTCGTAAGGTTCCGGTTGTCGTGGCTTCCGTGCTCTTCGCTATCGGTATTGCCATGCCGTGGCTGATCCCGTCCACCCTGGGCATGTACCTGTTCGCTGGCATCGCTGGCCTCGGCTACGCTGTCTACTCCGCGGTCGATCAGGCTCTGCTCGTTGATGTGCTGCCGAACAAGGAAGAGGCTGGCAAGGATCTGGGCATTCTGAACATGGGCACCACCCTTGGTCAGATGTGCGGCCCGGTCATCATGTCCACCATCGTGGTGTCCCTCGGCTACAACTTCGCCTTCCCGACCGCCATCGCCTTGGCCATCATCGGCTGCTTCTTCATCATGGCCATCAAGAAGGTCAAGTAACCCCACCTCCTCCCCCTCCCCTCAATTTCGAGAGAGGAGAGGGAGAGAGGGGAATAGGAAGTTTTTCCCAAAACTGAACAACAATGAAAACTAAATAACAGTGCAAACGTAACGTCATAGCGTTACGAGCAGGATGCCGCGATAATCTGTTTAAGACCGTAAAGACTTGGCTAGAGCGGCCTGGAGCGTGTTGTGAATAGATTATCGCGGCATCCTGCGGATTTTTGCACTTACTGAAATGAAATTGCGTTGCCGATAATTCAATCTCAATAATTCAATCTCAAAAACTAAATATCGATAACTAAATCCCAATAATCAAATAAAAACAACTCCAAAAAACGAATAAATATAAATCCAAAGAATCAGCGACAATACTAAGGACTTTCCATGACTACTTGGATCGCGACAACGCAAGACAACAAGCTTGCCGACAAATCATCCGAAATTGAATCCACGCATGCCACTTCCGCTTCCGATCTGCAGCTTGATGGCAATGAATATCAGGCATTGCGTGGCTTCGGCGGCTGCTTCAACGAGCTTGGCTGGCTTCCTCTGCAGACGGTTACTGAAGAGGAACGTGATCAGATCATCAAGGAACTGTTCAGCCCGGATGAGATGAACTTCACCTTCAATCGTGCGCCGGTCGGTGCCAATGATTTCGCCGATCATTGGTATAGCTATAACGAGACCGACGGCGATTATGAGATGGAGCATTTCTCCGTCGAGCATGATGAGCGGACGCTGATTCCGTATATTCATCGCGCGCAGGAATGGCAGCCGAACATGCAACTGTTCTCCAGCCCGTGGAGCCCGCCGACATGGATGAAGCGTCCGAAGGCTTATAACTATGGTCGTTTGGTGCAGACTCCTGAGAATCTTAAGGCATATGCGAAGTATTTCGTCAAGTACATTCAAGCTTATGCCGAGCATGGCATTACCGTGAATCAGCTGCATGTGCAGAATGAGGTGTTTGCCGATCAGAAGTTCCCGAGTGCATTGTGGGATTCCGAAGCGCTCAAGGTGTTCATCCGCGATTATCTTGGACCTGCTTTTGACGAAGCTGGTCTTGACACCGATATTTGGCTGGGTACGCTGAATGGTCCGGAAGATATGGCGTGGACCGGCGGCTACGGCATGAAGCTGAATAATTACAACCGTTTTGTCGACAATATTCTGTTCGACGATGGCGCTCGCAAGTACATCAAGGGCATCGCTTACCAGTGGGCCGGCCAGAACTGTATTGCGCGTACGCATGAATCCTGGCCTGAAATCGAGCTGATTCAGTCTGAATCCGAATGCGGTATGGGTGATAATACGTGGGAATATGCGGAGTATATTTTCCACTTGATCAACCATTATTTGCGTAATGGCGCGACTGCTTACACTTATTGGAATATGATTCTTGACGATCAGGATTCTACGTGGGGGTGGTGGCAGAATTCACTGTTCACCATTACTGCGGATACGCATGAGGTTCGCCGTAATCCGGAATATTATGTGATGCGTCATTTCTCGCATTTCGTCAAGCCGGGTGCGCATGTGCTTGGCACTACGGGTCATTTCAATTCGATGGCTATTGCGTTCCGTAATCCGGATGGCACCATTGTGGTGGTGGCCCAGAACGCTCTCGAAGAGGAGCGTCCGTTTGAATTTGCCGATCCTTGCAATGCCGATCGCGGTATCAAGGTGACGCTTGCTCCGCGTTCGTTCAACACGTTTGTGCTGGACTGACGGGAGCTGCCTGGCTGATGCGAATGTGTGCGTAACGCGTCGGCTTGGTTGTGGCAGAGGTTTGTTGAATGCCGGATGGCAAGTTTCCCTTCTCTTCCTGCCATCTTCGCAAGCCGGTGTTGTGTTGCGGGGCGTTTGCCTATGGTGATCGGTTACCGGTCGCCGCAGGCAAACGCCTTTTTGCGTTTGCGGTGTCTTTGCTTGTTTGCGCTCTGTTCAGCGGTAGCCGTCCCATGTGGGGGAGGGGAATAGGATGTGTTCTGCGCGTTCCCATAGTTGCATCATGGATTCGCTGGGATTGGTTAACGACTGGATTTGCACGCCGTCCATGGCAAAGAACGCGGTGACGATGAGGTCATGCAGGCGTTCTGGATCGCGGTATTCTTCCGGTAGTTCCCAGTCCACGCTGGTCATGTCGATCAAAATCGAACTGTGTCTGTTCTGGTAGAACTTGTGGGCTGGGTGTTCTGGATCGGACGCTTCGATGGCGAGGCGCATGAACAGTGCGACAAGTTCGGGACGTTTGGCGTTGAGGCGCACGGTTTCGTGCAATGCGCCGGGCAGATGTCGGCGTTCTTTGGTTGCTGAATCTGTTTGGTCGCAGTGGCTGATGGCTGCGCCCAATGCCGTGTGGGCATTGCCTTCTTCTTCGGAGTCGTAGAACGTTTCGATGACCAATGAGAGTAATTCTTCTCGGTTTTTGACGTAATGGTTGAGTCCGGGCAGGGTCATGCCAACTGCATCGGCTAATGCTTGCATGGGGAAGCCGTATGACCCGTATTGCGTGATTAGGGTTACCGCTTCTTGTGTGATTTGTTTGCGTCGCTGCGCTGGGGAGAGTCGTTTTCTTTGGTTGATTGGACGGCTCTTGATGCTGTTTGCTGATGTGTTTTCCTGTGATTCCATACTGATTTGAAGAATACTATTGCCGCTGTCCACATGCGTTTTCATGTGGTTTCGATATTGCGGTTATGCGGTTGATTGCTGTGCTTGAAAGTAGGTCGTTGTTCGACACGCCGATTTGTTATCTTATATCTTTAAGATATAAGATAACTGACGAAGCCGATGAGAGTTGACTTCAACACAACGCCTCTCTTGCCTGTTGTTTGCATGATCATTGAAGATTCGGCAAAAACGTAGAGGGCTGACTTTGAAAAAGAAAGATAAAGATAAGGAGACAAGCATGACTGACGCACGGCCTGCGGAACATGCCAACGAGCTTTCCAAAATCGACAAAACGCGTTTCTGCGTAGCGTTCTTCGTGTTCTCATTCGCATGGATGCTGGCGTTGCAGATCGTTGCTGCAGTGCTGCTGCCGCAGCGTTTGGCTGATATCGCGCCCGACAGCAAAGACGCCATTTTCGGCGTGCTGAATTCAGCCACGGCATTGGCCTCGCTGATTTCCAACCTCGTGGTTGGCAACATGTCTGACCGTACGCGCTCGATCTTCGGACGTCGTACGCCATGGATCGCATCGGGCGGCATTGTTGCGGGCATTTCGCTGTTCCTCATCGGCATTCTGCCGGACGGTGTGAGCATTGGCATCAGCTACTGCATTTCCATGGTCGGTCTGAACATGATGATCGCACCGGTCATCGCATCTTTGTCTGACCGTATTCCTGAAGATATGCGCGGCACCATGTCCGCATTTATCTCTGCAGGTACGTTGTTCGGTTCTGCTCTTGGTCAGATTGTTGGTGCGCAGTTCATCACCCTGCAGCTCCCGGGCTTCATCGCGTCCGGTGTGGCTATGGGTCTTTCCGGTGTGCTTGCCGTGGTCTTCTGGCCGAAGGAAAAGTCCAGCAAGGATATGCCTAAGGAAAAGGTTGATTTCAAGGGTATTATCATGAGCTTCCGTCCGCCGACCAAAGGCGCTCGCGACTTCTGGCTGGCATTTATCGGCCGTTCCCTGTTGCTGTTCAGCTACTACATGATTCTCAACTACCAGCTGTATATTCTGCAGGACTACATTGGTCAAAGTGTTGAAGATTCCGCGGCCACCATTTCCACCATGAGCTTGGTGCTGATGGTTGTCTCCCTGATTTCCGCGCTTTCCGCAGGTCCGATTTCCGACAAAATCGGTCGCCGTAAGATTCCGGTTGTGGCCGCAAGCGTGCTGCTCGCCATCGGTTATGCTCTGCCATGGCTCATGCACAACGCGTTGGGCATGATTCTCTTCTCCGCCATCGGTGGCTTCGGCTACGGCATGTACGGTTCCGTCGATCAGGCGCTCAATGTTGACGTTCTGCCGAATGAAGAAGAGGCCGGGAAGGATTTGGGCATTTTGAACATTGCCACTACTCTCGGTCAGATGGTCGGCCCGATTGTCACCTCCGCCATTGTGGTAGCTACCGGCTCGTACGGACTGGTGTTCCCGACGGCAATCGTTATGGTGGCGCTCGCCTGCATCTTCATTCTGATGATTAAAAAGGTGAAGTAGCGTCGGCGCTTTTCGAAATAACTTGGCCGGAGATTCTTTCATCATCTCTCCTGGAATCTTCGGCCATTTCGCATATATTGTGCGGCACAATAACTACAAGAACCATACGAATTACGAACGTTGCAGATGTGAGCACTACGGCAAAAGGAGCAAACCATGGTTGTCTGCATTGACCCGAACAGTACGATTGGTCGTATCGATCCGAAACTGCATGGCCAATTCATTGAATTCCTTGGCGAATGCATTGATGAAGGTCTATGGGTGGGAGAGGATTCCCCGATCGAAAACGAGCGTGGCTACCGCAAGGCCACATTGGATGCTTTGCGTGCATTGAGGCCGCCGGTTATTCGCTGGCCGGGCGGATGCTATGCGGATACCTACCATTGGCGTGACGGTGTGGGCCCGCAAAGCGAACGTAAAACCACTTTCAACGAGAATTTCGCCACCTATGAGCTGGACGATCACAGCTTCGGCACCGACGAATTCCTGCGTTTGTGTGAAATGCTCGGCGCTGAACCGTGGATCAATATCAACATGCTTTCCGGCACGGTCGCCGAAATGAAGGATTGGATGGAGTACTGCAATCGTGCGCAGCCCACTGATCTTGCCAAGGAACGTGAGGCTAACGGCCATAAGGCACCTTACGGGGTGAAATATTGGGGGATCGGCAACGAAGTGTGGGCTGGCGGCGGTACCATGACTCCGCGGACCTACCTCAATGAATACCGCAGGTTCGCATCCGCCATGCCGAGCTTCACCACCGATGTGTTCGCGCCGACCCCAATGTATGCTATTGCGAGCGGTCCCGACGGCAACAAGCCGCGCGAACGCGTGCAGTGGACCCAGGATTTCTTCCGCGGTCTTGCCGAATATCGTCAGCCGAATATCGACGGCTATGATCTGCACTTCTACAATTGGAACGTGGATAACGATGCCGACACTCCCACCCGGTTCGATGAAGACGGCTGGAATGCGGTGATTGAGGGATGCCTCGAACTTGAAGATATTCTGCGTGATCAGTGGCGTTTGATGAATGACGGCCTGGCGCTTATTCATGAGCCGGAGGTGGCTATGGATTCCAAGCTCGCGCATGTCGATCTAATCATCGGCGAATGGGGCAATTGGCACAAGACCGCATTCTTCGCACGCCCTGCGCTCAAGCAGCAGGTGACCATGCGTGACGCCATCACCACCGCGCTTACGTTGGATCTGCTGCAGCGTAATTGCGACAAGGTGACCATGGCGTGTAACGCGCAGACCATCAATGTGCTTAACTCACTGATCTTGACTGAAGGCGATCGGACCATCCTTACGCCTAACTATGATGTGTTCATGATGTATAAGGCGCATCGTGGCATGACCGCACTTGATGTGGCGCGTAACGATTCCGAGGATTCTGCCGTGTATACGTTTGCGTCACGTAATGAGGATGGCACGCAGCTGCTGATTAATCTCACCAATGCGCATATGAACGATGGTGCCGAAGTGCGGCTGCATTTGCCGTGCGGCGCTCAGGTTGATTCGATGGAAACGCTTGCTTCCGAAGATCCGCATGATTGCAACACAGTGGAGCATTCGGATCTGGTGCGCACTCATGCCGTGGACGTGGATAGTGCCGTGAGCGTGCACGAATCTGCCGGCGGTGCCGAGCTGACGGTAACGTTGCCCGCTGCCTCGGTGAGTGCCTTGCACGTAACGATTCGCCAGCGATAAGCAGTAATCGTCTCTCCGGCTGCAGGTTGCCTCTTTCTTCCCGCAAGAAAGAGGCTTTTTTTCTTATGATTAATCGCATGATTCTGTGAAATTGCTGCACGATTTTGATTGTCGGTCCCACGATTTTCGCAAAGGGTGCTTTATGCGAAATAGTGCGACAGCGGTTCGGAGAGATGTCCGAGACGAGTTGCGGGGAGGAGAAAAATGTACTATCATCTAACTTAGTAATTACTAAGTAATAAAAAATATGATTGAAAGCGTACGAAGGAGTGCATATGGACCTTAATTACATCAAGGGCGTGAACCTGGGTAACTGGCTGGTTCTGGAAAAGTGGATGAACCCGGCATTATTCGATGGAACCACTGCCGATGACGAATACTATCTGCCGACGCAACTTGATCCGGCCGTCTACGAGGCCCGTATCAGGACCCACCGCGCCGAATACATCAACGAGCGCGACTTTGCCACCATCAAATCGTGGGGACTGAACTCCGTGCGCATCCCCGTGCCGTACTTCATCTTCGGCGACCGCGCGCCGTTCATCGGCTGCATCGACGAACTCGACAAGGCCTTCAACTGGGCCGAGAAATACGGTCTGACCATCCTCATCGACCTGCACACCGCGCCGATGAGCCAGAACGGCTTCGACAACGGCGGCATCTCCGGCGTGTGCAAGTGGGCGCAGCTGCCCGACGAGGTCGAATTCGTGCTGTCCGTGCTCGAACGCCTCGCCAGGCGGTACGGCCATCGTCGGGCGCTGATGGGCATCGAAATCATCAACGAGCCGAACACCACCACCTGCTGGCCGATGGCGAACGTGACCGAACGCTACAAGGCGGTCGATCCGGAACTCGCCGAAGGCACCGGCCCGATCGCATTCGACTGGCTCAAGAACTTCTACATCACCGCCTACCACCGTCTGCGCGATGCCGACAAGGGCGCGCTGCCGGCGGACAAGGCCGTGGTGTTCCACGACGGCTTTGACATCGAACAGTGGAAGGACTTCATGCGCGGGGATGACGGCAAGCTCGCGCCGGAATTCGAGAACGTGGTCCTCGACACCCACCAGTACCTCATGACCGCCGAAATGATGGGCTGCCCGCAGACCGTGGAAGGCTACGACGACTTCGTGAGGAACACCTACGCGCCGATGATCGCCGAGATGAGCGAATACTTCCCGGTGATCGTGGGGGAGTGGTGCCTGTTCAACTCCGTCGGCTGCGGCGTGGACACCCACGGCGGCCAAAGCGTGCTCAACGGCGAGGAAGGCGCGCAGGCCGAGACCCTGACCGCCGAACAGAAGCGCTCGCTGTACCAGGGCGTGGCCGAATCCCAGCTCGCCGCATGGAGCAAGGGCAGCGGCTTCTACTACTGGAACTACAAGCTGCTCACCGACACCGTCAACACCCCTGGCTGGATCGGCTGGGACGCATGGGACCTCGGGCGCTGCATCGCCCAAGATTGGTTCCCCGTCCAAAAGTGATTCCGTCGGACGCAAGAATCGTACAAAGCAACGCGTGATATCAAGAACATTAAGGAACGACAATGCTGCATAATCCGATCTTCAAAGGCTTCAATCCCGATCCGGCCATCTGCCGCAAAGGCGACGACTACTACGTGGCCGTCTCCACCTTCGAATGGTTTCCGGGCATTCCGATTTACCATTCGAAGGATATGAAGCATTGGGAGCTGCTCACCCACGTGCTCACCGACGACACCAACCCGAACCTCACCAAGCTGCCAAGCGCGAAGGGCATCTGGGCGCCATGCCTCACCTACAACGAGTCCGAGGACATGTTCTACGTGATCTACGGCGTGATGAACTCCATGAACGCCCGCTATTTCGACGTGAACAACTACCTCATCAGGTCGAAGAGCATCGAGGGACCGTGGAGCGAGCCGGTCTACCTCACCTCCTCCGGCTTCGACGCATCCATCCTGCATGACGACGACGGCAGGAAGTACATCGTCAGCCTCGAATGGGAGACGCGCGAAGGCTACGAGAAGCCGGGAGTGATCTGCTGCGTGGAATACGATCCGGAAGCCAAGCATGTGGTCAGCTACCCGAAGCGCATCTGGCGCGGAGCCACCGACCGAGGCTGCATCGAGGCTCCGCACCTGACCAAACGCGACGGCTGGTACTATCTCATGTGCGCCGAGGGCGGCACCGGCTACAACCACGCCGTGACCATGGGCCGTTCGCGCAACGTGTGGGGGCCGTACGAGCCCGATCCCAACGGCCCGCTCGTCACCTCACAGCCCAAGGAATCCAACGAACGCGCCGACGCCGACCATCTCAAGCCGCGCTACTTCAACCCGGATTCCGTGCTGCAGAAGTCCGGCCACGGCTCCTACGTGGACCTGCCGAACGGCGAGACGTATCTCGTGCACCTGACCAGCCGGCCGTTCGTGCCGGAACTGCGCTGCACGCTCGGCCGTGAAACCGCCATCCAGAAGATGACGTGGACGAATGACGGCTGGCTGCGCATGGCGGACGGCTCCAACCTGGCCAAACTCGAGGTCGAGGAGCCGGATCTGCCGGATGTGCCGATGCCGGAGATCCCGCGGCACGACGACTTCGACGGCGGCACGATCGGCAACTGGTACTATTCACCGCGGCAGATGCCGACCACCTTCGCCAACGTGACGGAACGCCCCGGCTGGCTGCGCGTGCGCGGCGAGGAATCGCTGGCATCGCTCAACCGCACGAGCCTGATCGCACGCAAACTCACCAGTGTGTACGCCACCGTCACCACGAAGATGGAGTTCGAACCGGAGGTCTACCAGCATTCCGCGGGCCTGACCATCTACTACGACAACATGAACAACATCTTCCTGCGCAAGTACTACTCCGAAACGCTCGGCGGTCCCGCGATCTCCATCATCCGTCTCGAGAACGGCGAGAAGACGGAGATGCTCGACACCCGCATGGCCGTGGAGGACAGGCCGATCTACCTCCGTCTCACCATCGAAGGCCGCCGCATCTGGTTTGAATGGAGCTACGACGGCGAGATCTGGACCAAGATCGGACCCGACTTCGACACCACCACCTTCTCCGACGAATACTGCAAGTACGGCGAATTCACCGGCACCATGGTCGGCATCGCCGTCACCGACGCCGCGCTGCATGAGAAGACCGCCGACTTCGACTTCTTCGACTACGAGGCGGACGAGATGAAGCCGGTCGACTGATCCCGCCCATCCGGCCACGATCATTCCGAAACCCCAATCCGGCCGTGGTCCGATTCCAACCGGCCGCGTGGCTGATTGCGGGACGCATACAATGGGCCAAGGAACGTTGCGAACGGTGCGTTCCTTGGCCCATTGGGCTGAAATAGGGGTTTGGTTTTTGAATAGGCGGAAACGGCAAGCCGGGCGAAACCCCGCACAGAAAGGCGGTGGGATGCATGGTGCTGGGCATCGACGAGCGAATCAACGGCGTAAACCTCGGCAACTGGCTGGTGCTGGAGAAATGGATGGACCCGGAACCATTCGCCCGCAGTGCCGAGGATGATGAGATTTGGATGCATCGCACGCACGGCGCCCTCTGGTCCGAGCGGAATCTCGCCGAGGAACTGCGCCGGCACCGCGACGCCTACATCACCCTGGAGGATTTCCGCATCATCGCCGACCATGGGCTCAATCTCGTGCGCATTCCCATACCATATTTCATCTTCGGCGACTGGCCCGGACATCCGGGCTGCATCGCATACCTCGACCGCGCGTTCCGTTGGGCGCGGGAGACGGGACTGAAGATCATGATCGACCTGCATACCGTGCCCGGCTCACAGAATGGTTTCGACAACGGCGGTCTGACGGGCGTGTGCAAATGGGCGCAGAATCCGGACTTGGTGGAATACGCGCTGAATGTGCTGGAACGATTGGCCCGCCGATATCGTGACGAGCCGACCCTACACAGCATCGAAGTGCTCAACGAACCGGTGAGCTGGTCGGTGTTCCATGGCTCGCCGAACACGGCGAAGAACCCCCGCGAGGCCTCCGGCAGTACGCATATCCCACTGCGCTTTCTGAAGCGCTTCTACCGTGACGCCTACACCCGGCTGCGCGCCATACTACGTCCGGAAACCATAATCGTATTCCATGACGGCTTCCGACTGCTCCGCTGGGGCGACTGGTTCCGTCGCGCCGGCATGCGCAACGTCATGCTCGACACCCACCAATATCTCATCGCGATGGAGGAGCCGTTGTTCGCGGGACCGGCACGCCGACTGTACCTGCAATCGCGGCACCTGCCATGGCTGTACCGAATGCTGGTGGGTGCGCGCGAAATCGCCATCCGTTCGGCGGCCCGCCATATCCCTGTACTTGTGGGCGAGTGGTGCGTGGAGAACCGGTGGGCCCCGCGCAGCCGAAACCGGGCGGACGCATACCGCCAAGTGTCACGGTTGCAACGCGCGGCATGGGATGCGTCGGCGGGGCAGGTCTATTGGAGCTATCAGCTTGCGCGTTCCGCGAAACCAGGCAGCGGCGAAGGAAAACCGCCACGCGACCCGCGCAACGGCGGCAATCTCGAAGCGTGGGATCTAACCCGCGTATGGCGTCATGGATGGATTCAAGCGGATGCGCCCCACGATGACGTGGCATCGGCGCCGTCAATCAACGGCAATCGAAGCAAAGGGCATTAGACTCGGAGTCATGGCAGAGGAAGAGACTTCGAAACGTACCCGCAAATCGCCGCAGGAGCGTCGTGCGGAAGTGCTGGATGCGGCGGTGCAGCTCATCAGCGAACGCGGATTCAACGGCATCTCCATCCAGGACGTGGCCGATCGGGTCGGCATTTCCAAACAAGGCGTGCTGCGATACGTCGAAAACAAAGACAAGATGCTGGCGCTGGTATATGACGAATACTACGGGCAAACCGGCACTCCGGAGGACTTCTTCTCATCGGGCATGCCGGGCAGCGACCCATCCGCGCCGCATTTCCCCGCATACCTGCGCTACCTGGTGAAACACAACTCGCGCCGCCGCATGATGGTGCAGCTGTTCACCGTGCTGTCGGCCGAATCCCTGAACCCGGACCATCCGCTGCATGATGAATTCATGGAACGAATGGACAACATCTGGGCACATTATTCCCGTTATCCATGGTTGGTTCCGCCGCAATTGGGCGCATGGGCCGACAGCATGCGGCCAGTGGTGCGCAAAGCCATGGAAATCATGGATGGCATCCAGCTGTGGTGGCTGCGCGAACCGGAAGTCGACCTATGCGCAGAATGGGCTGAAATGGAAAACCTGCTGTTCCCCGAGCCCCTGTGGGACGCCTACCGCTGATTCGGATTTATTGATTTGGTCGTGTCCGTTCCGCCGGTTGGTTGCGATTGCGTGATTCTGATGATTGTCTATCTGCTTTCGTTTTTCGACCTGCGGTTTTTGGACTTGCGGTTTGGTTTGCGGTTTGCGGTTTGGTTTGCGTGAAGCACCCTTTTGCTCACGGATTGCGATTTGCGATTTGATTGGTGGTTTGTGGCTTGCACGAGTCCAATCGCAAGCCACCCTTTTGCTCACGGATTGCGGAAACGTGCGTTTTTGCGCATACGTGCGCTGAATTATCTGATTTTAGAAATAGGAAACGTTGGAATTCCGCCATTTGCGATTTTGCATAATGGCATACGATTACCCCTTTTCGCTCACATACGTATATTGACGGCTTGATTTACTTTGCGTGAGCGAAAGGGGGTATTGAATAGTGCGATTACGCAATGTGGTTACGCAACGCAATCGCACTATCGCATACAACTACGCCACAGTGAACGTGGTGCGCTTCAAATCGCGACGACGGCTCGAATGGCCGATCAACACCTCGAACTCGCCCGGCTCGACGATACGGTTGGCATCCGAATCGACGATAGTGCACCCCGAAACCGGAATATCGAACGCAACGGTCTTGGTCTCACCCGGCTCAAGCTCCACGCGCTGGAACGCTTTGAGCTCGCGGTCCGTCCAACTGTAGGACGTCACGATATCGCCGATATACAACTGCGCTACTTCGATGCCCTTGCGCTCGCCGGTGTTGGTGAGCGCAACCTCGGCATGCACGGTATCGGTGGTGGCGAACGTGCCGGAAGCCGGAACGTTCGTGATTGTCGGTTCGCCGTATTCGAAGGTCGTGTAGCCGAGGCCCTCGCCGAACGCGAACGCCGGATCCTGCGTGAGATCGGCATAACGATTGCCGTGCTGGCCACGGATCTGGTTGTAATAGACCGGCAGCTGGCCCGCATGACGCGGGAAGGTGATCGGCAGACGTCCGCTCGGCTCGGTTTCGCCAAGAATGATTTCGGCGATGGCCTGGCCACCCTTCATACCCGGATTCGGCGCCCACATGAACGCGCTGACACCGTCGGCCGTGGATTCGTCCACGATCACGCCATTCGTGCCGATCACGCATGCCGGCATCACCTGCGGCTTGGAGCTCATCAGCACCACGACCAGCGGCTTGCCGGTCTCGCGGGCCACGTCGGCAAGCGCTTCGAGCATGGCGTTCTGCCCGCCGAGCAGTTCCAGTGTGGCGGTGGAGCAGGTCTCGCCGACCAACTGCACCACATCGCCCACAACGGCGACAACAAGGTCGGAACGGCGTGCGTTCTCCACCGCCTCATCCAGCAGCTGCTGGTCGAACTTGGCGGAGACGGCGAGCTTCGGACGAGGCTGGCCATCCGGATAGAACTCGCCTTCCGGATCGTCCACCAAATCGATGATGTTCGCACCACGCGAATACGCAACCTCGCATCCTTCGGGCGCAAGCTGCTTGAACCTGTCAAGCACGGTGGTGATCATCTCACGCGGTTGGCCATCCGGCATCCAATTGACCTGACCGGAATTGCCGGCCCAATCGCCCAACTGCTCCTGCGCGTCATCGGCAAGCGGCCCCACCACGGCGATGCGCTTGCCCGCCGCAGCCGAGAACGGCAATGCGCCGTCATTCTTCAGCAACGCCACGGATTCGCGTGCGATCTGCAGGTTGAGCTCCTGATGGGCTTTGGAGCCGATAACCGTCTTGATGCGCTCTTGGTCCGGCAGGCGCGGATCTTCGAACAGGCCCAGGCGGAACTTAAGGGCGAGGATGCGGGACACGGCTTCGTCGATCAGCGATTCGTCAAGCAATCCGGTGCGTACCGCTTCGATCGCACCTTCGTAGAACTTCGGCGTGGTCATGATCAGGTCGTTGCCGGCCTTGACCGCGTCCGCGGCGGCGTGCACGTAATCGGCCTTGACCTTCTGCTCCCACACGGAACGGCCGACGTTGTCCCAGTCGGTGATCAGCGTGCCCTGGTAGTGCCAGTCGCCGCGCAGCTTGTCGGACAGCAGCCACTTGTTGAAGGTGACCGGCACGCCGTCGATGGATTCGTAGCCGAGCATGAACGTGCCGCAACCCTCCTTCGCCACGCGTTCGAACGGCGGCAGGAACCACGATTCCAGCTTGCGGTGGGACAGGTCCGCTTCGGAAGCGTCGCGGCCGCCCTGCGTTTCGGAATAGCCGGCGAAATGCTTGGCGCAGGCCAGAATCGCATCCTTGGCGAGCGGCTCGCCGGCCTTGGCGCCGCCCTGATAGCCCTTGACGATGGCGGAGGCCATTTCGCCGATAAGATACGGATCCTCGCCGAACGTCTCGTCCACACGGCCCCAACGGGTGTCGCGGGCGATGCACAGCACGGGGGAGAACGTCCAATGCACGCCGGTGGTGGAGACCTCTTCGGCGGTGGCACGTCCTGCGGCCTGAACCTTGGCCGTGTCGAAGCTTGTTGCCATGCCGAGCTGGGATGGGAAGATGGTGGAGCCTGGCCAGAAGGAATAGCCGTGGATGCAGTCGTCGCCGATGATCAGCGGAATGCCGAGGCGGGTCTTCGTGTTCACGGTCTCGACCGCGCGGGGCAGGTCCGCGGGGGAGGTGTGCAGAATCGAGCCGACGTGCTTGTTGACGATCAGGTCATCCAGATCGCCGCTGCGAGCATCAAGCTGCATCATCTGGCCGACCTTCTCTTCGAGGGTCATGCGTCCGAGCAAATCGGCGATGCGCTCTTCGGCAGGCAGGTTGGGATTCTTGTATGGCAGGTCGGTGGTGTTGGTCATGGATTGCTCACTTTCCTCGTTGAAGCGGTGTCCTTTAATTACCACTTGGTAGTTTACTATGATTTAGGTGATTTCACAAATCGACGCAGCGCATGTCGCGCATATTGCGGGCATCGCTTGTATGGCCGGTTTTGCAATGATTCGTCGGGGTGCCGCATCGGTTCCGCGCGTATATGCGGTCGGGTGGTGCCTAGGACCTGGCGACTGCCGACAAGGTCCGGTTTTTCCGTAGGTGGTTTTCAAACTCCGTAGGTGATTGGGGTCGGATGGTCACTGAAGGAACGGCTCAAATACGGCCGTTTCTCATCGCCGATGCCGCAGGTGACCGCCTACGGAACGGCAGAGCCACCTACGGAACGATGCCAGCTACGGGGTTTGCCATGGCGAAGGGCCGTTCCTTTTCGAAAAACCGGTGGAGAGATTGAAACCCTCGGAAAGGAACGGCCCTTGCGCGCCTGTGAATGCGTGGTCCTACGATCCGCCGGCGGCTACTTCACCTTCTTGATGAACAGAATCACCACGGCACCGATCGTTACGGCCGCGATGGCGATCGGGAATACTAAGAAGTAGCCGCCGGTGGCCACCACGATGGAGGAGACGACAATCGGCGCGATAACCTGTCCGAGTGTGTTGGCGAGGTTCAGGATGCCGAGAGCCTTGCCGGCCTCGTTCGGGTTCGGTAGCACGTCGACGTTCAGCGCCTGATCGACCACCATGTAGATGCCGTATCCGAGGCCCATGAGCGCCGCGTAGACGAACATGGAGAACTGGGACTTGAGCACCCACGGCACGGCGATGCCGATGGCGATGATGGTGGAGGAGACGAACACCGGTAGCTTGCGCTTGCCGATCCTGTCGGAGATCGGGCCGGAGACCAGGGGTACGACGAGGGGGACGACCATGGTGATCACGGCCATGGTGGACACGGTGGAGGCCGCGGCCTTGGCGTCCTGTCCGATGTACTTCATGCATACATACAGCTGGTGGCCGACGATCATGTTGTAACCGAAGATGAGCATCAGACGTCCGACGAGCGCCAGATAGAAATCGCGCGCGCCCTTGGTCGGCGGGCGGAACTGCATGGCGATCTGCCTGATGTCGAATCTCTCGGCGTCGGCCGTGGCCGCGGACAGTTCGCGCGGGAGCAGGAGCACGGTGCCGATGCCGCACAGGCACCAGCAGATGGTGTCGATCATGAAGCCGGTCTTCGGAGCATCGATGAAGGCGGAGCCGATGATGGTGCCCATGGACTGGCCGACGATCTGGCCCGCGCCGTAGAATGCGGACATGGAGCCGCGGTATTTCTGCGGAACGCGGTCGGACAGGATCGCCACGCATGGCGCGATCATGCAGTTCAGGCTGATCTGCAGCAGTGACCAGGAGGCGACGATGGTCGGCAGCGTCGGGGAGATGGAGGTCAGGTAGAATCCGATGCCGGCGATCGGTCCGCCGATGATGATCCATGGCGTGCGCTTGCCGAAACGGCTGTGGGAGGCGTCGGACAGCGAGCCGAAGATGACGTTGGAGATCAGGGCGAAGATGATGCCGATGGAGTTCATCGTGCCGAGGATCGTTTCGCCCTGACCGATGCCGAGCGTGTTGAAGCGGGCTGGGAGCAGCACGGTGGATCCGATGGTGCCGGACATCATGAAGACGATGCAGAAGAAGATGAAGCCTGCGCCGAAGCGTCCAAGATTCAGTTTGCTTACCGGTTTACCGGTGTCGGGAGTGAGTTCCTCGGCGGTTCGTCCCTCGGCTGGAGCGTCTTCTTCGGGGCGATCGCCGTGATGATCCCGTTCGGTTACTGGTTCACCTTCGCGAATACGCATGAGATCGCGTCCATGAAACCGGGCGATGGCGTGGATGGGCGCGCCGGCAGAATTCCCGTCGGCGACCATTTCAAGGCGCTTGCGCGCAACAAGTACTGGTGGCTCACGCTGGGGGCTCAACTTCGCGCTGTGGACCTACAACGGCATGGCCGCCTACGTCGCCAAGTACGTGCTCGGCAACTCCAATCTGATCGCCGTGATCGGTCTGGCGACAGTGATCCCCATGGTCATCGGCCTGCCGTTCGCCGGACCGCTCGTGGCCCGGTTCGGCAAACGCAACGCCTCGATGGCCGGCCTGGTGCTCGTCGCCGTCGGCAGTCTGCTGGTGTTCGTCGATCCGAGCAACCTGTGGGTGTTCTTCGTCTCCATCATCGTGCGCATGGTCGGCATCATCCCGATGAACGCCGCGCTCAACGCCATGAGCGGCGACGTGGTGGAATATGGCGAATGGCGCAGCGGCGTGCGGTCCGATGGCATCGTGTTCAGCTCGTCCAGCTTCTCCATGAAGGTGGCCATGGGCGTTTCCTCGGCCGCCATCGCGTGGATACTCGGTGCCAGCGGATATGACGGCTCGCTCGCCGTGCGGTCCGATGCCACCGTCTCCGCCATGGTCAACACCTTCGTGTGGGTGCCGGTCGCCATGGTCGTGGTTATGGCCGCGCTGCTCTTCTTCTACGACCTCGACAAGCGCGTCGACCGGGTGGGCGGGGAGCTCGCCGCCCGTCGCGTGTAGCGCAAAGGCCATTGGGATTTCCGTGGAGTCCGGGCATGCATCCAGTGGGTGCGCGCCCGGACTTGTTGGCGTCGGGTTGTGAAAACATGCCTTGAAGACTGATGGGCCAAGGCTGCGATCCCGTTGTCCGGAGCACCCATATACTTACCTTTAGTAATGACTATTAGTAACGAATAGGGTGCCATGGTGGAATCGCGAAGCGGGCAACGACAACTGTCCCTGGACGACGTGCGTGATCTGATCGACGTGTGCTGGATGGCGAAACGCATCACCGAAGCGTTGCCGGAACTGCCGAAAAACATGAAGCCTCGTCACGTGCATGTCATCGACGCCATCTGGAATCTCAATCATCGTGCCGGATCCCCGGCTCCCGCCGCACGGGTCAGCGGCATCAGCGCCTTTCTGGGAGTAACCGCACCAAGCATCACGAAGCTTGTCAACGAACTGGTGGTCAAAGGCCTTGTGGTCAAGCACGCATCCGAAGCCGACGGCCGTGCGGTGACGTTGAGCCTGACCGAAGCCGCCGAGGAAATCCGCGAACTGTACGTGCACCAGTTCCATGAGCATCTGCGTGGCGTGCTGTCCGGCATCAGCCCGCAGGACGTCGCCACCACGGTCGCCACGCTGCAGGCTATGCATCGGCTGATGGACACGGACCGGGGAGGGGAATGGACCACGAAGGTGGCCGACGCCTGGCCGGCACGTGTCGAAACGTTGATGGCGGGCGGCGATCCTCGATCTCATACGGCGGAGAAACGGTAGGCCGGAGGGCCATCGAGCCATGCGACAAACGATGCGGTCACCCATGACGAAAAGGAAGGAGTCGCAGATCATGACGGAACGCGAACAGCGGCGGGAACAGCCGGCAAAGGCGATGCGGGAGGGGCCACAGCCAAGCAGATATATGAGCGAGGGCAGACTCACCATCGTGGTGGTGGCGCTTGCCATCCTCACCTTCCTCGGCATCCTGTCTGAAACGTCGCTCAACATCGCGTACTCCACGCTGATGGGGGAGTTCGCCATCTCCGCCGACGTGGTGCAATGGCTCACCACCGGCTATCTGCTACTGCTGTCCATCGCCATTCCGACTTCGCCGTTCATGGTGCGCACATTCCCCACCAAAGGTCTGTTCGTCACCGCGGTGGCGTTGTTCTCAGCCGGCACGGTGGTCGGCGCGCTCGCCGTGAACTTTCCGATGTTGCTCGCGGCGCGGCTCATCATGGCGTTGGGCACCGGCGTCTCGCTGCCATTGCTGACCAACATCATCCTCGAGAAAGCGCCGTTCAACCGACGCGGCATGATGCTTGGCCTGGTCAGTCTGGTGACCTGCGCGGCCCCTGCCATAGGTCCGGTGTTCGGCGGGCTCGTCATGGAATTCCTCAACTGGCATTGGATCTTCTACACGATGATTCCGTTCCTTATCCTCTCCCTCGTGCTGGGATGCGCCACCGTCCCCGACATCCGCCATGGCGGGAAGGGCTATCTGTCGGTGCCGTCGCTGATATTGGTGGCGATCGGGTTGGCTGGCATCATCGTGGCGGTGAGCTTCTTCGCGCAGTGGAATGGCGATTGGCGGTTCTGGACGGTGCTTGCCGGCGTGATCGTGGTGCTGGGCGTGTTCGCCGCCGTGCAGCTGAAGATGGAGCATCCGCTTGTCGAGGTGCGCACGTTCGCATTTCCCGGATTCACATTGGGCATGCTGATTCTGCTGATGTCGTCCGGTGGCGTGCTCGGTGTGAACTTCCTGCTGCCGATTCTATTGCAGCGCGGACTCGGCCACACCAGCATGATCGCCGCCCTGATTCTACTGCCGGGAGCCGTGGTCGGCGCGATTTCCGCGCCGTTGATCGGAGGCGCGCTGAAAGCGCATTTTCCGCCGAAATTCATCGCCTGCGGTTTTGTCGGCGTGGCCATCATGGATATTGTGATGATGCTCGGCGGCGCGCATGAATGGGCCGTCGCGATCGCCTACGCGCTGTTCATGGCCGCATCCGGATTCGTGCTCGTGCCCGACCAGACGCATGCGCTGAACCAGTTGCCGGCCGCGATGAACGCCGACGGCTCCGCGATGATGAACACCGTGCAGCAGCTCGCCGGCGCCATCGGCACCGCGGTCGCGTCCACGCTGATCGCCGAATTCTCCGCAGCGAACCGTGCCGCGGGCATGAAGTCCGCGGCCGCCTACGTCGCCGGATTCTCCGCCAGCATGTGGGTGTTCTTCGGCATGGCCGTGACGGGCGAAATCCTGTCCCTGCTCATGTTCCGCTTCTCGAAGCGCGCCGCATAGCCGGTCATGCGCGGTGGAAGGCTTCACTTCTGTCGTTTTTCGATAGCTTTGATAATTTTGATATCGACAATGCCAAACATATTCGCAAGCGGTTGCTGGATGCATATGTCATTCGTCAGACCGGTTGCGGCGAAGTTGATTTCGCGGTTCCGCTCTTGCGTGAATACTTACCGTAAGCAGATGTGAAAATCTAGTTCAGGCGAGTGGCCTGTTGATGATGACCCCAAAGTAGTCCTCAATACCGGTGCAACAGGCGGGGTTCCTGTTCCTCATTGATGAGGTCTCGATGAGCATTCGCGCGCGACGCTCAGCAGACTGGCGATGGCGGCACAGGTGGCCTCCACGTTGCGTTTTGTTCCGGTGAGCAGTTCCGGCAGAGCGGCTGGGCCGGGTGCGATGCCGAACGTCGCGACGATGCCGGCTTCGTTGAGCGCGGCGGTGACGTTCGGATCGCGCGTCACTTTTCCTCCGATGGCGATAACCGGTTTTCCTTGCGATTTCGCCAGTCGCGCGATGCCGCTCGGCACCTTGCCGTACGGCGTCTGCCCGTCGATCGACCCTTCGCCGGTGATGACGACATCGGCCCATGCGCACGCCTCGCGCGCATGCAGCAAATCGAGCACCAACTCGATGCCGGGGCGCATGGTCGCGTTGAACAGGCCCAGCATGCCGCCGCCGGTGCCGCCCGCCGCGCCCGCACCCGGCTTATCGGTGATTTTTCGACCGTTCAGTGCCGCGATGGCGTCGGCGAGCCTGCCCAAACCGCAGTCGAGCAATGCGACTTGTTCCGTGTTCGCGCCTTTCTGCGGCGCGAACACGGCGGCGGCGCCGTCCGTCCCGGTCAGAGGATTGGTGACGTCGCATGCCAATACGATCGGGATGTTTCGCACGTCGTCGGGAACCTCGGTGTCGTCGATGCGGGCAAGCCGGGGGAGTGCGCCGCCGCCAAGCGGCAGCTCGCAATCGTCCGCATCGAGGAAACGATGGCCGAGCGCTCGGGCCAGGCCAGTGCCGCCGTCGGTGGTGGCGCTGCCGCCCAATCCAAGTACGATGCGTTCCGCTCCGGCGTCGATCGCGGCGCGAATCAGCTTGCCGGTGCCGAAAGTGGACGCCGCCAACGGATCGCGGTCGGTGGGGGAGATGCGCTCGATGCCGCTCGCCGCAGCCAACTCGACCACCGCGGTGCGAGGATTCTCTCCATCGTGAGATGTTCCGAAACCGCCCTCGCCAAGGAATCCATATCGTGTGATGATCGGCCGGCCCAGCGCGTCATGCGCGTGCTCCGATCGCAATTCGCCGCCGGTTGCCTGGACCAGCGCGTCGGTCAATCCCTCGCCGCCATCGGACAACGGCATCATGCGGCATTCGGCGCCGGGATCGCCGGCCGCCACGCCCCGGCGCATCGACTCAGCCACGGCCTGCGCGGAAGCGGCTTCCTTGAACGAATCCGGTGCCAACAGATATTTCATGGTCAGCGATAGCCCTCCCACTGCGGCAGGGGGAAGAGCACGTCCTCGCAACTCGCCCACATTTCGTTCAAATCGCGCCCCGGAACCCGCAGCCAACGCAGCTGCGCGCCGTCCATCATCGCGAATCCGGAACGCAGCACCTGCTCGGCGTCAACGCCTTCCGGCACATGCCAGCGGATGTTCGCGGCCACTTCCACGATACGTTCCTCGCGTTCGGCGAAATAATCATGCGCCGGATGGTCGGGATTGAGCGCCTCGGCGCTCAGCGTGGAGAACATGTGCACCAATTCGGGACGTTTGGCGTTGACCGCCACCGTCCTGCGCCACATTTCGGCGATAAGCGGACGCTCGTCGCGCACCATGCCGGCGGTGACGTCCTCGGTCTCGCGGTCGTACATTTCGTCGAGCACCGCATGCAGCAGCCCTTCCTTGCTGCCGACGTAATGCAGCACGCCCGGTTTGGTGAGGTTCACCATGGTGGCGATGCGCTGCAGCGACGTGCCGTAGTAGCCGAGCGTGCCGAAACATTCGACCGCCGCGTTGAGAATCGCGCTTCTGCGGTCGACTTCGTCGTTGGCCATAATGTGCTCCCGTCGTTGCTGGAGGTTATTGGAATATGCAATTCACTTTACGGTCGGTCGGTTTCTTTTCCAAAGATGATTGGCGTGTTGAGGATTGTTTTTTGATAAAGTACCTACCAATCGGTAGGTAGGGAATTCGGGGTTGAAGTCCCACCGCGAAACAATCGCGAGACGGCCGAGAAAATAGCCGAAAGGCACCAGAAACACAGAAGACATACGAAAGAGGCAGCTCATGAGCGACACCGCTTATCCTTCCGTCAACGACCTGACCCTCGAAGAGAAGGCGTCCCTCACCTCCGGCGGCGACGCCTGGCACCTGCAGGGTGTGGAAACCAAAGGCATTCCCGGCTACATGATCACCGACGGCCCCCACGGACTGCGCAAATCCCTGGCATCCAGCACCGGCGAAACCGATCTGAACGATTCCGTGCCGGCCACTTGCTTCCCGCCGGCAGCCGGCCTATCCAGCTCCTGGAACCCCGAGCTCATCCACCGGGTGGGCGAAGCCATGGGCGAGGAATGCATCCAAGAGAAGGTGGCCGTCATCCTCGGCCCCGGCGTCAACATCAAGCGCAACCCGCTCGGCGGCCGCTGCTTCGAATACTGGTCCGAAGACCCATATCTGGCCGGCCATGAGGCCGTAGGTATCGTCGCCGGCGTGCAGTCCAAGGGTGTGGGCACCTCGCTCAAGCACTTTGCCGCCAACAATCAGGAGACCGACCGCCTGCGCGTATCCGCCAACATCTCCCAGCGCGCGCTGCGCGAAATCTACTTCCCGGCCTTCGAACACATCGTCAAAACCGCCCAGCCATGGACCATCATGTGCTCCTATAACCGCATCAACGGCGTGCATTCCGCACAAAACCGCTGGCTGCTCACCGACGTGCTGCGCGACGAATGGGGGTATGAAGGCATCGTCATGAGCGATTGGGGCGCCGACCACGACCGCGTCGCCTCCCTCAACGCCGGCCTCAACCTTGAAATGCCGCCGAGCTACACGGACGACCAGATCGTCTACGCCGCACGTGACGGCCGCATCCAGCCCGAACAGCTCGACCGCATGGCCCAAGGCATGATCGACCTCGTGAACAAGACGCGCGCCGCCATGAGCGTCGACGATTACCGCTTCGACGTGGACGCCCACGACGAGGTGGCCCATCAGGCCGCCATCGAATCCATGGTGCTGCTCAAAAACGACGACGACATCCTGCCGGTCGCTGCAAACGCGAAAATCGCCGTCATCGGCGAATTCGCGCGCACCCCGCGCTACCAGGGCGGCGGATCGTCCCACATCACCCCGACCAAGATGACCAGCTTCCTCGACACCCTCGCCGCGCGGGGCGTCGACGCCGCATTCGCCCCCGGCTTCACCCTCGACCTCGAACCGGCCGACGCCAAGCTCGAAGCCGAAGCCGTCGAAACCGCCAAAAACGCCGACGTCGTCCTCATGTTCCTCGGCCTTCCGGAAGCCGCCGAATCCGAAGGCTTCGACCGTGAAACCCTCGACATTCCAGCCAAGCAGGTCGAACTGCTCAAAGCCGTCGCCACCGAAAACAAGAACATCGTCGTGGTGCTGTCCAACGGATCCGTCGTCTCCGTGGCACCATGGGCGGGCAACGCCAAGGGCATCCTCGAATCCTGGCTGCTTGGCCAGGCGGGCGGTCCGGCGCTCGCCGACGTGATCTTCGGCAAGGTCAGCCCGTCCGGCAAGCTGGCACAGACCATTCCGATGGACATCAACGACGATCCGAGCATGATCAACTGGCCGGGTGAGGAGGGGCACGTCGACTATGGTGAGGGCGTGTTCGTCGGCTACCGCTACTACGACACGTACGACAAGGCCGTCGACTACCCGTTCGGCTTCGGCCTGAGCTACGCGACCTTTGCGATCGACGGCGTGAACGTCGCCAAGACCGGCGCCAACACCGCACACGTCACCGCGACCGTCACCAACACGTCCGACGTGGACGCCGCCGAAACCGTGCAGGTCTACGTGGCTCCAGGCAAGGCCGCCGTAGCCCGCCCGAAGCATGAGCTCAAGGGTTTCCGAAAGGTGTTCCTCAAGGCCGGCGAATCGGCTGAGATCTCCTTCGATCTGGACGAGCGCGCCTTCGCCTACTGGTCCGAGAAGTTCGATGACTGGCATGTCGAAGCCGGCGAATACACCGTCGAAGTCGGCACGTCCAGCCGCGACATCGCCGCCGTGGCCGTCGTCACGCTCGACGGCGACGGCAAGGCCCTGCCGCTCGACGAATGGTCCACGTTCGGCGAATGGGCCGACGATCCGGTCGGCTCCAAAATCGTCGCATCCGTGTATGCGGAAGGCGAGGCCGGCAATCTGCCGCAGCTGCCCGACAACGACATGATGCGCATGTTCCTCAAGTCCATGCCGATCAACTCCATGCCGATGCTGATGAGCGACGGCGGCAAGGCCATCACCGCCTTCATGCTCGATGAATACGCCAAAATCGCCGAAACCGCCGAATAAGACGGATTGACGTAAACAAGACGTAAGCAAAAGGAGTTTCAAGGATTTAGACCGAGGATGTGGCCCGCGAATGAACCGGTGCGGACCACATCCTCGGCTTTTTCATACTTGGTTTCGGCTTGTTCCGGGCTTATTTTTGGCTATTTTTAAGCGATTTTGCGATTACAATATTGCGTTCGGTGTGCTGCGATCCGGTTCCGTCACACACGACACGCTGAATGTTGCATATGCAACTGTTGTATGTACAACGTGTTATCGTATGTTCCGTGAACGATATACAGAACGATGGAACAGCTTCGGTGAACCCCGCGTTCACCGAAGCGTGGGACCGAGGCGCATGCAAGCCGCCGAGCGTCGCCATCCGATCGCTGCACAACGTCATCAACCGGTATCTTGCGGTGACGCGCCCCATGGAAGTGGAGAGTCTGAGCGGTGGCAACATCGACATCATCACCTTCCTCGCACGCCATTCGGAACGGGAGATCTTCCCGCAGGATGTGGAACGCCGCTTCGGCATCACCCGGTCGACGTCGAGCAGAGTGCTCGCATTGATGGAACGCAAAGGGCTTATCGTGCGCGAATCCGTGCCGAGGGACGCGCGGTTGAAGAAAATCGTGCTTACCGACAAATCGCGCGACATCGCCGAAGCGCTGCGCACCAGCGCAATCGCCATGGAAGGCATTCTGCTGCAGGGCCTGAGCGACGACGAGATCCGCGAATTCATGCACGTGCTCGACGTGATGCAAACCAATCTGGTCTCCACCGGGCTGATCGGCGACGAAAGTCGCTACTCCAGCCTGGCATTGTGCGAGGCGGAATCGCGGGAACGGCAATCGCGGGAATGCGAATCGCAACCAACTGTACGGAAAACATCACAGGAAGACGAAACAGGAAAGGAAGAGTAAGTGAGCGGAACAAACGTGACAACGGCTGCGGTGCAATCGCAGCCAAAACAAAAGCGGCATCTCGTACGCACGCTTGGCAAATCGCTGCGTGAATATAGGAAGCCCAGCATTCTCACCCCGATATTTGTGGTGGTCGAAGGTGTTCTGGAAATCCTCATCCCCACGGTGATGGCGTCGTTGATTGATGAAGGCATCACCGGCAAAAGCATGCCCGCCATCGTCAAATTCGGTCTGATTCTTCTGGCGTGCTCGCTATGTTCGCTCGCGGCTGGCTTCCTTGCCGGTAAGTTCGCCGCGATCGCCGGCGCTGGATTCGCCAAGAACCTGCGTCATGACGAATTCGAGAAGGTGCAGGGCTTCAGCTTCACCAATATTGACAAGTTCTCCACCGGCTCGATCATCACCAGGCTCACCACCGATGTGACCAACCTGCAGAACGCCTATTCCATGATCATTCGTCTGGGTGTGCGAGCCCCGATCATGATGATCGTGGCGTGGATCTTCTCGTTCCGCATCAGCCCGTCCATTTCCTTGGTGTTCCTGGCGTGCATCCCTGTTCTCGCCTTCGGTCTGTGCGGCCTGGCGGTGTACGTGCACCCGGTGTTCGAGCGCGTGTTCCACACCTACGACAAGCTCAACAACGTGGTCGACGAGAACCTTCAAGGCATCCGCGTGGTCAAGTCCTACACCCGCGAATCGCATGAAATCGCCAAATTCGGCCGCATCTCCCAGCGCATCTACAAGGACTTCAGCAAGGCCGACCGTGTGATGAGCTTCAACAACCCGCTCATGATGGTCTGCGTATACGTCTCGATGATCCTCATTGCATGGATGGGCTCCAAGCAGATCGTGGCCTCGGGCAATAATGCCGCGCTGGGGCTCACCACCGGCGACCTGACCGCACTGGTCACCTACGCCATGCAGATCCTCATGGCCATGATGATGCTGTCCATGGTCTTCGTCATGTGCATCATTTCCCAGGCGTCCGCGGAACGTATCTGCCAGGTGCTCAACGAGGAAAGCACGGTGACCAACCCGGCCAACCCCATCAAGGAAGTGGCCGACGGGTCCATCGAATTCGACAACGTCGACTTCCGCTACTCTGATAACTCCGAAAAGCCGGTGCTCGACAATATCAACCTGAAGATCCGTTCCGGCATGACCGTCGGCATCGTCGGCGGCACCGGTTCGGCGAAGTCCAGCCTGGTGCAGCTCGTGCCGCGACTGTACGATGTGACCGACGGTTCGCTCAAGGTCGGCGGCGTCGACGTGCGCGACTACGACATGGAGGTCCTGCGCGACCAAGTCGCCATGGTGCTGCAGAAGAACGTGCTGTTCTCCGGAACCATCGCCGAGAACCTGCGCTGGGGCAACCCGAACGCCACCGACGAGGAGATCCGCCACGCCTGCCAGCTCGCGCAGGCCGACGGCTTCATCCAGGAGTTCCCGGACAAGTACGACACGTACATCGAACAGGGCGGCACCAACGTCTCCGGCGGCCAGCGCCAGCGCCTGTGCATCGCTCGCGCGCTCCTGAAGAAGCCGAAGATCCTGATTCTCGACGACTCCACCTCCGCGGTCGACACCAAGACGGACAAGCTGATCCGTGAGGCGTTCCACAACGAGATCCCCGACACCACCAAGATCATCATCGCCCAGCGCATCGCATCCGTGCAGGAATCCGACATGATTCTCGTCATGGAGGAAGGCCGCATCACCGCATCCGGCACCCATGAGGAACTGCTGCGGACCTGCGACGAATACCGTTCCATCTACGAATCGCAGACCAAGAACCAGGCCCAGCCTGAGGAACTGCAGTGAAAGGAGGTACAGACATGAGTGCAACAACCAATAAGAAAACCGCGCAGGGCATGCACCCGCAGGAGGGAAACAAAGCCAAGCGCCCCGATGCCGTGCCGCACGGTGGACCGAAGGTACCGCAGAAAGCCGCGCCGGGAACCACTAAGCGCATCTTCGGCTACATTTTCCAATACAAATGGCATGTCGTGGCAATCGTGCTGTGCATCCTGATCGGTGCGGCCGCACAAGCCGGTTCCGCGCTGTTCCTGCAATCCCTGATTGACAGCTACATCCTGCCGCTGGTCGGTGTGAAGAACCCCGACTGGAACCCGCTGCTGCGCGCCCTGACGCTGATGGCCTGCCTCTACGCGGCCGGCACTTTCTGCAGCTGGCTGTGGCAGTGGCTCATCGTCACCGTCGAACAAGGCACCCTGAAGAAGATCCGCGACGACATGTTCGCACACCAGCAGACGCTGCCGATCCGCTACTTCGACACCAACGAGCACGGCGACATCATGAGCCGCTACACCAACGACACCGACACCCTGCGCCAGGCCATCAGCCAGTCCTTCCCGCAGATGTTCTCGTCCGCGATCTCCGCACTGGCCGCACTGGTCTCCATGCTGTGGCTGTCGGTGCCGGTCACGATCTTCGTGCTCGTGTTCGCCGCGATCCTGTTCGTAGTCGTGCGCGCCATCGTCTCCCGCTCCGGCCGCTACTTCGTCAAGCAGCAGATGTGGATCGGCGATGTGAACGCCTTCGTCGAGGAATCCGTCAACGGTCAGAAGGTCATCAAGGTCTTCAACCATGAGGACGCCACCCAGAAGACCTTCGACGAGAAGAACGAGGAACTGTTCCACGCTTCCGCCGAAGCGAACACCTGGGGCAACGTGACCATGCCAGTCGTGGGCAACATGGGCTACATCCTCTACATTCTGCTTGCCATCGTCGGTGGATTCATGGCGCTCTCCGGCATGGGCAACTTCGGTCTCGCCGGCGCAGGCAAGCTTACCCTCGGCGCCCTCATCTCCCTGCTCACCCTGTCGCGCTCCTTCGTCAACCCGCTCGGCCAGGTCTCCATGCAGTTCAACATGGTGATGATGGCGCTCGCCGGCGCGTCCCGCATCTTCCAGCTGATGGATGAGAAGCCCGAGGACGACGGCGGCTCCGTCACACTCGTCAACGTCGAGCTCGGCGAAGACGGCCGCACCATGACCGAAGTGGACCACGAAACCGGCCATTGGGCCTGGAAGCGTGAGGAAGGCGACGACGGCACCCGTTCCCTGAAGGCCGCGCAGTCGCTGAGCCCGAAGGCCGCGGAAGTGGCGAGGAAGGCGCGCGAGAACGCGATCACCTCGCCGGACGGGCGCCTGACCCTGCTGCAGGGCGACGTGCGTTTCACCGACGTGACCTTCGGCTACAACCCGGACAAGCCCGTGCTGCACGACATCACCTGGTTCGCCAAGCCCGGCCAGAAGGTCGCGCTCGTCGGCGCCACCGGTGCCGGCAAGACCACGGTGACCAACCTGATCAACCGTTTCTACGACATCCAGGAAGGCATGATCCTGTATGACGGCATCTCCGTCAAGGGCATCCGCAAGCCCGACCTGCGCAAGTCGCTCGGCATCGTGCTGCAGGACGTGAACCTGTTCACCGGCACCGTGATGGACAACATCCGCTATGGCAAGCTCGACGCCACCGACGAGGAGTGCATCGCCGCCGCTAAGCTCACCAACGCGGACAGCTTCATCCGCATGCTGCCCAACGGCTACCAGACCGTGCTCGAAGGCGACGGCTCCGGTCTGTCCCAAGGCCAGCGCCAGCTGATCTCCATCGCACGCGCCGCAGTGGCAGACCCGCCGGCCATGATCCTTGATGAGGCCACCTCATCCATCGACACCCGCACCGAGGAAGTGGTGCAGGCCGGCATGGACAACCTCATGAAGGGACGCACCGTGTTCGTGATCGCGCACCGCCTGTCCACCGTGCGCAACTCCGACGTGATCATGGTGCTCGACCATGGCCGCATCATCGAGCGCGGCTCGCACGACGAGCTCATCGCGCAGAAGGGCGAGTACTACCAGCTGTACACGGGCGCCGTGGAACTGGAGTAAGGCTCCTTCTGCTTCGTTCCTGTCCCGTTCTTGGTGAATTGGACAGGCTGAACGGTAGTGTTCAACGAATGCAAGGGCCGTGCGGAAGCCACATATGTGGCTTCCGCACGGCCCTTGCGCATATGGCTCCCATGAATCGGCGGGCATGACCTTTTACGCAGGGTGCGCCCGCTGTGGCTTTTCATGGATTCCCCGAATCAATGGCGAAAAATCCATTGCGGGGACTACTCATGCGGTTCCGTAGGCGGTTTGGGTGTTCCGTAGGTGGTTGGGTCTGAATACCCGGCATGAAAACGGCCAGAATAAAGCCTTTCTCCAACCCCGATACTCTGACCAACCACCTACGGAAGCGAAAAACCACCTACGGAACTAGTCCAAGCCGTAACGGTGACTGGCTATCGCTCGGGCGACCATGCCGAACAGTTCGTTCAGCTTCTGTTTGGATGCCAAATGCTCGCGGGTGGCGACAAAAGGCGTGAATCCAAGATCCCTCAGCCGGTTGCGCTTATCGAGGTCATACATCCAGCGGCCGTGGGTGTAGTGGTAATTTCCGTCGTATTCTATACAGACGCGGTCATCCGGGTAGGCGATATCCACCTTCATCGTGCCCGAGCCGCGTATGTGGTCAATGATCTCATAATTGACATGTGCCTCAGGCAGCCCGTAGGCATCGCTCTCCAAACGAAGCACCGTTTCCTGCGGGGAATCGGTACCTGGTTTGGACAGGCGCAAGGCCTTTCTGCATTTGGCGCTCCCAATGAATCGCGGCGCACTCCGGATGTAGTCGGAGAGCTCATCGTGAGTGCAGACGCGTAAATCGGGATTGGCGCAAGTGAGCCAATCCATGGCGATCACCAGACTCCGTTCGTCGACATAGGGCGCAATCTGGCAGACCGCCTGCATCGCGGAGACGCTTGACACCAATTCGTCGGCGTGCGCCACGTCTACGCCATGCCTTGCGTAATGGAATTTCATCCCCTGGATTTTCCGCAGGTCACGTTGCCGGCACACCGAAACGTGAACGAGCTCCGAACCATATCCGGGTAAATAATTCATGGTGGCAATCATGCCATGCAGCTCCAGCGCTGTGCCGTGGCTTACATAGAGTGGAACCGAGGAGCGTGACCTTATCCGCGACAACACCTGCCTGCATTCAAGATGCCGTCTCGCCGCCTCCTCCCGTGCCTGCTCTAATGTGAAAAATGTATTGTGTCCGAAGCTTTCCATGCGCTGACGGTATATGGAAAGCCAGCAGCCCCGCAACCGTCTCCGTGAAAAATGTGGATATGTGTATGGTTCCATCCGCAGCATCACCGGGGAGAGGCCTGATGTATACGCGTCCGGTAGAACCGATGCGGAGCGTGGCGTCATCGAGGGGTGGCTCACATGGCAAGTCGGCCACGCAGAAGGGCGGGCGCTTCCAGCCGCAGGCCCGTGGGGCTGACGGTGACCGCGTTTCTCCACGGTGTCAGCCGCGTTTGGAACCCTGCCGACTGATGCCACCTTTATGACCGGTCGCTTTGAAAGGCAGACCGGCGTTGCCGAGTCCTTTGCTCCGCATGTTCTGCAGGGCAAAGGATTTTTGTTGTGCACGCAGTTCGTTCATCCGTTCCGTGGACTGATGCGCGATTCGCGGTTTCCGTGATTGCTCTGGCTGTGTCATGGCTATAAGAATACGTTCGGTAATGTAATATGATGGATTTAGTAATGCTTTTACTAAAATCTGATGAGGCATCCATGGGAGGGCGAGGGAGCGATGGCGACCATCAAGGAGATTGCGAAACGTACGGGATTTTCGCAGGCCACGGTGTCGCGTCTGTTGAATGGCGATCCGACGCTGTCGGTGCGTGAGGAGACGCGTCGCGCGATCATCCGCGCCAGCGAGGATTTGGGATACAGCGCCCAGGCCAAGCGTATCGTCATTCCGCACGAAGTAGCCTTGTTGGACAACGAGGAGTCCGACGAAACGCTGCGTGATTCGTATTTTGCCGATTTGCGTTCGGCGCTGGAACATAACGCCAAACAGCAGCGTATGGAGCTCACTGTTTTCCACAGTCTTGACGAGATGTTGAATCAGAAGGGGAAATTCGATGGTTTCATGGCTATCGGCGCCAATGTCATAGCCGAAAGCGACCTTGAGAAGTTGCATGAGGTCATGCCATACGGTGTGTTCATCGATGTGAATCCCGCACCGAACCTGTTTGATTCCGTGCAGCCCGACCTACAGCAGACCATGAATGACGCGGTCGAAGCATGTGCGAAGGCTGGCATGAAGCGTGTCGGATTCATCGGCGGCAAGGGGAGGCTGACGAATTTTTATGAGGTGGACGAAGAGGGGCGTGCCACATATTTTCGGCGTGAAATGGGCCGTTATGGTCTCGACCTGCGTGGACTGGTGTATTCTGACGGCTTGTTCACCGTGGAGAATGGTCGCAAGCTGGGGGAGCAGTTTATCCGTGACCACAACGGCGCACTGCCTGACGCAGTTATTGTTTCGGCGGACATCATCGCGGTCGGCGTGCTGCAGGCGTTCAACGCGGTTGGTGTGATTGTGCCCCGCGACATCAGCGTCATCAGCATCAACAACCAGACGATTGCCCAGCTGACGTCGCCGCCGTTGAGCACTTTCGCAATCGATCAGAACGAGCTTGCGCGCGTTGCGATTCTCACCTTGGCTGATGCGATTGCCAGCAAGCGCACAGTACGGCAGCATGCGTACCTGTCGACGACGCTGGAAGTGCGAGATAGTTTCGTGCCGGCGCAGCCGAAACGTGAATCGCGGCCAAAATTGCAGACCCGATCGAAGCGATCTGCCCGGTCGAAACGGGCTGCTTAGCGTACGTATGTGCGGAAAAATATGAAAGGCGATTGATGATGCTATGTCATCAATCGCTTTTTGTTTGTCTACTGTCGGCGAAATACCGCGAATCGCACACAATATGACATGTATATGTGCAGAATCGCACAAAATGCGACACGCCCAACAGTGCACAACGCAGATGTTAAATTTTACTAAACAGGGGTAAAGGGATATACTTAACTCATGCGAAATCAAATGATGATTTCCGATTACAGCTTCAATCACAACTTCTAAGGAGAAGTACGATGGCAGAATCCAATGTCGCAACCGCACCGAAGGAGACGCAGCAGTCTGCGAAGCCAACCAGGAAAGGCAGTCTGCTGTCCCGCGTGGCCTATTCATTCGGCAACGTCGGCCAATCCGCCTTCTACAACGCGCTGAGCACCTACTTCATCGTCTACGTCACCAGCTCGCTGTTCTCCGGCGTTGACAAGGCGCTCGCTACCAAGCTCATCGGCGTTATCACCGGCCTTGTGGTTGTCATCCGTATCGCGGAGATCTTCATCGATCCGCTGCTGGGCAACATCATCGATAACACCAAGACCAAGTGGGGTCGTTTCAAGCCATGGCAGCTCATCGGCGGCACCGTTTCCGCCGTTCTACTCGTGCTGGTCTACACCGGCCTGTTCGGCTTGGTGAACGTCAACACCACGCTGTTCATCGTGCTGTTCGTCATCACCTTCATCGTGCTCGACGTGTTCTACTCCCTGCGCGACATCTCCTATTGGGGCATGATTCCGGCGCTGTCCTCCGACTCCCATGAGCGCTCCACCTACACCGCCCTCGGTTCCTTCGGCGGCTCCATCGGCTACAACGGCCTGACCATCGTGGTCATTCCGATCGTCACTTACTTCAGCTACATCTTCACAGGCAAGCATCAGGAGAGCCAGAGCGGCTGGACCTGCTTCGCCATCATCGTGGCTATTCTCGGCGTCCTCACCGTGTGCTCCGTCGCGTTCGGCACCAAGGAAAGCTCCAGCACCCTGCGCACCAAGGCCGAGGACAACGGCGGCCCGCTCGCCGCGTTCAAGGCTCTCGCACAGAACGACCAGCTGCTGTGGGTGGCCCTGTCCTACCTGCTGTACGCCATCGCCAACGTGGCCACCACCGGCGTGCTCATGTACATGTTCAAGTTCATCCTGAACAACTCCGCCGCCTACTCCATCGTCGGCGTTGTCTCGGTCATCGCCGGCATCATCATGGCGCCGCTGTACCCGATTCTGAACAAGCGCATTCCGCGCCGCTACCTGTACCTCGGCGGCATGGTGCTTATGGTCCTCGGCTACCTGCTGTTCATCGTCGGCACCGACAACCTCGCCGTCGTCACCGTCGGCCTGGTGTTCTTCTACCTGCCGCAGACCTTCATCCAGATGACCGCCATCCTCTCCCTGACCGACTCCATCGAATACGGCCAGCTGAAGAACGGCAAGCGCAACGAGGCCGTCACCCTGTCCGTGCGTCCGATGCTCGACAAGATCGCAGGCGCCTGCTCCAACGGCATCGTCGGTGCCGTCGCCATCGCCGCTGGCATGATCGGCTCCGCCACCGCCGCCGACATGACCGCCGCGAACATCCACACCTTCAAGGTCTGGGCATTCTATGTGCCGCTGGCTGTCATCATCCTGAGCGGCGTTGTATTCCTGCTCAAGGTGAAGATCACCGAGAAGATGCACGCCGACATCGTCAAGCAGCTGGAAGAGCAGCTCAACGAAGGCTGATTCGCTCTCGGAAAGCGATTGGCGCGATTGATTTGCGATTGAACCGCGGTCGTCGCGCAGGAAGAGCCGCATGGTGGATGCCATGCGGCTCTTTCGTTTACCTACGTTCGTAGTGCGTGCTACGCTGTCGACTGAAAAGCAAAGCAACGATCCGTCATCAGCGGGGAGCTTCCGGAAGAACGGCGGCGGTCGTCGCGCGTAAATCGCGCGGTGCGATCGCAGGCTCAGTAGAACCGGCGGGATCGGCCCGGACAGCCGAACGTCAAGCGGTCGTACGAAACCCGCGTAAGGAAAGCGGGGGAGTGCGGCAAGCGAGGTGGTACCGCGGTGTCGGACGTGCGCAATCGCACGAAAATCATCGTCCTCGTAAAGTAAGTAATGAAACCGCCAAACGAGGAGCATACGGTGAGCGAATCCACCAATCATGTGTATCCGAAGGCTGCTGCCGGTGAGCAGAGCGCCAATGTCGCGCCGAACCCCAGCTTCCCCAAGCTTGAGGAGTCCGTGCTTGACTACTGGGAGAAGGACGACACCTTCCAGAAGTCCATCGAACGCCGTCCTTCCGGCGATCACAGCCAGAACGAATTCGTCTTCTTCGACGGCCCGCCGTTCGCCAACGGCCTGCCGCACTATGGCCACCTGCTGACCGGCTATGCGAAGGACGTCATTCCGCGCTATCAGACCATGAAGGGTCACCGTGTAAACCGTGTGTTCGGTTGGGATACGCACGGTCTGCCGGCCGAGCTCGAAGCTCAGAAGGAACTGGGCATTGACTCTGTAGACCAGATCAAGGAAATTGGCATCGACAAGTTCAACGATGCCTGCCGTGCATCCGTGCTCAAGTATACGAATGAGTGGAAGGACTACGTGCACCGTCAGGCGCGCTGGGTTGATTTCGAGCACGGCTACAAGACCCTGAACATTCCGTACATGGAATCCGTTATGTGGGCCTTCAAGCAGCTGTACGACAAGGGTCTGGCATACCAGGGCTATCGCGTGCTGCCGTACTGCCCGAAGGATCAGACGCCGCTGTCCGCGCACGAGCTGCGCATGGATGCGGACGTGTACCAGGATCGTCAGGACACCACTGTGTCCGTGGCCGTGAAGCTGCGCGACGAGGAAGACGCGTACGCAGTGTTCTGGACCACCACCCCGTGGACCGTGCCGACCAACTTCGCCATCGTGGTCGGTGCCGACATCGATTACGTCGAGGTGCGCCCGACCGAAGGCAAGTTCGCCGGCAAGAAGTTCTACCTCGGCAAGCCACTGCTTGGCTCCTACGAGAAGGAACTTGGCGAGAACTACGAGATCGTGCGCGAACTCAAGGGCTCCGAGATGGAGGGCTGGCGCTACTACCCGGTCTTCCCGTACTTCGCAGGCGACGAGAACGCCGCCGAGGGCAAGGTGCCGGGGCCGGAAGGCTACCAGATCTTCACCGCCGACTACGTCGACACCGTTGAAGGTACCGGCCTGGTCCATCAGGCCCCCTACGGCGAGGACGATATGAACACGCTCAACGCCAAGGGCATCAAGAGCGTGGACGTGCTCGACGCGGGCTGCAAGTTCACGTCGCTGTGCCCGGATTACGAGGGCATGTACGTGTTCGACGCGAACAAGCCGATCCTGCGCAACCTGCGCGCCGGCGATGGCCCGCTGGCCCGCATCCCCGAAGAGCAGCGCGCCATCCTCTTCCAGGAGAAGAGCTACGTGCACTCCTACCCGCACTGCTGGCGTTGCGCCACCCCGCTGATCTACAAGCCGGTGAGCTCCTGGTTCGTGGCCGTCACCAAGATCAAGGACCGCCTGCTCGAACTCAACCAGCAGATCAACTGGATTCCGGGCAATGTGAAGGACGGCCAGTTCGGCAAGTGGCTGGCGAACGCACGCGATTGGTCGATCTCCCGCAACCGTTTCTGGGGTTCCCCGATTCCGGTGTGGGTTTCCGACGATCCGAAGTACCCGCGCGTGGACGTGTACGGCTCGCTTGACGAGCTCAAGGCCGATTTCGGTGACTACCCGCGCGATCATGAGGGCAACATCAACATGCACCGCCCGTACATCGACGAGCTGACCCGCGTCAACCCGGACGATCCGACCGGCAAGAGCCACATGCACCGCATCAGCGACGTGATGGACTGCTGGTTCGAATCCGGTTCGATGAGCTTCGCCCAGTACCATTACCCGTTCGAGAACAAGGAAACCTTCGAACAGCACTTCCCGTGCGACTACATCGTGGAATACATCGGCCAGACCCGTGGCTGGTTCTACGTGCAGCACGTCATGGCGACCGCCCTGTTCGACAGGCCGGCGTTCAAGAACGTGATCTGCCACGGTATCGTGCTCGGCTCCGACGGACAGAAGATGTCGAAGCACCTGCGCAACTACCCGGACGTGAACGGCGTGTTCAACGACTTTGGCTCCGACGCCATGCGTTGGTTCCTGATGAGCTCGCCGATCCTGCGTGGCGGCAACCTGATCGTCACCGCCGATGGCATCCGCGACACCGTGCGCCAGGTGATGCTGCCGGTGTGGAGCTCCTACTACTTCTTCACGCTGTACGCGAACGCGGCCGGGTACGACGCGCGCAAGCTTCGCGCCGACGAAGTTGCATCGCTGCCGGAAATGGACCGTTACCTGCTGGCCCGTACCCACCGACTGGTCGAAAAGACCCAGTCCTCGCTGGACCAGTTCCTGATCTCCGATGCATGCGACGCCGTGTCCGACTTCATCGACATGATCACCAACTGGTACATCCGCAACAACCGCGACCGCTTCTGGAACGAGGACGCCAACGCGTTCAACACCTTGTACACCGTGCTTGAGGTGTTCATGCGCGTCCTTGCGCCGCTTGCCCCGATGGAAGCCGAATCCGTGTGGCGCGGCCTGACCGGAGGCGAATCCGTGCATCTGGCCGACTGGCCGTTCCTGGCCGACGAGAAGACCGGCGAAGCCACCGAACTTGGCCGCGTGCTCGTCGACGATCCGGCTTTGGTGAACGCCATGGAAAAGGTGCGCGAGGTCGTCTCCAGCACCCTGTCCATGCGTAAGGCGAAGCAGATCCGCGTGCGCCAGCCGCTGAGCAAGCTCACCGTGGTGGTGGAGGATACCGCCGCCGTGGCCGCGTACGACGAGATTCTGAAGTCCGAGCTCAACGTCAAGAACGTGGAGCTGTGCACGCTTGAGGATGCGGGCTCCCAGGGCCTGAAGATCATCCACGAGCTGCGCGTGAACGCCCGCGTTGCAGGCAAGCGCCTGCGCAAGGACGTGCAGTTCGCCATCAAGGCCTCCAAGTCCGGCGCATGGCATGTGGACGCTTCCGGCGCTCCGGTGTGCGAGACCCCGAACGGCGACATTACGCTGGAAGAGGGCGAGTACGAGCTGATCAACAGCGTGGAGGAACAGAACGCCGAAGAGGCCGCCAACTCCGTGTCCGCGGCCCTGCCGACCGGCGGTTTCGTGATCCTCGACACCGAGCTGAACGACGATCTGGTTGCCGAAGGCTACGCCCGCGACGTGATCCGCTCCGTGCAGGACGCCCGTAAGGCCGCCGGTCTCGAGGTCTCCGACCATATCGCGCTGAAGCTGACCGTCCCGGCCGGCGACGTGGCGAAGGTCGAGCAGTTCCGCGATCTCGTGTCCGCCGACACGCTCGCCGACTCGCTTGACGTTGTTGCCGGCGCCGAAGGCTCCGAGCCCGCCATCGAGGTTGCCAAGGCCTGATTTTGGTTGGGGTGAATCAGTTGGGCTGATTCCGCTTGGTCGATTCAACTAAGTCGACCGGATTGGCCGAATTGGTTGGTGCGATCCGGTTGGGATTGGGTTGGTTTGGCTGAATTGACCGGGTTGTGCGGATTTGGCTTGATTGGGCTGATTTCGTCTTGATGCGAAGGGGTCCTGCCGTTTAAACGGCAGGACCCCTTTCACGTCGTTGTCCCACCCTATATCCTTCAGTCTGTATTCCTTCAGTCCTAACCTTCGGCTTCTGGCTCGCTTTTCCGCATTTTGTTACCGTAACCTCCATGTCCGGGTAACAAAACATGGATGCGTATGCTGTTCCATGGTTTTGCGATCGATTTGTGATTATTCGACCGTGCGACTAGAGTAGCCTGTGGCTTTTCGGCTGGCTTTTACACCGGCTGGAAGATTTATACAGACTTGATTTGTGTCTGCCGTGTGCCTGCGACGTATTTACGTTGCGCTGGCACGTGCGCGGAAGCAGATCGCAAGCGAATGGTTCTCAGTACCATCCATGTGAGTCAAGCGCACATCTTTGAGAAGCAGTCGCGATGCCGGGAGTCGAGTTCGTCGGTTTCAACCGTCGTTCCCGTTCCCGGCTTTTTCTTTTCTGTATATTGGTGTTGAGCTGGCTTTGCAATGAAGTTCCTTATCTAGGCGAAGCTTGTTCTCCGGTGGAGCTGAATACTCAGCTTCCACATCGTGGCTTCGATGGCCATATTCGTGTCGGAAGTTATAAGGGTGAATCTACTTCCAAGGCGGAGGAATATGTGAAGGCGCGTAATTCGACTTTGGATAATCTGCTGCCGATTTTCGAACTTTCTCCGGAGACGGTCATTTTCGGTGGATGGGACTCCACTCGCAGTAAGAATCAGCTGAGGATTCCTTCTGTTATGGTTGGCGAAACATATGCCATTCTGGTCGAACAAGAAGAAGACCCTGTAATCCATCGTGCGGGCGGACGCATTGATCCAGTTGGGGCGAGCGTGATTGTATCTACCGAAGCTGACCGTCAGAAGATTGTTGGTGACAGTATTGACCTAAGCGACAAGACTAAAACAAGTTTCAAGAAATCGGGCAAGGGTTCGACCATCGGTTTGGGTGCCATTCCACCAAGTGCTGAAAAAAGACGTTCTAGACGGTGTTTCTGTCCGGAAAGTCATCTCCACCCGTGTGCTGAGCTTCGCTACCGTGCGTACATTCCATTTCGGCAAGGGTGTTGAAGGGGATGCTGCGATTCGTGCATTAATTCTCGCTGTACTTCTGCGTGATATTGCCGGTTATGATGAGAATCCTTTCATCCGTGCGAATTGCTTCCTTGCGGAGACCGGCAAGCCGACTGTCATGTTGAACAAGCGCTATGGCGAGAAGGAGGAATTGGAACCTCTTACTGCTGGAATGGCTGAAAAACTTTTGGAAGAGGCTTACGCGCAGGCTCATGAAAAGGCGGGAATCACTTGGGAGGGGCAGGAATTCCTTGTGGAAGGTAATCCTGCGGTGCTTGCCAATGCTTCTGCTGAAGATGATGAAAAGGGAAACTGATATGGCTTTCGCGATATCGGCTTATTTTCCGCTTGGTTTTTATCAGGGCAGTGATTCTGGTGGCAGACCGGAAGAGTTTCCTTCACTTTGCCGCTTGTATTCTGCGCTTGTTTCGGTGGCATACTTGACTTTCGGTTTTGAACAGGTTGATGCCAATCGTAATCTGACGGACGATCAGATTCGAGAGGCTTTGAACTGGCTTGAGGATAATCCACCTCAGGGAATGCTGCTCCCACACGCTGTTAAAGCTGATAGCAGGGCTGTTGCCTATAGAAATAAAGGCAATGTCCAGAATAGAAAAAAACCGAAAGATAAAGTTTCATCTACTACAGCCCACATAGCCACTGCATATGAGCAGCATCCTGAATCTGGAAGATTGCTGACTTGGATATGGCATGAATGCCCCTCATCTACAGCGAGAATGTGTATGATTTTGCTGCTTTTACACTCATATAAGTGTAGTTGGCATATAACTTCTTATATAGTATTTGGAAATCAATGCAATTGCATGCAATGGTGACATTAAAAATTCATCTGAATGGAAACCTCAGGAATCCGAATTTGTCAATTGGGCTGTGGCACTGCATCGTTTTCTAGTAAAGGAGTGGGGAATTGATCCATCGCCGGCTTTGGTGGGTAAATATGCTCCAGGCATAGCCAGACCGGCCAATAACGTGTCCATTCAGATTATTGATGCCGATTTCAAGCAGCGGTATAGTCAACAAATCCGAGACGATGTTGTGAAGTTGAATCCTGGTTTTCTTATTACGATTTGCAAAAGTATGAAACGTAAGAAAGGACGCAGTCGCGCTTCGATATGTTTTTGATTGCGTAACGGCGCGACGGCATCGCTTTTGCGCATGTCGGGCGCTTCGTTGCCGCAACCGGCGT
>ENA-OQHD01000082-OQHD01000082.1-human-gut-metagenome-genome-assembly--contig:-NODE-82-length-41068-cov-14.070223_pt1 | contig 41068 bp, 38 predicted proteins | sample MGYA00242560_ERZ504711 | MGnify/ENA primary metagenome ERZ504711 (study PRJEB26092, sample SAMD00036198) | human gut metagenome | host: Homo sapiens | study: EMG produced TPA metagenomics assembly of...
AAACCGTATGGGCGTGAGTCTTCAGTCGCTTTCGAAATTGTTGAATTCTCAGCCCAACATGACGCTGAAAACAATCTGCAAAGTTTGAGCTTGCGTTGGGTATCAAAATCATTCCTCAGGTCATTTCCAGTTATTCGAATGAGGCGCCGATTTTCTTCGTCTAATAATTCTGTCCGAGAACAATGGTCTTCAATTTAACAGCGACTGCTCGGCGAAACGATTGAACTTTGAGATGATTCCGGGAGGTTTTGGCTGCATGAGCAAGGATTTCATTGCGCCTATTCAGGTTGTTCATTTGTTTGTTGTCGACTCAACTTTTCATATCGAGAATGAGCCCTCCCAGAATATGGATTTAAAAGTTGACGTTAGCTATCAGGACGTCCATCTATTGAGGAACAAGGCGGGCGAGCGTGCAGACTTAAAGCTGTATGTGTGTGGCAGTCTGATTGATAGGGACGATGCAAAGGAAAAAATGCGCGCTGATGTGACGGTTGCTATTTCGGTGTCAACAAAAATGCCGTTCGACATTTCAGACGATGAAGCGCGCCGTTATCTTCTCTCTAATGCGATTTCCATGGCGTATGGTCACGCTAAGAGCTATCTGATGGTCGTTACTGGACTTTCGCCCATGGGGGCTTTGACGCTGCCGGCAATTCTTCCTTCGGAATTGGCAGCGGACAGCGATGCATCTTTCCAAAGTGAGTAAGTTGTTCTCGAGTTGGATTTTGCCTGCCGCTGTGTGCAAATGTAACGGGGTGCCGAATCGGTAGTCTGACTGATTCGGCATTTATATTTCGAAGTTTCTAGTTGAAGCCCTGCGATGCCCGTGCTGCGACAGCTAAATTGACCGTGACGTCCCGTCTTGCGACACGCATGTAGCTCCGCACGGGTATCATGGTGAAAGCGATTTCAACGACAGGGGTGCTCGTGGTAAAGATGAAAGATGTGGCCGAGCTGGCGGGCGTTTCGAGCGCCGCCGTCTCGCGCTACCTCAATGGTGGGTATATCTCGGCGGACAAGGCCGAGCGCATTAAGCAGGCGATTGAGCTGACCGGATACGTGCGATCCAGCCAGGCTCGCGCGCTGCGAACCGGTTCCACCAAGCTCATCGGCGTCATCGTGCCTAAGATTAATTCCGAGTCGGTGAGCCGCATTACGGCGGGCATCGGGCAGGTGCTTGGCCGCCGCGGCTACCAGATGCTTCTTGCTAATACCGATAACGTCCCCGATCGCGAGCTCGAATACCTCGATTTATTCCAAAACCATCCGGTCGATGGCATTGTGCTGGTGGCAACTATGATTACCGGCGAGCATCGCCGGGCGATTGAGTCGTGCCGTGTGCCCATTGTGTTGATCGGCCAACATGTCGAGGGCGCGGCGTGCGTCTATCACGACGATTACGAGGCCGCTTTCGAGCTGGGTCAGGCACTCGCGAAGCGTGCTGAGGGCAAGATCGCCTACATCGGAGTTACCGAGGAAGACCGCGCCGCCGGTTATGACCGTCGTCGTGGTTTTGAGGCCGGCTTGCGCGCCGCGGGCGTGGCACTTGATCCGAGCCTGATTTGCCAGGGGTCCTTTACGCTCGACTCGGGCTATCGCGCTGCACGCGAACTGCTCTCCGTCGATCCCGATGTTTCGTTTATCGCGTGCGCGACCGATACTATGGCGGCCGGCGCCCTGCGCGCTCTTGACGAGGTTCGCGGCATGGGCGAGGGTGTGCGTCGCGTGAGCGGTTTTGGCGACAACGCATTTTTGCGCGCGCTGACGGACGGCATTCCCACCGTGCATTACGGCTACCTGACCAGCGGCGTCGAGGCGACTAATATGTTGCTCAATACGCTCGATGGCGTGGAGGGGGAGAGCGGTTTAAAGACGCTCAAGCTCGGCCATCAGCTGATGAATGTCTAGGCTTACGTGATCTACCGCGCGCTCAACATTTAGGCGTTCAGTCGCCTATCGGCGCTATACTGCAGCCGTTGCCCACGATGCGGGGAACACCCGCATCGTGGGATTTTTGTTTTGAAGGGACGGTACCGCATGGGCGTACAGCAGCTAGAAGAGGCCTGGGCTTTGAGGACCGGCGCGCGTGAAGCGCGGTTGCTCGCGGCCTCGCATGTGCCAGCAGCGTTGTCGCAATTGGGGATTGTGCGCCCCGGTGACCGCCTGGTTGCGTTTGCCGATGCGTTTGCCTGCGGCTTTGATGGCTGCGATGTTACGCTGGTGGGGGAGCCCGCGGCTGCTGCGTTTGCTGGCGCGTCCGAGGGCTTTGATGCTTCGTTTGATGTCGAGGGGCCGCACCTGTGGTGGTTCGTCAACTCCATCGGCGGGTTTGGTCTGCGTGTAGCCGATCTGCGCGCCCTGGGACGCGCGGCTCGTGAGGCCCGCGCGCTGCTGGTTGTGGACAACACCGTGGCGTCGGCATTTGGCTGCGATCCACTGCGGCTGGGCGCTGCGCTGTCGCTCGAGGCGCTCGACCGTGTGTGCTCCGGTAAGGCTCCGCGCAAGCTCGTTGCCGCTTCGGTGGCGCGCTCGCAGCTGAAGTGTCATCGTGTGGATGCTGCTGCCGAGTGCGCGCACGCGTTGCTCGAAGGGTGTGGATTGGCCGCGCTCGACTTGTCCTCCGTTGAGTCCGAGGTTCTAGAGCACGGGCTCGAAACGCTCGACACCCGCATGCAGGCGCACTTCGACCGCGCCCGTGCGCTGGCCGAGTATCTTGCTGCCAACGAGATGGTGCGTAACGTGCGCTATCCCGGGCTGACCTCGCATTCCGACCATGCCATCGCGACCGGCATCCTGGAGCATGGTTTTGGCCCGGCAGTAGAGTTTGACCTGATGGACTACACCGCGGGCGAATTCTTCAGCATGCTGCCGGACGAATTCCGCGCATCACCCGCCGGCGGCTCAACAACGCGCCTTTCGGCCCCGCGCGGCAAGCAGGGGAGCACTATCCGCCTCTTCGCCGGCACTGATGATCCCCTGGTAGTGGCTGCCACCCTAGACACCGCCCTCCGCAAGTTAGCTACTCTTTGATGCTGGCGATGAGGTCGTTTGCTTTAGTGGCGATGACCTGGTTGATGTCGGCCTGCAGCTCCTCGTAGACCGCTATGGCGCGCTCGCCGGCGGGGGTGAGGGTGGATCCGCGGGCGCCGTCGCGCTCGATGAGCTTGCAGCCCAGCTGCCCCTCGGCCTCGTTCACGATGCGCCAGGCCTTGGAATACGCCATGCCCATGCTCTTGGCGGCGCGGTTGAGCGAGTGCTCCCGGGCGATGCCCTGCAGCAGCAAGACACAACCGTGGCCGAACACGCCCGGCAGATCTTTGTCGCACGCTTGAATGACCAACTTTGCCGTCGTCTTGTACTCCATGTGCTCCACGTCTTCCCGCTAAAGTGTTTGCTGGGCAAACGCAAAGCCTGCGTCAAACCCTCGTGTGCTCTTTCTAAACCATGCATTGTAGCAGTCAAAGTGCGTTAAGATACTTCCCCAGTATTGGGCGCCCAAGGTTGGGCTGGGTCCTACGAGGCCTGCAGCCGACCGGTCGCATGGAAAAAGGAGAAACATGGCTACGTTCTTTCCCGGTGAGTCCCACACGTTTTCGGAGTATCTGCTGGTCCCTGGCTACTCGTCCTCGCAGTGCATCCCCAACAACGTCTCTCTCAAGACGCCGCTAACCCGCTTTAAGCGCGGTGAGAAGCCGGCAATCACCCTGAACATCCCCATGGTTTCCGCCATCATGCAATCCGTCTCGGGCGTCGACATGGGTGTCGCGCTCGCTACCGAGGGTGGCCTGTCCTTCATTTACGGTTCCCAGAGCGCCGAGTCCGAGGCCGCTATGGTCAAGGCCGTCAAGGATCACAAGGCCGGCTTCGTTCAGTCCGATTCCACGCTGACCCCCGACATGACCATGGAGCAGGTCATTGAGCTCAAGGAGAAGACCGGTCACTCCACTATGCCGGTCACCGACGACGGCACCCCCAAGGGCAAGCTCCTGGGCATCGTCACCAGCCGCGATTATCGCCCCAGCCGCGATGACCATCAGAAGAAGGTCTCCGAGTTCATGACCCCGCGTGAGCAGCTCATCGTGGGCGACAAGAACATCAGCCTCAAGGTTGCCAACGACGTCATTTGGGACAACAAGCTCAACGCCCTGCCGATCGTCGACGACAACGATCACCTTATGGGCATCGTCTTCCGCAAGGACTACGACAGCCACAAGACCAACCCCAACGAGCTGCTCGATAACGACAAGCGCTACATGGTCGGCGCCGGTATCAACACCCGCGACTATGCCGAGCGCGTGCCGCTGCTCATCGAGGCCGGCGCGGATGTCCTGTGCATCGACTCTTCCGAGGGCTTCAGCGAGTGGCAGAAGCGTACCATCGAGTGGATCCGCGCCAACTACGGCGAGGACGTCAAGGTCGGTGCCGGCAACGTCGTCGACGCCGAGGGCTTCCGCTTCCTGGCCGACTGCGGTGCCGACTTCATCAAGGTCGGTATCGGCGGCGGTTCTATCTGCATCACCCGCGAGACCAAGGGCATCGGCCGTGGCCAGGCCACCGCGCTGATCGATGTCTGCCGCGCCCGTGACGAGTACTACGAGGAGACCGGTGTCTACGTGCCCGTGTGCTCCGACGGCGGCATCGTCTACGACTACCACATGACGCTCGCCCTTGCCATGGGTGCCGACTTTATGATGCTGGGCCGCTACTTCGCCCGCTTCGACGAGAGCCCGACCGAGCGCGTCAACGTCAACGGTCAGTACATGAAGGAGTACTGGGGCGAGGGTTCTGCGCGTGCCCGCAACTGGCAGCGCTACGACCTGGGCGGCGCCGCGAAGCTCAGCTTCGTCGAGGGCGTCGACTCCTACGTTCCCTACGCCGGCTCCCTCAAGGACGGCGTGGGCGGCACGCTCTACAAGGTCAAGTCCACGATGTGCAACTGCGGTGCCCTCTCGATCCCCGAGCTCCAGGAAAAGGCACGCCTGACCCTGGTCAGCTCCACCTCCATCGTCGAAGGCGGCGCCCACGACGTTGTCGTAAAGGACTCCCAGCAGTCCGTATCTTATCGATAAGCGGCTTTCCCAAGTACCGCACCTTGCCGTTCAAACCGTCGCTCGCGTACCAAAGTACGCGTCGCTCCTCTTTCACGGCAATCTGCGGCACTTGGAAAACCCGTTCGTTCTAGAACGGGTTGCACATAAAGGTTGAGTATCAACCACGTTATTTAGATAAAGCGAGATGCCTGCAAGTCGCAGACATCTCGCTTGTTGTATTTGCTATCATCATGCGAGTCAACCTTAGGGTCGGGCGGCTTAGCTTTGTTCGCTACAAGTTCCGCACGCAAAGAAGAGCACTTAATGTGCTCTTCGTCTTGCGCAGGACTGTCCGCAGTAGCGAATAAAGCTAAGCCGACCGACCCCATTAAAGATTAAAGGAGCTGATATGTGCGATTGCACAGATCATAAGGACGAGATCCCTGCCTACGACGCGCAGGCCATTGAGTCCAAGTGGATGAAGGCCTGGGAGGACTCCAACCTCTTTGCCGTCGACACCGACGACAGCAAGCCCAAGAAGTATGTGCTCGAGATGTTCCCGTATCCGTCGGGCGACCTGCACATGGGCCACGCGCGCAACTACACCATCGGCGATGCCATGGCCCGTCAGGCCCGCATGCGCGGCTACGACGTGCTGCACCCCATCGGCTTCGATGCCTTTGGTCTGCCCGCCGAGAATGCCGCCATCAAGCACAACACACAGGCTGCCGCCTGGACGTATAAGAACATGGACCAGGCGCTCGCCACGATGAGGCGCATGGGCTTCTCCTACGATCTGGATCGTACCGTTAAGACCTGTAGCCCCGACTACTATCGCTGGGGTCAGTGGATCTTTGAAAAGATGTGGGAAAAGGGTCTGGTCTACCGCAAGAAGAACCCGGTCAACTGGTGCCCCACCTGCAAGACCGTTTTGGCCAACGAGCAGGTAACCGAGGGCAAGTGCTGGCGTTGCGGCACCGAGCCCGAGAAGCGTGACCTCGAGCAGTGGTACTACAAGATCACCGACTACTCCCAGGAGCTGCTCGATGACCTGGAGAAGCTCCCCGGCTGGCCCGAGCGCGTCAAGCAGATGCAGGCCAACTGGATCGGCCGCTCCGAGGGCGCCGAGGTCGACTTTACCCTGTGCGACACCGATGGCGAGCCCATCGAGGGCGACGAGGGTAAGATCACCGTCTTCACCACGCGCGCCGACACGCTCTTTGGCGTTTCCTTCTTTGTCCTGTCTCCCGAGTACGTGCGCCTGCACGAGCTCGTCGAGGGCACTCAGTACGAGGAGGCCGTCACCAAGATCGTCGAGGACTCCAAGCATATCTCTGCCGTCGAGCGCGCCCAGGGTACCCTCGAGAAGCACGGCGCCTTTACGGGCCGCTACGTGGTAAACCCCGTCAACGGCGAGAAGATCCCCGTGTGGGTTGCTGACTATGTCGTTGCCGACTACGGCACCGGTGCCGTCATGGCCGTTCCCTGCGGCGACCAGCGCGACTTTGAGTTCGCCCGCAAGTACGACCTGCCTATCGTGCCGATCATCCTGGACGATGAGGATCGCGCTGCCGTCGAGGCTAGCGGCGAGACCATCGACACCTTCCATGCCGAGAACGTCGACTGGGATTGCGCCCACGCTGCCGAGGGCACGCTCGTCCAGTCGGGCAAGTACACCGGCATGCGCGGCGGCAAGCACTCTGAGGGCGAGGCTGCCATCGTGGCCGACCTCGAGGCCATGGGCTGCGGCCGTCGCAAGGTCGAGTTCCGCCTGCGCGACTGGCTCATCAGCCGTCAGCGTTACTGGGGCAACCCCATCCCGGCCATCCACTGCGAGCACTGCGGCATCGTGCCCGTGCCCGAGGACCAGCTGCCGGTGACGCTGCCCGAGAACCTGGACCTGGGTGCCGGCGAGACCCTCGCCGAGTGCAAGGAGTTCTACGAGACCACCTGCCCGGTCTGTGGTCGCCCGGCCAAGCGCGAGACCGATACCATGGACACCTTCACCTGCTCCAGCTGGTATTACCTGCGCTATGCCGACCCGCACAACACCGAGCTGCCCTTCTCCCGTGAGGCCGCCGATCGTTGGATGCCCGTCGATAACTACATCGGCGGCATCGAGCACGCTATTCTGCACCTGCTCTACAGCCGCTTCTTTACCAAGGCGCTTCGCGACCTGGGCCTGCTGAGTGTGGACGAGCCCTTCACTAACCTGCTGTGCCAGGGTATGGTCAAGGACGAGAACGGCGACACCATGTCCAAGTCCAAGGGCAATGTCGTGCCCCCGAGCTCGGTCATCGAGCCCTACGGCGCCGACACCATGCGTCTGGCGATCCTGTTTATCGCCCCGCCCGAGAAGGATTTCGACTGGGACCCCAAGGCCGTTGAGGGCGCCAACCGCTTCATCAAGCGCGCCTGGCGTATCGTTTGGCAGCTCGTCCAGTCCGGCGACGCCAGCGTGGCTTTCGACAAGTCAGCGCTCGACGAGGTTGCGATGAAGCTCTATCGCGAGCGTCACCGCACCATCGCCAAGTGCACCGAGGACTTCGATCGCGGCCAGTTCAACACCGCCATCTCGGCCGTCATGGAGCTCGTCAACGCGGCGAGCGCCTACCTCAACGCCACTGAGGTCGCTTTCCGTGACAAGGCGCTGTGCTACGGCGTGGCTAAGGATATCGTGAGCGTCCTTGCCCCCATCTGCCCGTTCTGGGCCGACGAGCTGTGGCATGAGGCGCTCGGCTGCGAGGGCAATGCCTACACCGCCGCCTGGCCCGAGTTCGACTTGGCCGAGTCCATCGAGGACACGGTGCAGATCGTCGTCCAGGTGCTCGGCAAGGTCCGTGGCCGCATCGACGTCGCCCGCGACGCCTCCAACGAGGAGATGCAGGCTGCCGCCGAGGCCGCCGTCGCCAAGTGGACCGAGGGTAAGACCGTTGTCAAGGCCATCTGCGTACCCGGCAAGCTGGTCAACCTAGTGGTTAAGTAAACGCCGCACGTATAGCCGGCGTGTAAAAGACGAGGGACGATCCGGCTGGATCGCCCCTCGTTTTGTTTTGTCTGCTCGCGGCGCCCGCGGTCAATTGTTCTATTCTTGTGGAGATGCTGTGGGCGCGCTGACCTGCGAGTTTCTGTTGTGCTTGCACGTTTTCGCAGGTATTGGTATAGTTTGCTTGCAAATGAAGTTGTAATTGAAAGAAGTGGGGTTTCGGCCCCGCTTCTTTTTTGTATGGATGGAGGTGCCGCAATGGTCAAGACCAAGACCGAGCAGGCGATCATCGACGCGCTCGAGGCCGTTGCTCCCCAGCACGATGTCGACATTGTCGACGTTGAGCTCGTGGGTGCCACCAAGGCCCCCTGCGTGCGCGTGCGTATCGAGGGTGCCGAGGGTCAGAGCCTGTCGCTCAATGACGTCACGGCCAACACCAAGTGGGTCGGCGATGTGATTGAGGAGCTCGACCCTATCTCTTCGAGCTATACGCTTGAGGTGTCGAGCCCGGGCATGGCGCGCCCGCTGCGCCGTCCGCACGACTTTGCCCGCTTTGTGGGCGAGAACTGTGAGCTCACCTCCACCGCCTCCGAGGGCCGTCGCAAGTACGCCGGCAAGATTGCGGCTGCGACCGAGACCGACGTGACCCTCGAGCTCGAGGACGGCGAGTCCGTCACCCTCGATTTCTCTGATGTTAAAAAGTGCAAGTTGAAGCCCACCTACGACTTCAAGCCCACGAAGGAAGGAAAGTAAGATGGCAGCATCCGACATGATGTCCGCCCTGATGGAGCTTTGCCAGGAGAAGCACATCGACCAGCTCTACCTGATCGACCGCCTGGAGCAGTCGCTCGCCAAGAGCTATGCCGAGATCCTGCATCTTGAGTGGGGCGCCAAGGTGACCATCGACCGCACCACCGGCAAGATCTACGTCTACCGCCTGGAGCCGATCGACGATTCCATGGACGAGGAGGGCAACTTCACCGAGTTCGAGGAGATCGACGTCACCCCCAAGAACACGAGCCGCATCGCCGCCCAGCACGCCAAGGCCGAGATCAATGCCATCGTGCGCAACTCCGCCCGCGAGCAGATCTACGAGGAGTTCTCCGGCCGCATCGGTGACCTCATCAGCGGCACCGTGCTGCAGTCCACGCCCGACTTCACGATCGTCAAGATTCGTGAGGGCGTCGAGGCCGAGCTGCCGCACTTCGATCAGCGCCGTTACGAGAACGAGCGCAACGAGCGCCCGATGGGTGAGCGCTACCTGCACAACCAGCATATCAAGGCCGTAATCATCGACGTTCGCGACCCCAACTCCAACCTGCAGCCGGTTCGTGGCGAGCACAGCCGTCCGCCGATTGTCATCTCCCGTACCCACCCCGAGCTCATGCGTCGTCTGTTTGAGCAGGAGGTGCCCGAGATCTATGAGGGCACCGTCCAGATCAAGTCGATCGCCCGCGAGCCCGGCCAGCGTTCCAAGGTTGCCGTCCACTCGCTCGACGACCGCCTGGATCCCGTGGGCGCCTGCGTCGGCCCCAAGGGCAGCCGTGTTCGCGCTGTCGTGGGCGAGCTCCGTGGCGAGCGCGTCGACGTCATCCTGTGGGATGCCGATCCTGCCGTCTACGTCGCCAACGCCCTGTCGCCCGCTAAGGTCACCCGCGTCCTCATTGACGAGGAGAAGGCCTACGCCGGCGTCATCGTCCCCGACGACCAGCTGTCCCTCGCCATCGGCAAGGAGGGCCAGAACGCCCGCCTCGCCGCGCGCCTGACCGGCTGGCACATCGACATCAAGTCCGAGACGCTTGCCGCCGACATCCTCAAGAACGTTCCCGTTCACGAGGAGCCCGCCGCCGACCTGATCGGTGACGAGGAGGACGAGGACGTTCGCCGCTGCGAGTACGTGTCCGAGGACGGCATCCAGTGCCGCAACCAAGCCCGTCCCGGCTCCCGTTTCTGCGGTGTCCACGACACCGACGCCTTCGATGATGCGGAGGACCTGATCTAGCGCGCGGTCGCGCCGGGCGGGTCCCGGCGCGTCTCCCACGCTCGTTCAGTCTCTAGGCACCCAAGGTGCCAGAAAGGGTAGGTGAAGTCATATGGCAAAAGTCCGTGTGTCCACCCTGGCCAAAGAGTTCGGCATGACCTCCAAGGAACTGATGGGTCATCTCGCCGATATGAAGATTCCCGCTAAGTCCGCTTCCTCCACCTTGGAGGACGCCTATGTCGCCATGGTCCGCAAGCAGCTCGCCTCGGTGATCGAGGCCCGCGCTCAGGAAGTCGAGGCCGCCAAGCAGGCCGAGGAGCAGGCAGCTGCCGCCGAGGAGGCCGCACGCGCCGCCGAGGCCGAGCGTGAGCGCATCGCCGCCGAGAAGGCACGCGAGGAGGAGCGCCGCCAGTTTGCCGCAGCCCAGGCTGCCGAGGAGGCCGCCCGCGCCGAGGCCGAGGCCAAGAAGAAGGCCGAGCTGGAGCGCCTTGCTCGCGAGAAGGAGGAGGCTGCCCGCGAGGCCCAGCGCCGCGCCGTTCCCGCTTCTGACTCCGGTTCGCGCTTCCGTTCGCTGCTCGACCAGATCGCCGCACAGGAGACCGTGCTCAAGGAGAAGAAGGACGCCGAGGACAAGGCCAAAGCCGAGCGCGCCGCCGAGCGCGGTAACCGTCGTGGCGGCAACAACGACCGCCGCGGTGGCCGTCGTAACGATCGCAACGCCTCCGACAATAACTTCGAGCGCAACGCCTCCGAGAGCCGTCCGCACAGCCATCGCACCAACGCCAGCAACAACGTCGCTGCCGGCATGGACTTCCCCAACCCCGATAAGCAGGGCAAGGGCAAGAAGCGCAAGGGCGGTCACAACAACGAAGAGGACCACTACAGCCGCATGGCTCGCGAGGCCGAGGAGTACAGCCGCGAGAAGGTACTCGAGGAGGCTCGTGCTGCCGTCGAGGAGGCCTCTCGCGAGTCCACCGGTCGCCGCAAGAAGCGCAAGGAGAAGCGCGAGCGCGAGGCTGCCAAGGCTCAGGAGGAGCGCAAGATAGAGGAGGCATTGGCCCAGGGCGTGAACCCCGAGGAACTCGATGCCATCAAGGTCTCCCAGGGTGTTACGGTCCAGGAGCTCGCTGAGGCGCTCGACGTTCCGGCCAACGACATCATCAAGCGCCTGTTCCTGCTGGGTACGCCGCTCACCATGACGCAGTCCATGTCCGACGACCTCGTCGAGCTCGTTGCCGACGACTTGGGTCGTCAGATCAAGATCATCACCCCCGAGGAGGAGAACACCTTCTCGTTCTACGACGATCCCGCCGACCTTAAGCCGCGCGCACCGGTCGTCACCGTCATGGGCCACGTCGACCACGGCAAGACGTCGCTGCTCGACGCCATCCGTCACACCGGCGTTGCTGCCGGCGAGGCGGGCGGCATTACGCAGGCCATCGGTGCTTCGCAGGTCATGACCAACGACCGCAAGATCACCTTCATCGATACCCCCGGTCACGCCACCTTTACGGCCATGCGTGCCCGTGGCGCCAAGGTGACCGACATCGTCATTCTGATCGTGGCTGCCGACGACGGTGTCATGCCCCAGACGGTCGAGTCGATCAACCACGCCAAGGCCGCCGGCGTACCCATCGTTGTCGCCGTCAACAAGATCGATAAGCCCGGCGCCAACCCCGACCGTGTGCGTCAGGAGCTCACCGAGTACGGCGTCATCCCCGAGGAGTGGGGCGGACAGAACATGTTCGTCAACATCTCGGCCAAGCAGAAGATCGGTATCGACGACCTTCTGGAGACCGTGCTGCTCCAGGCAGATGTGCTCGAGCTCAAGGCCAACCCGGACACCTTTGCCTCCGGCAACGTCCTCGAGGCCAAGCTCGACAAGGGCCGCGGCTCGGTCGCTACTGTGCTCGTGACCCGCGGTACCCTGCACGTGGGCGATACGCTTGTCGCCGGCCTCACCTACGGCCGCGTCCGCGCCATGCTCGACCCCAAGGGCCGCGCCGTCACCGAGGCCGGTCCCTCCGACGCCGTCGAGATCCTGGGCCTGCAGTCCGTGCCCAACGCCGGTGACGAGTTCCGTGTGTTCGAGGACGAGCGCGAGGCTCGCGCCCTTGCCGACGAGCGTTCGCTCAAGGCCCGTATCGAGGAGCAAAGCCGCGTCAAGCACGTCACGCTCGAGAACCTCTTCGAGACCATTGCCGACGCCGAGGTCAAGGAGCTCAACCTGATCATCAAGGCCGACGTCCAGGGTTCCATCGAGGCCCTTCAGGACTCGCTCGACAAGATGGATCAGTCCGAGGTTCGTATCAACACGATCCACTCCGCCGTTGGTGCCATCAACGAGACCGACGTCGTTCTGGCCGACGCCTCCAACGCCATCATCATCGGCTTTGGTGTCCGTCCCGACGGTAAGGCCCGCTCCGCTGCCGAGCGCGAGGGCGTCGAGATCCGTTGCTACGACGTCATCTACAAGTGCCTCGAGGAGCTCGACGCTGCCCGTATCGGCATGCTCAAGCCCACCGAGGTCGAGGTCTCCACGGGTACCGCGACCGTTCTGGACACCTTCAAGGTGCCCAAAGTCGGTATCGCCGCCGGTGTCCGCGTCGAAGAGGGCGAGATCGCCGCGACCGATTCCGTGCGCCTGGTGCGCGACGGCATCGTGGTCTTCAACGGCAAGATCGCCTCGATGCGCCACTACAAGGACGAGGCCAAGAGTCTCAAGAGCGGTTCCGAGGGCGGCATTGGCCTGGAGAACTTCCAGGACATCAAGCCCGGCGACCAGATCGAGGGTTACCGCATCGACCAGGTTGCCCGTACCGAGTAGGGGGTAGCGCTATGAAGCAAACGCAGGCAACCCGCCGTCTGGGCGAGCAGCTTCGCGAGAAGCTCGGTTATATCCTGCTCTTTGAGGTTTCCGATCCGCGTCTCGACCTGGTTACTTTGACCGCGGTCGAGGTCGCGGTGGACCGTTCGTTCGCGCGTGTGTTCGTGTCGTGCGATGCGAGCCGCTACGACGAGGTCATGGAGGCGCTCGCAAGCGCTAAGGGCCGTATTCGCAGTCTGTTGGCTCGCTCGCTCGATTGGCGTGTTACGCCCGAGCTCGATTTTCGCATCGATCGCTCGACCGATGAGGCCGAGCGCATCACGCGTGCGCTGGAAAACGTTCCCGCCACGCTTGCGATCGAAAAGGACGAGGACGGCTATCCGATAGCGGATGCCGCCCAGGAGGCAGCTTTAGATGACTAATTCCGCCGACCTCGCCTCGTGCGAGTCTGCAGATATTCAGCGACGCATCCTCGAGCTCATCGAGGGTGCGTCCTCCATTGCGATTTCGGGACATACTTCTCCCGATGGCGATGCCTTGGGCTCCGTTTTGGGTCTGGGCCTTTCACTCATGAAGTTTTTCCCCAACAAGGACATTGCGCTGCTGCTGGCAGATGATGACCCAGTTCCGCGCATTTACCGCTTTATGGAGGGTGCCGATTGCCTGGTGCCGGCATCTGCGTACGCCGGTAATCCGGACCTGTTCATCTCGGTGGACGTGCCGGTCGTCGAGCGTCTCAATAATTCCGCCGAGGTGCTTCGTCGCTCCAAGCATGTGGTGTGCTTCGATCACCATCCGGCGCGTGAGGAGTTTGCCGAGCTCAGCCTGAGGCGCGTCGAAGCTGCAGCCTGCGCCATGATCATCGACCGCTTCTTGGACAATTGCGGCATTGTCGCACGTGATGGCGTTGCGACCTGCCTGCTGTGTGGCTTGGTTACCGATACCGGCCGTTTTCAGTACCAAAACGCCGATGCCGCCGCGTTCCATGCAGCCTCGCGTCTGGTTGCCCACGGTGCCGATCCGGCGCGTGTGGCACTCGAGGTCTACCAGAGCATGCGCGTTGAGTTCTTGCACCTCAAGTCCATCGTTATGGGCCGCATCAAGACGGTGGCCCACGGGCGCGTCGCGTATAGTTACGCGTACCAGAGTGACCTTGAGGCTTGCGGTGTCACCTCGGATGAGTGCGACGGCCTGGTCGATGTGGTTCGCTCGGTGATGGGCGTCGAAGTCTGCCTGTTCCTGAAGGGCATTGAGGGCGATACCAAGGTGCGCGGCAACCTGCGCTCCAAGGGCGACCTCAACGTGTCCGAGATCGCTGCTGCCTTTGGCGGAGGCGGACATCCCGCTGCCGCCGGTTTCTCCAACAACGGAACGATTCTCGAGACGCTCACCGTGGCACTTCCCATGCTGGCCGAGCTGGTAGGGGAGGATCCCGCTTCGGTGACCGTCGAGCTTTAACTTTTTGGATGGTACATGGCTCGTCGTACGCCTTCTCAACTGAATATGCTGCTCGCCGTCGATAAGCCGGTGGGCTGCACGTCCCACGATGTGGTCTCGCAATGTCGGCGCGCCCTCCATGAGCGTCGCGTCGGCCATGCCGGCACGCTCGACCCCATGGCATCGGGTGTCATGGTGGTGGGTGTTGGCCAGGCCACCCGTCTGCTGGGCATGCTAACCCTCGATACCAAAAGCTATGTCGCCGACATTTCGTTTGGCGCCGAGACCAATACCGATGATGCGGAGGGCGAGGCCGTCCGCACCGTGGCTGTTGCCAACGAGCTCCGCGATCCTGCCTATGCCCGTGAGCGCTTGGCGGCCATGCTGGGTCCGCAGATGCAGGTGCCGCCGGCGTTTTCGGCTATCTCGGTCAATGGCGTTCGCGCCTACAAGTCTGCTCGCGAGGGCAATGCGGTGGACCTACCTCCGCGCCCTGTCGAGGTCTATGCCGCCGACCTGATCGCCGTGGGCGGCGAAGGTGATACGTGTGTGTGGACCGTGGCGTTCTCGGTGAGCAAGGGCACCTATATCCGTGCGCTCGCTCGAGACTTGGGCCGCGCCTGTGAGAGCGCCGCGCACATTTCCGCGTTGCGCCGCACGGCCTCCGGTGTTGTTTCCATTGGCGCTTGTCATGCGGTCGAGGAACTTTCCCCCGAGTCCGCGGCTGGCTTTGCCCTGGATCCCATTGCGGCCCTGGGCGCCACGCGTGTTGACTTGCCTGGCAATCTTGCCGATGACCTACTCTGCGGCCGACGCATTCCCGTTGAGCGTGCGCTTGCGGATTTCGATGCCTCGAAGGCGCCGTTTGCGTTGGTGCTCGATGGGGGACTCAAGGCGCTCGCCCGCATCGAGGGTGGCCGCTTTGTCATGGAGCACGTGTTTCCGCAGGCAATCGGCGGTGTTCGATGATGTTGTCCGCTCGCGAGCTCGCGCGTATCTTTTTCGCGGGCGAGTCGGACGAGGCTCGCATCGTTGCTGCCGATGTATTTGATGAGTGCGAGCACTTGGGTGCTGCCTCCATCGCCATCGGCGTTTTCGATGGTGTGCACCGTGGACACCAGGAACTCATCGAAGCGCTTGTCTGTGATGCCCGTGCCCATGGCTGTAAGGCGGTCGTGGTTACCTTCGATCCCGACCCGGACGTCGTGGTGAGCCCTTCGCCCGCTCAAAAATTGATGACGACGGCCGACCGTCTGCATGCCCTGGCTCAAACCGGGGTCGATGCAGTGGTGGCCGTTCCCTTTACGCCTGAGGTTGCGGCGCTCGACCATGTCGGTTTTCTCGCACTGTTGTCACGCGTGGTCGACATTCGCTCGATTCGCGTTGGCAGCGACTTTAGGCTGGGTCGCGGCGGTGCTTCTGGTGTTGCCGAGATGCGCGCCTGGGGTGCCGAGCGCGGCGTTGACGTATACGGGCACGACTTGCTTTGCGAGGGCGGTGAGGCCATTTGCGCTACCCGCATTCGTCACGAGCTGGGACAGGGCCATGTGGGGCTTGCTGCTGGGTTACTCGGCCGCCCGTATATGGTGCGTGGCGGTGTTATTCGCGGCCGTCACGAGGGCTCTGGCATGGGCTTTCCCACGGCAAACCTACAGGTTCCCGACGGCATTCAGGTGCCTGCCGATGGCGTGTATGAGGGCCTGGTGCTGGTAAACGACATCGTGTGGCCCGCTGCCGTTAACGTCGGACTGCCGCCGACGTATGCCGACGATGCGGCATCTGCGCATCTTGAGGCTAATTTAATTGGTTATACGGGCGACCTGTACGGTGCTTCCGTTTCGCTGGCGTTTACGCGCTGGCTGCGTCCGTCGCGCGTGTTCGATTCGCTGGATGAGTTGATCGCGACCGTCGAGGGTAATATCGAAGATATTCGTCACAACTTGGGCGAGCAGGGGGTGAGTGTCCGTGATTAGCGATGAGGAAAAAGACCAGGTACGCGCTGCGTCCGACCTAGTTGCCATCGTGCAGGAAACGGTTGAGCTCAAGCCCCGCGGCCATGAGTTTTGGGGCTGCTGCCCCTTTCATGGCGAAAAGACGCCGTCCTTCCACATTATCCCTGCCACGCAGGTGTGGCATTGCTTTGGCTGCGGCGAAGGCGGGGATGTCTTCACCTATATCATGAAGCGCGAGAACCTGAGCTTTCCCGAGTCAATCCGTTATTTGGCCGATCGCGCGGGTATTGAGCTGCACGACACCGGAGACCGCCGCGAGCGCGGTACCAAGCGTGCCCGCATCTACGATCTGTGCGCCGAGACCGCCCAGTTCTATCACACCATGCTTATGCGCGGTAAGGACGGCCGTCCGCGCGAGTACTTTGCCAGCCGCGGCATGGGTGGCGATGTCTGCCGCCGCTACTGCCTGGGCTTTGCGCCTGGCCGCAACGCGCTGGTGTCGCACCTGTCCCAGGCGGGTTTTACCCCGCAGGAGATGATCGATGCCAACGTTGCCGTGAGCCGCGGGCGCGGGCAGCTTGCCGACCGCTTCTACGACCGCGTGATGTTCCCCATCTTTGACGAGCAGGGTCACAACATTGCCTTTGGTGGTCGCATCATGGGTGACGGCCAACCCAAGTACCTCAATACCGCCGAGACGAGCGTGTTTCATAAAAAGCGAAACCTCTACGGCTTTAATTGGGCCAAGGAGTTTATCGTCGCGCAGGATACCGCCATCGTGGTGGAGGGCTATACCGACTGCATCGCCTGTTGGGAGGCGGGGATTAAAAACGTTGTCGCCACGCTGGGCACCGCGCTCACGGAGCATCACGTCAAGACGCTCACCCGCTTTGCTAAGCGCATCGTGTATATGTTTGACGGCGATGCCGCCGGTCAAAAGGCCGCTCGCCGTGCGATTCAGTTTATCGAGCAGGATTCTATGGACCTGCGCTGCGTGGTGCTGCCCGACGGTAACGATCCCATGGAGTTCATCACGGCGCACGGCGGAGGGGAGCTGCAGAAACGCATTGACGCCGCCGAGCCGCTCATGGACTTTGTCTACCGTTCGCTTCAGGAGTCGAGCGACATCTCCACGCCGGGCGGTCGTGCCAAGGCGCTGGAAGATGCGCTGACGCTTATCTATCCGCTGCGCGATAGCTATATGATCGACACATACTTTATCCAGATTGCCGATCTGCTGGGCTTGGATCTGGAGACGGTTCGCGCGAGTTCGGGTCGCGTGTTTCGCGATGTCGCCAAGCGCGAGGATGCGGAACGACGTCGTGAGCAGAACTATGAGCGCCAGCGGGCACAGGCTGAGCGCTCTGGTAGCGCGGGCGGTCGGACGTCTGGTTCGCAGGGGGCATCTCGCGGTGCTTGGGCATCGGGCGCGACGCCGCCGGTGTCCGCGCCGGTCGAAGAAGAGCCGTATGACTACGTCCCGCTCGATGCCTACGGCGCCGCGCTCGTGGAGGTCGTCGACGACCTGCCGCCGATCGACGCGCCTGATGGTATGGGTGCTGTACCTGTGACTGATGGTTCGGGTGCTCCGGCTGCGGCGGCGCCGATGGTTCTTACTGATCTTGAGCGTAAGTCCTTGGCAGGGGAGCGTGAGCTGCTGACCATGCTCACGAGCTACCCCGACCTGTTCCGCACGTATGCCGACCGCATCTGCTCTATCGAGTGGGTTGACCCGCGTCACGAGTCCATCGCATGGGCCGTTCTGGCAACGCCGCCGGGAACCGATCCTGCAACCTGCATGGATGCGGCGCGCTCGGTGTGTCCCGAGGCGGCAACGCTTGTGAGTGCCGGGCGCATCTCGGCGACGAGCAAGCACCCCACCGAGACGAACATCGTGTTTATGCTCGATACGCTCGAGCTCTACACCATCAAGCGCCGTATGCGTGCCGCACAGGCCAAGCTGCGCCAGGACCGTTCGCTCGACGATGAGGCCCGTCGCGCGCTGACCGTGCAGGCCGCGCAGGATTCGCAGCGTCAACGCGAGCTGCAAAAGTCGATCGGCGGCGTGGCGGACCCGTTCCGTTTGATCGGCCTGGAGGCCGCGGGCACCGAACAAGCCTAGATGTTGTGGTCAACCAGCGTATTCTCGCCTATATCCTGTCCTCTTTTTGGGTATAGACGTCGATGTGTGTGCTAAAGTATTGAGTCCTGTGGACTATGAAGGGAGAATCTGTGCCAAAAAATGACTGAGAGCACGGGTACTGGGCTGGAATCCTACGTTGCAAAGCTCATGGGCAACGGCTCAAACAGGACTTCGGTAACCGAGGACGAGATTCAGGTCGCCCTGAAGGATATCGATGTTTCTGACGAGCAGCTCACCGCGGTGTATTCCGCGCTGCGCAACAGCGGCATCCAGATTATCTCCGCGAGCGGTAACGACGACGCCCCCATGGACGTCGACGATGACGATAACGATACCGATACCGACGATTTCGATGACGGCGACGAGCACGATTCCGGCTCGCTCGACGATCACGAGCTCAAGATGGCCCGTCAGGCCGATGCCGAGATGGGTTCTTCCAAGAGCAAGAAGAAGCGCACCGTGCGCACGTCCCGTTCACGCTCCCGCGTGCGTGGCATCGATGCCTCCACGGTGATGCTGACCGGTGATCCGGTTCGTATGTACCTCAAGGAGATCGGCAAGGTCGACCTGCTGACCGCCTCCGAAGAGGTCGATCTGGCCATGAAGATCGAGGCCGGTCTCGAGGCCACCGAGAAGCTCGAGGCTGCCGATGCCGGTGAGCTCGAGCTCACGCGTGCCGAGATGCGTCGTCTTACGCGCATTGAGAACGTTGGCCTCGAAGCCAAGCAGGCGCTCATCAGCGCAAACCTGCGTCTGGTCGTCTCCATCGCCAAGCGCTATGTCGGCCGCGGCATGCTGTTCCTTGACCTGATCCAGGAGGGCAACCTCGGTCTGATTCGCGCCGTCGAGAAGTTCGACTACCAGAAGGGCTTCAAGTTCTCCACGTACGCCACGTGGTGGATCCGTCAGGCCATTACGCGCGCTATCGCCGACCAGGCCCGTACAATCCGTATTCCCGTGCATATGGTCGAGACTATCAACAAGCTCGTCCGCGTGCAGCGCCAGCTCCTTCAGGATCTGGGTCGCGACCCGACCCCCGAGGAGATCGGTGCCGAGATGGACATGAGCGCCGACCGCGTCCGCGAGATCCAGAAGATCTCGCAGGAGCCCGTGTCGCTCGAGACCCCCATCGGCGAGGAAGAGGATTCCCAGCTGGGCGACTTCATCGAGGACTCCCAGGCTATCGTTCCGCCCGATGCTGCCAGCTTCTCCATGCTGCAGGAGCAGCTCACCCAGGTGCTCGACTCGCTTGCCGATCGTGAGCGCAAGGTTATCGAGCTGCGCTTTGGCCTTGTCGACGGGCATCCCCGCACGCTCGAGGAGGTCGGTCGCGAGTTTGGCGTCACGCGCGAGCGTATCCGCCAGATCGAGTCCAAGACTTTGGCCAAGCTCCGCCACCCCAGCCGCAGCAGCAAGCTCAAAGACTACATCGAGTCTTAGGGTTACGGCGTTTTACCAAACGCCGTAACTGGCCGACGCTGCGCGGACACCAGAGCGACAACTTGTCATTCAAAGAGGACGGCATGACCAGAAGGTCTATGCCGTCCTCTTTTCATGCCAATTTGTTCGCTCTGGTGCCCGCTCGCTGGCATTGTCAAAACATCGGCGTTTCCGTTGCCGGTGCCGGCAGTTAGGCCGTCCCCAAGGGATCAAGGCGAGAAAAATTCTTAAAAAAGTTCTTGCCCTGAGCTGATTCGTCCGTATAATAAACTTCGTTGCTTGAGAGCATGCACCTATTCCTCGGTAGCTCAATGGTAGAGCACGCGGCTGTTAACCGCGCTGTTGTAGGTTCGAGTCCTACCCGGGGAGCCAGAATTTCTCAGCCCATTCCGCTGGGCTTTTAAATTCCTCGGTAGCTCAATGGTAGAGCACGCGGCTGTTAACCGCGCTGTTGTAGGTTCGAGTCCTACCCGGGGAGCCAGGTTGTAAAACCCGTCGCTTATGCGGCGGGTTTTTTCATGCCGCGACCACATGACTCGAACGTTGCCATATCAACATTTCGTGTCGAGGATGTAATCCCGCGACCCACCACCTCAACATGGCGCGGTCGTTGTAGAATATTGCAATGATTGCTCCCACGACATGGTGCCGCGAGCACCAGATAAGGAGATTCTTGTGTCTGAGACCATTAACGGCAGCCTGAGCGTCTCGAACGACGTTATTGCCGATATTGCCGGTTATGCCGCGATGACGTGCTATGGCGTCGTCGGTATGGCTGAGCAGCTCCAAGGCGCCGAGAGCGTGCGCCTGCTTGCCGGTCAGCGCCTCCGCAAGGGCGTGCTTGTCTCCGCCGACGAGAACGGCCTTACGGTCGATCTTCACGTCGTGCTCGAGAACGGCGTCAACATGAAATCCGTCTGCCACAATCTTTCGAGCTCCGTTGCCTTCACCCTGCAGGAGATCGCCCAGATCGATCCCGCCAGCCTTAAGATCGGCATCCATATCGACGCGCTCAAGAGCCGTCTGAACTAGCATCCGAAAACGGAGATTTAAATACCCATGATTGCAAAGACCATTCGCACCTGTTTTCCGATCGCTGCGGCTGCCGTTTCCGACAAGGCCGAGGAGATCAACAAGCTCAACGTCTTTCCCGTGCCCGACGGTGACACCGGCACCAACATGTCGCTCACGCTCGCCTCGGTGACCAAGGAGCTTTCTGCCCTTCCCGCCGACGCCGACATGGAGGCCATCGCCGGCGCCATCACCCACGGCTCCCTGATGGGCGCCCGCGGCAACTCCGGCGTCATCACCTCGCAGATCTTGCGCGGCGTGGCCGAGGGCCTTGTCTCCGCCGACGAGCCCATTACGTCCGCCAACATCGCCTTCGCCTTCCGTCGTGCCGTCAAGGTTGCCTTCCAGGCCGTCCGTAAGCCCATCGAGGGTACGATCCTCACGGTGTTGCGCGATGTCTCGACCAAGGCCGACGAGTGCGAAAAGAAGAAGTTCTCGGCCGAGGACGCGCTCGACGCCATCGTCGTCGAGGCCTACCAGTCCGTCGCCCGCACGCCCGACCTGCTGCCCGTTCTGAAGGAGAACGGCGTGGTCGACTCCGGCGCCTTTGGCTTTGCTATTTTCCTTGAGAACTTTGTTGCCGCCGCTCTTGGCCGCAGCACCGTTGTCGAGGATTTCTCCGCCACGTTTGATTCCGCCTGCTCTGCCCGCGACGCGGCCCTTGGTCGTGTTGAGATCGAGGCCAACGACGACTGGGAGGGCTCGGAATTCCGCTACTGCAACGAGTTCCTCTTTAAGGCCGACGCTCCCTTTGACGAGGACGAGTGCCTCAAGTTCCTGGGTTCCATGGGCGACTGCGAGCTGCTCGTGGGTGCTTACCCCGATTACAAGATTCACGTGCACTCCAACACCCCCAACCTGGTGCTCGAGCATATGCTGCAGCTTGGTCAGATTTACGAGGTCTTTATCCACAACATGGAGATGGAGGCCCACGACCGTACCGCCAAGATCCACGAGGACCAGGAAAAGGCCGCCGAGCCCGCCAAGGCGCTGGGCTTTGTCGCCGTTGCCGCCGGTTCCGGCGAGGCAGACATCCTCAAGTCCCTCGGCGTCGACGTGATCGTGTCGGGTGGTCAGACCATGAACCCCTCGACTGCAGACTTGCTGGGCGCCGTTGACCAGGTCAACGCGACCTCGGTCATCATCCTGCCCAACAACGGCAACATCCGCATGGCTGCCGAGGCCGCTGCCTCAGCCTGCACCGACAAGAAGGTAGCCGTCGTTCCCACCAAGACCGTCCCGCAGGCCTTCTCCGCGCTGTTCGCGGTCCTGCCCGATTCCGAGCTCGAGGATGCCGTCGCCGCTATGGTCGACGCCATCAGCGAGGTTCGCGATGGCGAGGTCACCCGTGCCGTGCGCGATTCCAGCGCCTCCGACGGCTCGCCGATTCACTCCGGTGACGTCATGGGTATCATCGCCGGCTCCATCGACGTGGTCGGCTCCGACGTGAAGCAGGTCACGCTCGATTGCATCAACCGTATGCAGGAGGAAGAGGAGGGCGACGCGCTGACGATTCTGGCCGGCGAGGAACTGTCCGATGAGGCCTTCCAGGAGATCGTAGACGCCATTGAGGAGGCTCAGCCCGATTTGGAGATCGACGCCCATCGTGGCGAGCAGCCGCTCTATCCCGTGATCTTCTCGATCGAGTAGGCTCTGCCCATGTCCGAGCTGTGCTCCGTGCCGCGCGTCTCGGAGCGCTTTGCCCAGAGCAATGCGCTCGACGAAGATATCGCGCGACTCAAATATGTTTCAGGTAAACGTGAGGAGGCCCTTCGCCGTCTGGGAATTCGGACGGTGGGGGACCTCCTTCTCCATATCCCTCATCGTTACCTCGACTTTACTCGTTCGTGGTCCATCGAGATGGCGCCCATCGGTACCGTGTGCACTATCATCGCCACGGTCGACCGCATCGTCCAAAAGCAGCCGCGTCCGCGCATGCAGGTGACCGAGGTCTCACTCGTTGACGAGACGGGCGTGCTACAGGTCGCCTTTTTCCGCCAGCCCTGGATTGCCCAGCAGCTTAAGCAGGGCGACCGCCTGGCCGTGATGGGCAAGGTTGAGTTTGCCTACGGTTTTAAGCAGATGGCCTCGCCGCACTTTGAAAAGCTCGAGGAAGGGCGTGCCGCAGGCACTATCCTGCCGGTCCATTACGTCAGTGATGGCGTGAGCCAGGCGTGGATGCGCCGCATCGTAAGCGGCGCGCTCGAGGTCGTCGGCAATCCCTTTGATCCCATTCCGGCACGCTTACGCGTTAAGCGTCGCCTGATGAGCAATGCTCGTGCGCTTCGATCGATCCACTTTCCCTCGAGCATGGCTGAGCGCGACATCGCACGCCGGCGTCTTGCCTACGAGGAGTGTCTCTACCTGCAGCTGGCGCTGCGTCTGCGCAACGACGGCGGCCTGGTCGATGTGGTGCCCTATGCCCACACCGCGGGCGAGCACCTGGTCGCGCTCAAGCAGGCCCTGCCGTTTTCGCTGAGCAACGAGCAGGAGGCCGCGTTCCAGGATATCCTGCGCGATATGTGCGATGGCGGGCGCGTGATGAACCGCCTGCTGCTGGGCGATGTCGGTACCGGTAAGACCGCCGTTGCCGCCTGCGCGCTGGCTGTGGCTGCCGATGGCGGTACGCAGGCCTGCGTTATGGCGCCCACGGGCGTGCTGGCGCGCCAATATGCCGATAAGACCGGCCCTCTGCTCTCGCAGGCCGGCATGTCCTGGGCACTTCTGACGGGTGCCACGCCGGCCGCAGAGCGCGAGCGCATCCATGCGCAGCTGGAATCGGGCGAGCTTGACGTGCTCTTTGGCACCCATGCGGTGCTTTCGGATAACGTTGCGTTCAAGCATCTGTCGCTTGTCGTCATCGACGAGCAGCACCGGTTTGGCGTCGGCCAACGCAACGCCCTACGCGCGAAGGGCCCCGGTGCGGACCTGCTCGTTATGACGGCCACGCCTATCCCGCGCACGTTGGCGCTCTCGGTCTATGGCGACCTGGATACGAGCATCATCCGCCATCGTCCAATTCCGGGTGCCGGCGTGACGACGCGCGTCCTCACCGAGTCGAGTCGCGACCTGGCCTATGGCGCCATCCGTGAGGCGCATGAAAAGGGTCAGCAGGCCTACGTGATTTGCCCGCTCGTGGAGCCGAGTGACTCGGCCGATGAGCTGGAAGACGTGCCCGGTATTGCCCGCGACGATGAGGGCCGCGTGACGGTTCCCGTGCCGCTGCACGATACGGCGACCGAGCTCGATCGCCTGCGTCTGGCGTTGCCGGGCCTTGCCATCGAGCGCCTTCACGGCCGTATGCCAGCGGGGGAGAAGGACCAGGTTATTGATGCCTTTAAGCGTGGCGAGATTGACGTGCTCGTCTCGACTACGGTGGTCGAGGTGGGCGTCGACGTGCCTAACGCCACCGTCATGGTCATCGAGAACGGCGAGCGCTTTGGTTTGGCTGCCCTGCACCAGCTGCGCGGTCGCGTGGGCCGCGGCAGTGTGTCGGGCACGTGCCTGGTCATGACGCACTCCAAGGGCAACGGCGGCGCGTCGCCAGCACAAGATCGCCTGCAATCGCTCGTAAAAAACTTCGGATGGTTTTACGCTTGCCCAGATGGACCTGCGTCTGCGTCACGAGGGCGAAATCCTGGGTTACCGTCAGCACGGCGGCGTGACCTTGCGCTTTGTGGACCTGGACGCCGATGAGGACCTTATCGAATGGGCCCATTTGGACGCGGTCGAGCTCTTGCGGTATGCTTGCACCCTTGACTCCGTGGCGACGCGCCCCCTGCGCGATGCGGTCGCCATGCGATATCGACACATTTTTAAGGAGGTCAGCGGAGGATGAGAATCATCGGCGGTGAATGGCGCGGTCGCAAAATCGAAGAGCCGCGCGGTCGCGATGTTACGCGTCCGACGACCGACCGCGTGCGCGAAGCGTGCGCATCCATGGTCCTATCGGCCTTTGACTTTGATTTGGACGAGGTCCGCGTACTGGATGCCTTTGGCGGCTCCGGTGCCCTAGGCATTGAGATGCTCTCGCGGGGAGCCCGTTCGCTCACGACGTTCGAGATCGATCGCAATGCCGCGAGGCTCATTACCAAGAATATCGAGTCGCTCTGCCGCGATCGCGCGCGTTGGCGTGTGGTGACGGGCGATGTCCTTGCGAGCGCTTCGCGCGGCCGCGTGCCGGGCGGCCCCTTTGATCTGGTCTTGCTCGACCCGCCCTATGCTTTTGGTGCCGAGCCGGTCGATGAGCTGCTGCAGAACCTGGCCCAGCAGGGTTTGCTTGCACCTGGCGCTTATGCCCTGTTTGAGCATGCCGCCGCCGATGCGGGCGCGCATCCGGCAGGCTTTGAGATCGTGCGCGAGAAGCGCTACGGCATTACCTCGGTCGACCTGCTTCGTTGGGTCGGCGATGACGATGGTGAGGAAGATTGCACCGGCACCGATGCTCACAACAACGATGCCATGACGGTTCAGGAGGACACCCATGAATGACACCATCAACCGCGTAATCGTCCCGGGCACCTTCGATCCCATCACCTTTGGCCACATTGACGTAATTCGCCGAGCTCGCCGCATCTTTCCCAGCGTGATTGTCGCCGTGGCCGAATCACAGGGTAAAAACGGCGTGGGCACCACCTTTATGCTCGACGAGCGCGTGGCGCTGGCCCGCGAGGCCCTCGGCGATTTGGACGGAATCGAGGTACTGCCTTTCACCGGCCTGCTGGTCGACTTTGCACGTGAGCAGGGGGCGGGTGCCGTCGTTAAGGGTCTGCGCGCCATGACCGACTTTGAGTACGAACTGCAGCAGGCCGACCTTAACTACCGCCTGGATAACGAGCTGGAGTCTATCTTTGTCATGAGTGCTCCGCAGTACGGCTACATCTCGAGTTCGGTGGTGCGCCAGATCGCGTCGCTTGGCAGCGACGTGTCGACGTTTGTGCCGCCCAACGTGGTCGAAGCGCTCAAACATCGCTTTTCGTGACGTTTTTTATTGCCTGGTGGCATGTGGTAAACTAACACGATGATATGTTACCTATGAAAGGAGACCGGATGCCGGGCGAGAATTTTCCTGGCGACAGGATTGTGAGTCTTGTCGACGAGCTCGAGGGGCTCATCGAAGAGGCTAAGACGCCGTTCGGCAAGAACGCCCAGATGAAGGTTATCGACGCCGACGTCTTCTTTAACATCCTCGATGAGATCCGCATGAGCTATCCCGAGGAGTGGCAGAAGTCCCGCCGTATCCTCAAAGAGCGCGAGGAGCTTATGGCTTCTGCCGCCGCTCAGGCTGATTCCATCATTGCCGATGCTCAGCAGCAGGCGCTCACCATTGCCGGTGAGCAGGAGATCGTTCGCCTAGCCCAGCAGCAGGCCGACGACATCCGCGACCGTGCCCAGCAGTACGAGCGCGAGACGCGCTATGCCGCCGAGGATTACGCCGAGCAGGTCTTTACGCACCTCGAGGAGAACCTTAAGAGCCTGACCGGCACCGTCACCCGTTGCCGTCAGCAGCTCAATGAGGGTGCCGCCCAGCAGAACGGTCAGTGGTAATGGCTGAGTTCCCGAGCGTTACCGTCGATCTTTCCGAGCAGCTCGAGTTTCCTGGAGACTCATATCCGCTGACCGGCAAGGTCGATGTCGCCGCCTACACGGTGGGCGAAAAGGAGTACCAGCTGCAGGACGGCATTTCCTACGACGTGGTCTTTACCAACGCCGGTACCGGTGTTCTGCTTTCGGGCATGGTCCGCGCTCACGCCACCGGCGAGTGCGATCGCTGCCTGGAGCCCGCATCGTTTGATATTGCAGGCGAGATCGAGGAGTTCTACCTCTTTAACGAGCCCGAGGACCCCGAGGCCTACGAAGACGGCTACGAGTTGCTGGGCGAGGATCGCATTGTCGATCTGGGCGAGCCCATCAACGACGCGGTCGTCATGGACACGCCGTTCGTTGTCCTGTGCAAGCCCGATTGCCGCGGCCTTTGCCCCACCTGCGGCATCAATCTCAACGTCGAGCAATGCGATTGCGCCGCCCAGGCAGAGGCCGAATGGGCCGCTGCCACGGAAAATCCATTTGCAGCATTGAAGAATCTCAAGCTTGACGAGTAAAACTGTGGTAGTATCGCTACTTGCGCGTAATCGCCACACTGGATAGTTCATAAGGAAGGTCACTATGCCCGTACCTAAACAAAAGCAGGGTCGTATCCGCACCCATACCCGTCGTTCCGCCAACATGAAGATCTCGGCTGCGGCTCAGTCCACGTGCCCCCGTTGCGGCGCTGTTAAGCTCCCGCACCACGTGTGCCCCAGCTGCGGTTTCTACAAGGACCGCGAGGTTATCGTTACCGAGTAACGGTATACTCTGGATGCGATGCCGTTCCAACTGGAACCACAATGGCCGGCTCAATGAGTCGGCCATTTTTGTATAAGGAGCATATGAAATGAGTAACGTTCGCGTTTGTGTAGACGTTGTGGGCGGAGACGAGAAGCCCCAGGTCGTTCTCGATGGTATCGAGGCTGCGCTTGCGGCAGATCCCGAGATCGAGGTCCTGGCCGTCGGTCCCGCCGAAATCGTCAATCCCTTTGCCGCAGCGCATGCCCGCGTGGAGGCTCTGGAGGCCCCCGATGTCATCAGCATGGAGGACGATCCCATCCGCGCCGTGATGACTAAGCGCAAGTCCTCGATCGTGCTTGCATGCCGTGCCATTAAGAAGGGCAATGCGGACGCGTTTTTCTCGGCCGGCTCGACCGGTGCTATGACCGCTGCCGCCACGGCCTACGTCACGCCGTTTAGGTATTTGGCAGAGGGCAAGAAGCAGCCGGTCCGTCCGTGCTTGACCAACGCACTGCCCAATCGTGCCGGTGGCCTGACGGTGCTGTGCGATATGGGCGCCAATCCCGATGTCACGGTGGACGATATGGTGCGCTTCGCCCAGATGGGTGCTGCCTATGCCCGCGTGGTTTTGGGCATCGAGCATCCTCGCGTGGGCCTGCTTGCCAACGGCACCGAGGACGAGAAGGGCTCCAACTTTACCAAGGCGTGCTTCCCTGCCATGAAGGCCGCGGTTCCCGGCTTTGTGGGCAACTGCGAGGGCACCGATCTTACATCGGGTAATTTTGACGTCGTGGTCGCCGACGGCATGTCGGGCAATATTGCGCTCAAGGCCACCGAGGGTGCTGCCAAGTTTTTGCTGCAGGAGCTCAAGGGTGCCTTTATGTCTTCGCTCGGCACCAAGATCGCCGCGCTGCTCATCAAAAAGCAGATGCGCGAGATTAAAGCCAAGCTTTCGGACGACGCCAAGGGCGGCGCGATCCTGCTGGGCCTGCGCGGCGTCGTGTTGATCGGCCACGGTGCCACGTCGGTCGAGGCCGTCAAGAACGGTACGCTTGCCGCGGCCCAGGCCGTACGTGCCGGGCTTGTCCAGGACGTTGCCAATTCCATGGACGGTATCGTTTTATAAAGGCCCCGTTACGTGGCTCAAGCTGTTCCGTGTGGGGTAGAATCGGAGCCGTATTGCAACGCGGCTCCGATTGCCGTGTTGTGTTGTGTTCCATGACATACGAGAGGAAGCGCTATGGACCGCTCCGATATCTTCGATAAGATCGCCGAAATCGCCGCTGACGTGCTGGGCGTCGATGTCGCCGACATTAGCGACGAGACCACTTTTGACGATCTCGATGCCGATTCGCTCGAGCGTCTGCAGCTGGTGACGGCCATCGAGGACGAGTTCGACCTCGAGATCGATGACGAGACCCTGCTGTCGCTCAACTCTGTCGCCGACGCCGTCGACGCGATCGAAAACGCCAAGGAGGCCTAAGTCTTGGCTTTGTCTGAACGACTCACGCGCGCCCAGGAGATTCTGGGCCATGAGTTCAATAACAAGGTGCTGCTGCGCGCAGCGCTCACGCATCCCTCGGCCGTCGAGGGCCAGCCGGTCTCTGCCAGCTATGAGCGCCTTGAGATTTTTGGGAGATTCCATTTTGGGCGCCGTGGTGGCCCGTTCGCTCTTTGAGTCCTATCCCGAGTTTGACGAGGGCAAGCTCACGCGCCTGAAGGTGTCCCTTGTCTCGGGCGCCACGCTGTCCGAGGTGTCACACGAGCTGGGTATCGACGACATCATCATCTTTGGTGCCTCCGAGACCGGCACCGGCGCGCGTGGCCTGCACTCGGCGCTCGAGAACGTCTACGAGTCGCTCGTGGGCGCGCTGTATCTGGATGCCGGCTGGGATGCTGCGGCGGAGTTTATCCATCGTACGCTCAAGCCGCACCTGGCTTCCGAGCGTGCCGAGCACCCCGCGAACCCCAAGTCGTTCTTGCAGGAGTGCGTGCAGGCAGACGGCCACGAGCCTCCCGCGTATAAGCTGGTCGGCTCCGAGGGCCCCGCGCATGCGCCCACCTTTACCGCTGTGGTGTTGATCGACGGTATTCGCCAGGGCCGCGGCACCGGTTCCTCCAAGAAGGAGGCCGAGGGGGCCGCTGCGCTCGAGGCGCTCGACCGCATGGGCTACACCACCAACGGCGTGATTCTTAACAAGAAGCCTGTTTAAGCGAGGAACCGTGTATCTCAAGTCCCTCACGCTCAAAGGGTTCAAGTCGTTTGCCGACCGCGCCCATATGTCATTTGAGCCGGGCCTGACCGTCATCGTCGGTCCCAACGGCTCGGGAAAATCGAACATCTCCGACTCGATTCTGTGGGTTCTGGGCGAGCAGAGCGCCAAGCAGCTGCGCGGCCAGGCCATGGAGGACGTCATTTTCTCGGGATCGTCGGCGCGCAAGCCGGTGGGTGTCGCCGAGGTCACGCTGGTGCTCGATAACTCGGACCATATGCTGCCTGTCGACTTTGATGAGGTCGCCATCACCCGCCGTATGTATCGCTCGGGCGAAAGCGAATATCTCATCAACTCGAGCCCGTGCCGCCTGATGGACATTCAGGACATCTTGCACGATTCGGGCCTGGGCAAGGATACGCATTCCATCATCAGCCAGGGCAAGCTCGATGCCATTTTGCAGAGCCGCCCCGAGGAGCGCCGCGCCCTGATCGAGGAGGCTGCCGGCGTCTCCAAGCACAAGCGCCGCAAGGAGCGTGCGCTCAAAAAGATTAAATCGATGGACGAGCACCTGACCCGTGCCCGCGATATCAATAAGGAGATCGCCCGTCAGCTGCGGCCGCTGGAGCGTCAGGTCGATCGCGCACGCAAGTATAAAGAGCTGTCCTCGCGCGCGAACGAGCTTACGCAGATGCTGGCCGTCGACGAGCTTCGTTCGCTGCAGTCGCAGTGGAACGACCTGGAGAGTCGCTCCAAGGAGTGCGCTGCCGAGCTTGAGCTTGCGCAGTACCGCCTGGGCGAAAAGGAGCGCGAGCTCGAGAAGCTCCAGGTCATGCTCGAGGAAAAGGGCCTGTTTGTGGGCGATCTGGGCGAGCAGCGCCGTCATATGCAAGACGTGGTCGGCCGCATTAACTCCGATATGCGCCTGCTCGAGGAAAAAGGCCACAACATGGTGTCGCGCCTGTCCGACATGCGCGGCCAGATCTCGAGCTCCGAACATCAGCGCCGTCGCGTGGTCGAGGAGCTCGAGGATGCACGTGCCCAGCTTGAGGAAGTGACCGGTGCGCACATGCAGGCCCAGGACGACGTTGACGCCGCCGGACCTGCCGCCGCCGAGCTCCACGAGCGTCGCGTTGCGCTCGACAACCAGATTTCGCAGCTTACGCGCGAACAGCGCGATGTCCAGCGTGTGGCCGATAACGCCGCGCTCGAGCTTGCCAAGGTGAAGGACTCGCTGAGTAACGCCGAGGTCGAGGATAACATGTACGCCTCGCGCCTGGAGCAGATCGACGAGCAGCTCGAGGAGGTCACGGCCTCGCTCGAGAGCCGTCGCGACCGCGCTGAGGAACTTGACGGTGCGCTCGATCAGGCCCGCCAGGCCCAGATTGATGCTCGCGAGGCCACCGAGGTCGCCCGTGCGGCGTTGAAGGACTTGCGTAATCGTGAGAGTGAGGCGCGCAACAAACTTTCCGAGGTGCGCTCGGAGCTTGCCAGCCAAAAGAAGCTCGATGCCCGCATGGCCGACAGCTCGCCGCTGGTGAGCCGTCTGATGGGCGCGATGGGCGATGATGTCTCGGGTCGTCTGGGCGACGTGCTCGAGGCTCCTCGTGAGCTCGAGGGCCTGGTCGAGCAGCTGCTTGCTGGCGATATCGATGCCCTGCTGTTTGATGACGCCGCTACGCTTGAGCGCGCCGGTCGTGCAGCTCTGGACCAAAAGAAGGCCTCGGGCGAGGCGCTGCTGGTGGGTCGCGGCGTGAGCGGCTCTGCTGCTGCCAAGGGCGCTGCCGGTTCTCATTTGGTCGACCGTCTGTCCGTGCGTTCCGGGTATGGCCCGGTTGTCGAGGCCCTGCTCGGCGGCTATTACGTGGTCGATGACTTGGCTGCCGCGCTGGCGGCACCAGTCGTTGACGGTGTGACCTATGTGACGCCCGATGGCGCCCGCGTGAGCTGTGGCGGCCTGGTGCGCGTGGGACTCGATGCCGGCGAGGCTTTGGGTGCCCTGGAGCGCAAGCGTCGCATTCGCGAGCTGGAGGGCCTTGAGCCCGATTTGGCTGCCGTGTTTGAGCATGTGTCGGATCAGGTCGTCGAGGCCAATGCGGCCGTCGAGGAGGCGCGTGCCGCCGAGGGCGATGCCGCCGGCGAGATCGCCCGTCTTGAGGGTGAGCGCCGCTCGCTGCTCTCCGAGATTGGCCGCCTGGAGCAAAGCGCCAACAACGCCGAGGTCGAGCGCGTGCGCATCTCCAAGCGCCGCGAGCAGGCCGCCGAGGCCGTTCGCGCTGCGCGCCCGCGCGTGGACGAGCTCACCCGTTCGCGTGACGAGGCCCGCGCGCAGGCAAGCGACCTGGGTCTCCAGATTGCCGAAGCCAACGACGAGCTCGATCGCGTGCGTCGTGACGATTCCGAGGCAGCCGGCAAGCTCGCCGATGCCAAGGTCCGCCTGGCTCAGACGAGCGAGCGTCTGCGTTCGCTGAAGGGCCGCGTGCCCGACCTGGAGCATCGCCTGGAGAGCATCGACCGCCGTATCCGCGGAACACGCCAGGCTTCGCGCTCGCTCGAGTTGCTGCGTCTGCGCGTCGACCCCATGCACGAGCGCTATTCGGCCCTTCTGGAGCGCGCGTCGGATTGGGCCGCGCGTCTGCGTGACCAGGCAACGCTTGAGGAGGCGGACTCGGCCTCGCTTAAGAAGACCATCGAAGACGCCAAGGCCGAGGTTGCTCGTGCCAAGGAGCGGGTCGATGCCGCCACGGCGACGCAAAATGAGTTCAAGGTCTCTCGCGGCAAGCTCGAGGTGCAGGTAGAGGCGGCCATCAAGGCCATTACCGCCGATGGCACCACGGTGCTCGAGGAAGCGCTCATGCTTCCTGCGCCTACCGACCGTGACGCCGCCGAGCGCGAGCTCAACCAGCTCGTGCGCCAGATCAACAACCTGGGCCCTGTGAACCAGGTTGCCATGGAGGAGTACGAGCAGCTCAAGCGCCGCGCCGATTACATCGAGGAGCAGCTGGCCGATCTGGAGAGCGCGCGCAAGGCGCTCACCAAGATCACCGTGGCCATCGACCGCAAGATGCGTAAAGCCTTCCTGGTGACCTTTGAGAAGGTCGATGCGAATTTCCGTGAGATCTTCGCCATGCTGTTCCCGGGTGGCCAGGCACATCTGGAGATGACCGATCCCGAGCATCCTGCCGAGACGGGCATCGAGGTCGTGGCGCAGCCGCGCGGCAAGCGCATCACCAAGATGATGCTCATGTCGGGCGGCGAGAAGAGCCTGACGGCGCTCGCCCTGCTCTTTGCCGTGTATCGCACGCGTACGGTGCCGTTCTATGTGCTGGACGAGGTCGAGGCGGCACTCGATGACGCCAACCTGTCCAAGCTCATCGGCGCGCTCGACGTGTTGCGTTCCGATACGCAGCTCTTGGTTATCTCGCACCAGCGCCGTACTATGGAGGACGCTGACGTCCTCTACGGCGTCTCGATGCAAGCCGACGGCGTCAGCCGCGTCGTCTCGCAAAAACTCGATCGCGAAACCGGAAAGGTCGTGAATGCATAATGGGATTCTTCGATGCTCTCTCGCGCGGACTCGAGCGCAGCCGCGAGGCCCTCAACGAGGTCTTTTATTTTGGCGGCGAGGTCGACGAGGATTTTTTGGGAGGACCTAGAGGACACTCTCGTCATGGGTGACATGGGTGCCGAGGTCGCGATTAAGGTGTCCGATGACCTGCGCGATGCCGCGGCCAAGAAGAACCTCAAGACCGCCCCGCAACTCCGTCGCGCCCTGGCCGAGCAGCTCGAGCAACATTTTGTGCCCGCCGAGCGAGATCCGTTCGCCGACACGCCGAGCTGCGTGCTGTTTGTGGGCATTAACGGTGCCGGCAAGACCACCACGGTCGGCAAGATCGCGAGCGCTATGGCTGCCCGCGGCAAGAATGTCGTGATTGGCTCGGCCGATACCTTCCGCGCCGCCGCCATCGAGCAACTCGATGTGTGGGGCCAGCGCGCCGGTGTCCCCGTCATCAAGCGCGACCGCGGCTCCGACCCGGCAAGCGTTTGCTACGACGTGCTCGACGAGGCCGACAAGCGCGGCAGCGACCTAGTGCTTATCGACACCGCCGGTCGTCTGCACACGAGCCCTGAGCTCATGCGCGAGCTTGCCAAGGTGGTCAACGTGACGCGTAAGCGCGCCGCCAATATGGCCGCCGGCCCCATGCCCGTCTCGGTCGTCCTCGTGATCGATGCCGCGACAGGCCAAAACGGTCTGAACCAGGCGCTTGAGTTTAACGAGGCGCTGGGTCTGGACGGTATTATCATGACAAAGCTCGACGGAACGGCTAAGGGCGGTATCGCCATGGCCGTGGCCGAGAAGCTCAAGCTTCCGATCCTGCGCGTGGGCGTGGGCGAGCAGGTCGATGACCTGCAGGAGTTCAATGCCAAAGATTTCTGCCGCGCCCTGGTGGGCGAGTCCAATTAAGGAGTGACTAGTGTTTGATTCTCTGAGCGATCGCCTCAACGACACATTTGACCGCCTGCGCGGCAAGGGTAAATTGACCGAGGCCGATATCACCTCGGCCATGCGCGACATTCGCATGGCGCTGCTCGAGGCCGACGTCAACTTCAAGGTCGTCAAGGAGTTCGTCGCCAAGACCAAGGAGCGCTGCATGACCGCCGAGGTCATGGAGTCGCTGTCGCCGGCGCAAAACGTCGTCAAGATCGTGCTCGACGAGCTCACCGAGATGCTCGGCTCCACCGAGAGCAAGCTCGTCTTTAGCAACCGCATTCCCAATGTCATCATGCTCGTGGGCCTGCAGGGCTCCGGTAAGACCACGGCTGCCGTAAAGCTGGCCTACCTGCTCAAGAAGCAGGGCCGCTCGCCGCTGCTCGCCGCGTGCGACGTCTATCGTCCCGCCGCTGCCGACCAGCTGGCCACGCTTGGCGGCGAGATCGGCGTGCCGGTCTTTCGCGGTGACGGCGAGCATCCGGTCGACATCGCCAAGGGCGCCATCCAGGAGGCTGTCGACCACCTGCGCGACGTGGTCATCGTCGATACCGCCGGTCGTCTGCAGATCGACGAGCAGATGATGCAGGAGGCCGTGGACATCAAGAAGGCCGTCAAGCCCGATCAGGTGCTGATGGTCGTCGATGCCATGACCGGCCAGGATATTGTCAACGTCGTCTCGACCTTCGCAGAGCGCACCGACTTTGACGGCGTAATCATCTCCAAGCTCGACGGCGATGCCCGTGGCGGCGGCGCCCTTTCCGTACGTCAGGTGACCGGCAAGCCCATCAAGTTCGTAAGCATGGGCGAGAAGCCCGATTCGCTGGAGCCGTTCTACCCCGACCGCATGGCCAAGCGCATTTTAGGCATGGGCGACGTCGTCGGCATTATCGAGAAGGCCCAGGAGGCGGCCGACGCCGAGCAGCTCGAGGCTGCCGAGCGTATGCTGCGCGAGGGCTTTACCATGAACGACATGCTCGACCAGATGAAGGCCGTCAAGAAGATGGGCGGCATGAAGGGCATTCTGGGCATGCTCCCCGGTGGTCAGCGTGCGCTCAACCAGATGGGCGGCAACTTGGACGAGGGCATCTTCGACAAGAACGAGGCCATCATCATGTCGATGACCAAGGAGGAGCGCCTGCGTCCCTCTATCATCAACGGCCAGCGTCGCGCGCGTATCGCCAAGGGCGCCGGCGTGACCCCCACTGAGGTCAATAGCCTTATGAAGCAGTGGGGTGAGATGAACAAGATGATGGGCCGCATGCGCACGATGGCCAATCAGGCGCAAGCCGGTGGCAAGAAGGGCAAAAAGGGTAAGAAGGGCAAAAAGATGCGCATGCCCAATATTCCCGGTCTGGATGCCATGGGTCTGGGCGGCATGGGCGGCCTGGGCGGCCTGGGAACGGGCGGTCCTAAGTCCGATATGGACCTGCTGCGCCAGATGGAAGCTCAGATGCGCAATAAGAAATAGCGACTGGTTGAGTCGTGTATGGCGAAGGCCGCCTGGATGGTACTCCAGGCGGCCTTCGCCGTTTGTTCGCTGGTTGTCACACACGTGGAAGCGTGCTTGCGCCAGGGCACGTGCCGCTAGTGGCAGCTGCAGCTCTCGTGCCTGTCGTGGTCGTGATGGCCGTGGCAGCCGCAGGAATCGCCGTGCTCATGGGCGTGCTCGTGGTCGTGGCCATGGCAGTCGCAGGTGGCCTCGCCGGTCTGTGCGAGCCTGCCGGCAATGAGGGCCTCGACGCAGGCGTCGCAGCTGCCCTGGGCGCCCGCATAGACCGTGATGCCGGCTTGGGTGAGCGCGTTGATGGCACCGCCGCCGATGCCGCCGCAGATGAGCGTGTCGACGCCACCGTTGGCGAGCAGGCCCGCCAGGGCGCCGTGGCCGGTGCCGCCGGTGCCCACGACCTGCTCGTTGAGCACCTTGCCATCCTGGATGTCGTAGATCTTGAACTGTTCGCTGCGGCCAAAGTGCATAAAGATGTTGCCGTTGTCGCACGTCGTTGCCACCCTCATGGTGCCGACCTCCTTTGCTGGCCATGCGGCCGTCGTCGTGGTGATGGGGGAGTATGCGATATTGCCGCCTTCGATGACGATCGACCGTCCATTGACCAGCGCGTTTGCCACCTTGCGATGTGCGCGGCTGCAGATTGCCGCCACCGTGGCGCGGGCAATGCCCATGCACTGGGCGACTTCCTCCTGATTGAGGCCTTCCAGGTCGCATAGGCGCAGGACCTCGAGCTCGTCGACCGTCATGTCGATGGCATCTCCGCTGGCAAGGCCGTCGGGGGTAAAACCGCGATATTCGGGGATGATCCCTACGCGGCGTAGTTTCTCGCGTCTTCCTGCCATACGTGCTCCTTATCTGACATATGTCAATAATAGAATAGCGAACGCGCAGATTTACGCAAGGAATTTCTGGCATATGCCAGAAAATGAAGGCATATGTTTGGGCTGTGGGGCTGCATGTGCCTGGGATACAATGAATGTCGCTTTTAGGCGACTGACAGGAGGGTCAATGAGCAAAGCTGATCAACAGTTTGTAACCATGTGCCGCGATATTCTGGACCATGGCACCACCACCGAGGGCCAAAAGGTCCGCCCGGTGTGGGAGGATGGCACCCCTGCCTATACCATTAAAAACTTTGGTGTCACGGCACGCTACGACCTGCGCGAGGAGTTTCCGGCGCTTACCCTGCGTCGTACGGCCCTCAAATCTGCCATGGATGAGATCCTATGGATCTATCAAAAGAAGTCCAATAACGTGCATGACCTCAACAGCCATATTTGGGATGAGTGGGCCGACGAGACCGGTTCCATCGGCAAGGCCTACGGGTATCAGATTGGGCAGAAGAGCCATTATGCCGAGGGCGATTTCGACCAGATGGACCGCGTTCTGTACGACCTTAAGAACACGCCGTACAGCCGCCGCATTATGACGAATACCTATGTGTTTAGCGACCTGTCCGAGATGCACCTGTATCCGTGCGCCTACAGCGTGACGTATAACGTGACGCAGCGCCCGCAGGATGACAAACCGACGCTCAACATGATTCTCAACCAGCGCAGCCAGGACATTTTGGCCGCGAACAACTGGAATGTGTGCCAGTACGCCATCTTGCTGATGATGGTCGCGCAATCGGTCGATATGATTCCCGGCGAGCTGCTGCATGTGATCGCCGATGCCCACATTTACGACCGTCATGTCGATATCGTCCGCGAGCTTATCGAGCGTTCGCAGTTTGCCGCGCCTAAGGTAACGCTTAACCCCGATGTACATGACTTCTATGCGTTTACGACCGATGATCTGATCGTCGAGGGCTATGAGCACGGCCCGCAGGTCAAGAACATCCCCATTGCGGTGTAGGTGACGCGCATGACGTGTAAGCTTTCCGCCATTGTCGCCGTGTGTGACGATTGGGGCATTGGGTGCGAGGGTGACATGGTCGTGTCTAATCGCGCCGACATGCGTCATTTTGTGGCGCGCACCAAAGGCTGCCCGGTCATTATGGGACGCAAGACGCTGCTGAGTTTTCCCGGCGGGCGTCCGCTCAAGAACCGTCGTAATATCGTGCTCACGCGCGATGAGGATTTTTCGCCCGAAGGTGTCGACGTGGTGCATAGTATCGGCGAGGCGCTCGCCGCGGTTGCCGATGAGCCCGTTGCCTGGGTGATCGGCGGCGGCGATGTCTATCGGCAGTTTTTGCCGTACTGCGTGGAGGCCGAGGTCACGCATAACCACTGCGTCCATCCCGTGGACACGTACTTTCCCGACTTGGACGCCGATCCCGCGTGGGAAGTTGCGCGGCGCGAAGGGGTTGCCACGATTGCCGCGGGCGAGGGTGACGAAGGCCTCGATTATGAGTTCGTGACGTATCGTCGCGTTGAGGCGTAAATCTCCTATTTGCCCACGGTATTATCGGGTTGGAATGATTGAGGGGCGGCGCTTGGCGTCGCCTCGTTTGATATAGATGCTGCTGTAAGAAGGGTGCGGGCTGGCTACTATGACTGATGCCGTTGAGGTGCTGCGAATCGATTCGCTCGAGGACGAGCGGCTCGATGCCTATGTGCGACTGACCGAGCGTGAGCTGCGCTGCGTACTGGAGCCGCAGAAGGGCATCTTTATCGCCGAGAGCGCCAAGGTCATCGAGCGTGCGGTGCGTGCCGGATACGATCCGGTGAGCTTTCTTTTGGGTGAACGCTGGCTCGACCAGATGATGCCGCTGTTTGAGCGCTTGGTTGTGCGCGAGGGAGCGGGTCGGGTCCCGGTGTTCGTGGCCTCGATGGAGCTCATGGAGCAGTTGACGGGCTTTAACGTGACGCGCGGTGCGCTCGCGGCGTTTCGTCGCCCGCGTCAGATTCCGGTCGATGAGTTCTTGGGTGGCGTTGTCGAGGCGGCGGGGGAGCGCCCGGTGCGCGTGTGCGTGCTCGAGGGCATTGTCGACCACACGAACGTGGGCGCGATTTTCCGCTCGGCTGCCGCGCTCAATGTCGACGGCATTCTGGTGAGCCCTACGTGCTGCGACCCGCTGTATCGTCGCTCGGCCCGCGTGAGCATGGGCACCGTGTTTCAAGTGCCGTGGACGCGTATTGGCAGTGAGGCTCGCGTGTGGCCACATGATGGCCTGGCCGCGCTTCATGATGCCGGCTTTTCGTGTGCCGCCATGGCGTTGACGGATGATTCGGTGTCGCTGGACGATCCCGTGCTCCAGGAGATTGACCGCCTGGCAATCTTTATGGGCACCGAGGGTGCTGGCTTGGGCGCCAAGACCATTGCAGGCTGCGACCGCGCCGTGCGTATTCCGATGGCGCATGGGGTCGATTCGCTCAACGTGGCCGCGGCAAGTGCTGTTGCCTTTTGGCAGCTGTGTCCGCATGCGAGCAACGAGTACCACTACCAGCCGGGGCTGTATCACTAGGCAGATATTTCGCACCGGGCTTTGATTCGGGGTGTATCGGCCGATCCCGGTCGGTGCTAAGCTGGTATTGGCTTTGGTCTTAAAGTGCCGTTTTATTGTTTGACGTACGCTGGTGGGGAGGGCGTGTGGCTAAGAAATCTACGGCTATCGATGTGACGCAGGGTGTCATTTGGCAGCAGCTGCTTTCGCTGTGCGTCCCTATCTTCTTTAGCTCGTTTTTTCAGCAGGCTTACACGCTTATCGGTACCTATATCGTCGGTCAGTTTGGCGGCAAGCTCGCGCTGGGTGGCATTCAGGCCACGATGGTGCTCACGGAGCTCTGCATTGGTTTTTGCGTCGGTGTTGGTGCTGGCTGTGCGGTCATTACGGGCCAGTTTTTTGGCCAGCACGATGACGAACGCCTGAGCCGATCGGTCCATACGGCTATGACGCTCGCGCTGGTGGGCGGCATTGTCATTTCCATTCTCGGCATGGTGTTTGTCGAGCCGATGCTTGTGCTGATGAATACACCGCATGAGCTGCTGGCCGAGGGTGTGGCGTATGCCCGTTGCTACTTTGCCGCCATGTTTGCAGCGCTGCTGCTCAATATGGGGACGGCGCTGTTGCGCGCCGTGGGCGACACGCGTGGTCCGGCGGTCATTATTGCCTCCGGCTGCTTCGTCAACGTGGCATTCGACATTCTTTTTGTCGCCGTGCTGCACATGGAAGCGCTGGGCTGTGGCATCGCGGTGGCGCTGACTATCTGCACCAATGCCACGATGATTTTGATTCGCATGATGCACGCTCCGGGGGCGTGGCGCTTGTCGCTATCCAAGCTCGGTATCGATCGCGGCATTTGCAAGAGCATGCTTTCGTGCGGTTTGCCGCTGGGCGTTCAGTCTGCGGCGTATTCCATCTCCAACGTTTTGATTCAGGTGTCGGTCAACTCATTTGGAGCCGATGTCACGACCGCTTGGGGTCTTTCCGGTCGCCTGGACGGCATTATCTGGATGGTGACCGAGGCGCTCGGCGTGTCGATCACCACGTTCTCGGCGCAGAACTTTGGCGCGCGCAATTACGATCGCATGCGAAAGGGATACCACACGTCGCTCGTGCTTTCATTTGTGCTTATTGGCGGCCTGTCTGCCGTGCTGCTGGTGTTCTCGGGCCCGCTTTCGCGTCTGTTTATCGACGATGCCGCGATTTCGGCCTACACCACGACGATTCTTCATTTCATCGCGCCGTTCTACGCGATCTTCTCGATTATCGAAAACGCGTCCGGCTCCATCCGTGGCGCCGGCGTGAGCTTCCAGCCTATGATGCTCACGATCTTCGGCACGGTCGTGCTCCGCGTGGCGTGGGTGTTCGCGATTATGCCGCTCGACCCCTCGCTCGAGCATCTGCTGCTGGTCTACCCCGTAACCTGGCTCATCACGGCAACGATGTTCACCATCTACCACCACAGCGGCAACTGGCTCGGCCGCGCCACCGCCTAGTCATTGGGGACGTTCTTAAACGACTAGTATTCGATGCCTTGGCGGGCTAGGAGGCCTTCGTCGAAGTAGTGTTTGACGGGGCGCATTTCGGTGACCAGATCCGAGAGATCGGCGAGGGGGAGCAGGCCGCGGCCGGTGAGTACGAGCTCTGTTGTGGCAGGCTTTGTCGCAATGAGCGCCTCGACATCCTCGCGCGTCACAAAACCGCGGCGCATCGCCTCGCCGAGTTCGTCCAGAATGAGCACATCGACCTGAGAGATTTGTTCGCGTGCCAGCTCCATGATCTGCGCGGCGCACGTCTCGGGCGTGTCACGGTCGGCCTGCACGATACGCAGTCCCAGGCGCGGCGCGGCATCGTGCTCGGCGCAGTGTAGCTTCTTTGCAAACTGCAGCATAAGCACGTTGAGTCCAAATCCCGTGGCGCGCATAGCGAGCCCCAGCGCGGCCGTGGTCTTGCCCTTGCCGTCGCCCGTATAGATTTGAACCTTGCCGACTTCCAGTGATGCCATCTCTATCCTTTCGTGCCCGGCGTCGGTTTATCGCCGTCCCGGTTGGGTATTCTAGATAGCATTATCAACCCCAGTAGATGGAGTTCAAGCAGATGGAGATGGATGACAACAAACGTAGACGGAATATGATCCTCTACGTGCTCATCGCCTTCGTCGTCTACCTCGTGCTCTCGACCGTTCTGTTCCCCCAACATCGGTCACACGCAGCAGATTACGAAGACCGATTACTCGACGTTTGTCAAAGCGCTCGATAAGAAGAGTGTCGACAA